>Ga0114967_10002316_pt1 | contig 15935 bp, 8 predicted proteins | sample M_130628_MF_Meta_FD_92639 | JGI IMG/M metagenome (GOLD analysis project Ga0114967, IMG submission 92639) | Freshwater microbial communities from Lake Montjoie, Canada to study carbon cycling - M_130628_MF_MetaG | ecosystem: Environmental > Aquatic > Freshwater > Lake | place: Lake Montjoie... | reverse complement strand
CACGGCGTGGAAAAGGATTCTCAGGCACCCGGCTTCGGCGCCTGTTGCGTGCGCACTATCGCGGCGGCGATTTTGGCCTGTATCGCGGGCGGTGAACATTTCGCTGACCACCAGCATCCGGCTGCAACAGTTGCGCTTTGGGCGGGAGTTCTAGCGCTTTTGGTGGGTACGCATTGGACGATGCCACGACTCCTGACGAAAATCTTATTTTACGATCAGCACATTCACCGGACCTTAATTGTGGGCGCGGCGTCAAAGGTCGCGGATCTTGCGCGGGTCTTGAGTTTGCATCGTCCTCTCGGGATTCACGCCGTGGGCTGGTTGGCTGAGGAGCCGGACGCATTGGATTTGTTCGAAGACGCTGGGCTTCCCCAATTGGGCTTGGCTTTGAATCTTCAGGAAGTGGTTCGTCAGGAAGCCGTTGATCAGGTGATTGTGGCTGGAACTCCACCGGACATGCAGGTTGCCCTTTGGAAAAAGGAGTGTGAACGCCTTGGAGTGCGACTGGTCGTCGCGAATAGCCTCGCTTTGGCCCATCCCGGACATTTTCGCTGGGAGGCCAAAGGGGACTGGTGCTTCGGCGTAGCATATGCCGAGCCGTTGCAGAGCCCGGTCTACAGGCTTTTAAAGCGCTCTTTGGATATTGTCGTGGCCCTTCCCGCTTTGATGTTTGTGGTATTGCCTTTCGCTCTCATCACAAGGTTCAAGCAGAGGAGGGAATCTCCGGGGCCTCTTTTTTACAGACAGTGGCGGCATGGGCGAAGCAATCGCCCGTTTCAGGTCTGGAAGTTTCGCACCATGCATGCGAGTTCCGCGATTACCGTGCCAGCCGGCGTCCAAGCGCAGCGGGAGGATTCACGGATTTTCCCATTTGGGAGTTGGTTACGTCGTCACAGCCTGGACGAGTTACCCCAGTTCCTCAACGTGCTCACAGGGGAGATGAGCGTCGTGGGCCCGCGCCCTCACTTTGTGGAACACACGGATATCTTCGCGGTTCAGGAGCAGTATCACATGCGAAGCTTTGTGAAGCCGGGCATCACTGGACTTGCTCAAGTCAACGGTTGCCGCGGCGAGGTGCGCTCGCCTGAGGACATTGAACATAGGGTGCTCTGGGATATCCGGTATGTTCAGCAGTGGACCCTGTTGATGGATGTTTGGCTGATCATACGCACGGCTGGACAGGTCTTTTATCCCCCGGGGCAAGCTTATTAGCCGTATATACTTTCACGTCCAATCCAGCGCTTAAAGCGCAAGAATCCCTTCGATTGGGATGTGAATCGGATGTTGCCCGTTGGCTCATTAGTGGTGGGCCTACGAAGGTTTTGCTGCGTTTATCCCGAACATCCGTTGAGCTCTTGCACGCCTCACTGCACATAAGGTTCCCGATGATAGGGTAAATACCTTTGGGCACCGAAAGAAACGTCCCTTCACTTTCGCGCTTTCGCTTTGGGCAACTTTGTTCTCTCCTATCGGATATGCGCGAATTCGTCCCCCGTTTTCTGGCCAGCAGCGTTGCTCTGCTACTGAGTTCAATCCCGTGTTCAGTCTTGGCGAAAGAGGAATGGCCTCAGTTTCGCGGCCCTATGGGGGACGGATCATCAGAGGCTAAATCGCTTCCAGTGGCTCCCTCTGAAAATCTGGGCGTGCGCTGGAAGACTCCCATCCCTGGCAAGGCTTGGTCTTCGCCTGTTGTTTCTGGAAATCGCATCTGGCTCACTTCAGCCACTGAAGACGGCACCGCGCTTTCCCTTGTGGTTGTTGATCGTGAAACGGGCGCAGTACTGAGAGATGAAGTCATTTTCCGCATCGAGAACCCGCAATTTTGCCACAAATTTAATAGCTACGCCTCGCCAACTCCCGCCATCGCGCACGGCAAGGTATACGTCTCTTTCGGCTCACCGGGAACGGCTTGTTTTGATGAGGAGTCTGGCGCGAAAATCTGGGAGAGGACTGATTTTGTCTGCAATCATTTCAGGGGCGCGGGATCCTCGCCGGTTGTTTGGAGGGACTTCCTGCTCTTGAATTTCGACGGTAGTGATTTCCAATTCGTCGTCGCCTTAGACCGTAATACGGGCAAAACCGTTTGGCGCACCGAGCGTTCTGTCGATTTTAAGGATCTCAATGCGGAGGGAAAAATCACTGGGGAAGGTGATTTCCGCAAAGCATTTGCGACGCCAGCGGTGACCGATTGGGAGGGGCGACCGGTGCTACTGAGCAGCGGGGCGAAGTGCCACTATGCGTATGATCCCCTGACGGGCAAGGAGTTGTGGCGGCTCGAAGAGCGCGCTCAGCACAGTGCGAGCTCGCGTCCTTTGGTGTGGGATGGAAAAGTCTTTTTTCAAAGCGGCTTTAAGGGGCAGATTTTGGCGGTAAAATTGGGAGGAAGGGGTGTTCTTGAAGAGTCCCAGTTGGCGTGGCGTGGCAAAAAGGGAGTTCCAAGCAAGCCTTCCATGCTGTTGCGCGACGGGGCATTGTTCATGGTGGACGACTCCGGAATCGCCTCGTGTGTGGATGCGCTCACGGGTGAAGCGCTTTGGTCACAGCGTATTGGGGGTAATTTTTCGGCATCTCCCATCTTAGCCGATGGGCGGATTTACGCTTGCAACGAAGAGGGGAAGGTCTCCGTTTTTGCGCCGGATAAGGACTCCTTTAAGTTGCTGGGAGAAGGCCAGTTTGAAGCAGGATTTATGGCATCGCCGGCGGTTGCAGGAGGAGCGCTGTATTTGCGTTCCAAAACCCACCTTTACCGCGTTGAAGCGCCAGCGCAGTAATTGCGCCAATCAGGAGCGTCTTCACCGTTCAGGGGCGCATTGGTGAAAAAAGCACAATTTCCCTGCTTGTAACCAAGTCGAAATCCGATAGTGTTCTCCCCTCCAAAAGGAAAAGCACCGCTAGCTCAATTGGTAGAGCGCGTGACTCTTAATCACTAGGTTGTTGGTTCGATTCCAACGCGGTGCACTTTCTTTAAAGTCAGTTTCTTGAGTTAACGGCTAGCTCAGGTAAGGCTGGGGTCCGAGACCTTGCTGTGGGCAAAGGCAAATCCGCCTTTTCCTTTTGGGAAAAATTTCTTCTGATTTTCAGTATCTCGGAAGATTTTCTGATTAAAAATGGAACTTCTGGGTTTGCTATCTACCTCCATGCAAATTCCCGCATCACTCCTTCTCCTGCTCGGCCTCGCTGCAAGCGCAGTCGCTGAACCTCGTGTCGTCTTCCTTGCTGGAGGACGGAGCCACGGCCCCGGTGAACATGAATTTTACGCCGGATGCCAAATTTTGGCGAAGGCGCTCAATGAACAAAGCGGTCTGAACATCAAAGCAGATGTCATTAAAGGCTGGCCCAGTGATGACTCGGTTCTCGACGGCGCCAAAGCCGTGGTGATCTATGCAGATGGAACCAGTGTCGTCGGGAAGGGTTGGGAGAAGATGGATGCGTTGGCAAAAAAGGGAGTCGGCATCATGTTTATGCACTACGCGGTGCATCCTAATGCGCCGGAGGGCGAGAAATACTATCGCCCTTGGATTGGGGGCGCTTTTGAGACGGGTTGGTCGGTAAATCCGCACTGGGTAGCGGATCTGACGGCCCTGCCAAACCATGCAATCTCTCGCGGGGTCGGTTCGCCCGTCGAGGCGTACGACGAGTTCTATTATAACATGCGTTTTCGTCCCAACCGAGGAGAAGTGCTCGACCTTGTAACCGCTACGCCGACGCGGGAGCGCGTGAAACGCTACATCAACCTCTGGAACGAACACGGGGTCGCGGGTCTTGATAAGCCGCAAACGTTAATGTGGGGCGTGGAACGTCCGGATGGCGGCCGTGGGGTGGGCTTTAGCGGCGGGCATAACCACCGCAACTGGGCCGTTGATGGTTTTCGCACAATGGTTCTGAATGCTGTGGTGTGGACTGCGGGACTCGAAGTTCCTGCCAACGGCGTGAAGTCTGCGCCGGTTTCCGAAGAGCAGCTCAACGCTAATCTCGATGACAAGGGTCCCAACAAGCCGCGATTAACTGTCCCCCAGCTAGGCGAATTCAAGTCCCTTCCGACTGCCGAAATTCCGACAGAAAGAGAATCGAAATTTCCAAAGCTGTCTTCGGACGCCGTTCAACCGACCAAACCCGCGCCGGCCCAGTTCGCTGCTACCGAGGCTCCCAAACAGGCACCTAAACCGCTTGCGGAAAGTGCGGTTCTTACGAATGCAACCAAAGAGCGCCTCGTGAACTTTGAAGCGCCACTGAAAGGCGCGAAGGAACTTTATCTCGTGGTCGCTCCGGGGGGAGATGGCATTAGCTGCGCCTGGGCAAACTGGATTGAACCCACGCTGGTACTCGCAGATGGAACCACAGTCGATCTGACAACGCTCAAGTGGGTGTCGGCTTCTGCGGGCGCTGGCACACCGAACGTTGGTAAGTCACATGCCAAGTCGCCACTTTTGGTGGGCGGCAATGCGTTCGAAAAAGGTATCGGCACCCATGCGGCTTCAATCATTAAATACGAACTTCCAGCAGGTGTGGAGAAATTCGTTTCGAAGGTCGCCATCGATGACGGCGGAATGGAGCGCGGTGGCAAGCCAAGCGGGGTGAAGATCAAGTTCCTTGCTTACAATCAAGAGCCGCCCAAGAGCGCAACTGCCGGCAGCGGGATTCCGGACGACGCACCAACCGAAGTGCCCGCGGCTCTGTTCAACCTTCCCGACGGCCTGGAGGTCACGCTTTGGGCGAATTCCCCTTTGCTCAGCAATCCCACCAACATCGACTTCGACGCTCAAGGGCGGCTCTGGGTGGCGGAGGGAGTCAACTACCGGGGAAAAGCTGGACGCCAACCTGAGGGAGACAGAATCGTTGTCCTCGAGGATACCAAAGGTGCTGGTGTCGCCGACAAGTCTACCGTTTTCGTGCAGGAAACGGCGCTTGCCGCGCCACTTGGAGTCGCGGTGTTTGAAAACAAGGTGGTAGTTTCACAGCCACCGGATTTGATCGTTTACACCGACGTGAATGGAGACGGTAAGTTTGATCCGAGCGTCGACAAGCGCGAAGTCCTGCTCACCGGCTTCAATGGGCGTCAGCATGACCACAGTCTGCACAGTGTCACGGCGGGACCGGACGGGTTGTGGTACTGGAACCAAGGCAACACCGGAGCGGAGTTCACGGACAAGTCGGGGAAAACTTTCCGTATGGGAAGTCCCTACATGCTTCAAAACATCGCGGGAATGCGCAGTGATGATGGCCATGTGTGGATTGGTGGGTTTGCCGCTCGGATGAATCCTGATGGCTCAAACGTGACCATCATCGGCCACAATTTCCGCAACAGCTACGAGCAGTCGGTCACCTCGCTGGGAGATGTTTTTCAAAGCGACAATGACGATCCACCCGCGTGCCGCGTGACAGCCATGATGGAAGGGGGCAATGCGGGGTTCGCTTCTGCAGACGGAAAGCGCTCCTGGGCGGCGGATCGGCGGCTTGGCCAAGATGTCCCGACCGCTGAATGGCGCCAGGAAGATCCCGGCACCATGCCTGCTGGCGATGTTTATGGCGGCGGCGCACCCACCGGAGTCGCGTTCTACGAGAATGGCGCTCTGGGCGACAAATGGCAGGGCCTCCTGCTTGCGTGCGAATCTGGAAAAAACGTTGTGTACGGGTACCTCCCGAAATTGGCGGGTGCTGACTGGAAACTCGAGCGTATGGATTTCTTTACATCCAATAAGGAGCGTGAATGGTCCGGATCCGACTTCCTTTCAGGCAGGCCCCAGAAATCGGAATTGAAGAATTACTTCCGCCCGAGCGATGTGTGCGTGGGACCGGACGGCGCGATCTATGTCGCAGACTGGTACGATTCACGGGTCGGCGGACACGGCACGAACGATCCGCGCGCCACCGGTGCGATCTACCGAATTGCGCCAAAAGGCTTTAAGTCGGAAGTTCCCAAGATGGACCTCAGCAAGACAGAGGGCCAAATTACCGCGCTCAAGAATCCTTCGCCGAACGTACGTTTCAGCGGGTTTACTCGACTCAAAGCGCAAGGCGAAAAGGTTGTTCCTGAGGTTGCCGAGTTGTTGAAGGACTCGAATGTGTACATCGTTGGGCGCGCTATTTTCCTGCTTGCCCAGATGGGGCCCGCCGGAGAGGCCAAGGTGCGCGCGCTTCTGGATTCCGAAGATGCGACGCGTCGTCTGGTCGCGTTTCGTGCGCTACGCCGGGCAGGTGCCGATGTGGTTGTGATGGCCCAGAAACTGGTGAGCGACCCGTCCGCGGCCGTTCGTCGCGATGTGGCGATTGCTCTGAGAGACGTACCCGCTGAAAAGAGCGTGGCCCTTCTCGTAAAGCTGGCTGCGCAATATGACGGCAAAGATCGCGCTTATTTGGAGGCTCTGGGCCTTGGAAGCGAAGGCAAAGAAAGCACCGTGTATCGGGCGGCGTCTGCTTCATTCGCAAAGGATCCAGTCGCGTGGAATGACGCCGCCGCAACGATCGCGTGGCGCCTTCACCCTGCGGAGGCGGTTCCGGCCTTGCTGGCGCGGGCAAACTCCACCCAGCTTTCTTCCGAACAGCGCAAGCGCATGGTGACGGCCCTCGCGTTCTCCCCGACGCAAGAGGCAGCCAACGCCATGATGGACGTGGCCGCAGCCAAGTCTGGGGAAGCAAGCGCGCAGGCTGTGTGGTGGCTGCTCAACCGCAAGAGTAACCACTGGGCCGACTTTAACCTGGACAAGGCCATGAAGGAACGGGGCGTGTACGACCCGGAAAACGCTAAACTCACAGCGGTGGAAATGCCGGCTCCTGTGGTGAGTCCCATCCCTCTGCCGGAACCCGCTGAAATTGCAAAACTCGCCGGTGATGAGGCCCGTGGAAAAGCAGCGGTCGGAGTTTGCTACGCCTGCCATAGGATCGCGGGAACGGGCGTGGAGTTTGGGCCGGAGCTCACTGAGTACGGCAAACAACAGACTCGTGAGGCGATCATTGAAGCGATCGCGAAGCCGTCTGCCTCGATTTCCCACGGTTATGAAGGCTCCCTTGTGAAGACCAAGGACGGTCTCAGCATCACCGGAATGGCGGTTGCTAGCGGGGATCCCGTTCTCATGAAATGTATGGGCGGCGTGATCCAAACCATTCCGCGTGCGCGAATCCAGAGCATGGGCAAAATGGATCGCTCACTCATGTATGAACCCGCCACGATGGGTCTCACGGGACAATCCATTGCTGACATCGTAGCGTACTTAAAATCGTTCAAATAGCGGTTCCAAGGATTCGAGAGCGGACCTGTCGCAAGGTCCGGGCGGCTTTATCCGGCTGTTCGGACCTTTCCCTTTGACACTTGCTCCGGAGCTCAGCGGAGGCTTGGGCGATAGCGTGCCGCCATTTCCGTTTTCTTGGGGCCTCCTGCTCCCGTGTGATCCTTTCCCGTGGAAATCGTACTCAGCAATACGCAAGAAGCTGACGTAGGGTTTGTCGCGGAATGTCTGTGGAAAGAAGAAAGAGTTAGTCCCCTGCACTCCGCATTGGTGTGATTGATTTTTTAGTGGTTGAACTATTAACCGATCTTTGAGGACAGCAAACTGGCCGTTCGCGTTTTGCTGAATAGAGAAGACAAAAAATCAGCCTTTTGTCGGATTGATTATTATCCGAGGCTTCCTCCCGCTGCCCCATGGGAGCCTTCGGCAGGGTAGATGATATCGCGCCAAGTATTTTCGGCAGTATGGTTTATGCTATCAAATATATGAATTTTAGCACTTCGGCACCTTAGACAGACTTACGATATGGGTCAGATACTGTACGTCGTTGATGCATTTACGGATAAACCGTTTGGCGGCAATCCCGCTGCGGTTTGTTTCCTTGGGGCGCCTGCGGATGAAACTTGGATGAAACTCGTCGCACGGGAGATGAATCTTTCAGAAACGGCATTCCTCTATCCCGTCGAGGGAGGTTTTTCCCTGCGGTGGCTGACTCCCTTGGTGGAGGTCAACCTCTGTGGGCACGCGACTCTAGCGAGCGCATTTGTGCTTTGGGAAAATGGTGTTTTGAATTCCAACGCAGTGGCCCGCTTTCATACGCTCAGTGGTTGGCTGACGTGTCGGCTTGAGGGCGATTGGATTGTGATGGATTTTCCAACAAAAGTTTGTGTGTCAACTCCGCCCCCGGACGGCCTCGCTGAGGCACTGGGATGTCAGGTTCTCAGTTGCGGCCTTAACGAAATGGATTATCTGGTCGAAGTCGCAAACGAGGATGTCCTTCGCGGATTGAGCCCTAATGTTACTGCACTTTCCAAACTTCCCGTGCGCGGAGTCATCGCCACCTGTCGGAGCGAGTCGCCCGATTTTGATTTTGTTTCCCGTTTCTTCGCTCCAGCGGCCGGCGTGAATGAAGATCCTGTAACGGGCTCCGCGCACTGTGCGTTGGGGCCCTATTGGCAGGCTAAACTTGGGAAGTGCGAATTCACCGCTTATCAGGCAAGTCAACGCGGTGGCATTGTGAAGCTAGTCGTCGAGGGTGAGCGTGTGATGTTGCGGGGACAGGCTGTAATGATGAGCCGGGTCGAATTGTTTGCCTGATCCATTGGCGTCGGACTTTGAATACTTTCCAGCACTCCGCTGCAATCCGCCGGTGGAACATCGGACCTTATTTTCTCAATCTCCGCTACTTGAGCGACCGCACGATCCACTTGGATTGTGGCGCCAGCGCGCTCAAAAAAAGGGCAGGGTGTCTCTGGTACGAACTGAAATGAGAACGGATGTCGCCGTAGCGTCGCACTTCGCCGGTTCGCAATTATTCGCATTACCATTAGAAGTCACCGCTGTTCGTGGTAATGTTTGGGAACGATCCTATGGACACACGCGCTCGAATCATATCGGCCTTTTGCGACTCATTGCGGGAACATGGTCGCCCACCTGAAACTGTATTCGCCTTTTGTAAGCAGTTAGAAATTACAGAACGCGAATTTTTTCAGGAGTTTGCTTCGTTCGATGCGGTAGAAAGCTCGTATTGGGAGCAGTTGGTGGATCAAGTAGTTTGCGCAGTCGAGGCTGGGCCTGAGTGGCCAGAGTTCACGGCCAAGCAACGGTTGCTGAGCTTTTTGTATGCGTTCTGTGAAGCCTCTCTGGACCACCGTTCTGTAATGCTTGCCCGTATTGCGGAACTTGGGCCGCTTGAAAAGCCCGCTTTTCTCAAGGGGTTCGAATCGAGGTTTAAAGCCTTCGCGAAGAGCGTGCTTGATCACGGTGCCGCGCTAGGGGAAGTCGCTCCTCGCGGTCGGCTCTCCGCCATTTATCCCGACGCCTTGTACACGCACTTTCGGGGGGTGATAGATTTCTCCCTGAAAGACGATAGCAGGGGCTACGAGCGAACGGATGCCTTTATCGAGAAAAGCGTTGCCGTTGCATTCGATCTGATCCGGACGCAGGTCGTGGATTCGGCGTTGGATTTAGCGCGTTTTCTGGCTCCGTGGCGGGAGGGCAGTTAGGCCGTGAAAGGCGGGGCTCAGGAAGTTGCCAAGGAAGGCGTGAAGCAAGACGCTCAGCAGGGCGTCGGAGAGCAGGATTCCATTGAGACGACTCGGTTTTCGCGTGTTGCCGCGATGGCGGGCACGGGTATGCGTGTTGGGGTAAATTATCTCAAACATTACGGAAAGCGCGCGATCGGAGCGGCTTCGGGAGCCGACGAGCTTCAGGAGGCAAATGCCTCCGCCGTGTACGAAACCTTTAGCCGACTGAAGGGCGGCCCCTTGAAGTTGGCGCAAATGCTCAGCATCGATCGCAATCTTTTGCCTCCGGCGTACGCCAATCAGTTTGCGAAGGCCCAGTACTCTGCCCCGCCGCTTTCTTACCCACTCGTGGTCCGGACTTTCCGGCGTGAGTTCAACAGGGAGCCGCTCCAGATTTTCGATTCCTTTTCCAAACATGCGGCTCATGGGGCATCGATCGGGCAGGTCCATCGTGCGAGCAAAGACGGTGCGGAATACGCCGTGAAAGTACAATATCCAGGCGTTGCGGACAGTCTTCGCACGGATATTCGTGTGCTCAAACCAATCGCCCTAAGTGTGTTGGGACTCAAGGAACACGATGTCGCTGATTATCTGCGTGAAATTGAGACGCGGCTCTTGGAGGAAACTGACTATTCTTTGGAGCTGCTGCGCTCCCAAGAACTCTCCTCAAAATCCGCGCATCTGAAGCATGTGCGATTCGTAAAATATTATCCCGAATGGAGCACCTCTCGGATTCTTTCGATGGATTGGGTGGATGGTGTCACGTTGGATAAGTACGCTGATGGGAATGCTTCGCAACTCGAACGGGACCAAGTGGGACAGGCCCTCTGGGACTTTTACGAGCATCAGGTGCACACCCTCCGTGTTTTTCACGCGGACCCGCATCCGGGAAACTTTCTAGTAAAGGACGGCGAGCTTTGGGTCTTGGATTTCGGCTGTACCAAGGAGTTGGACGAGGTGTTTTACCGCAAGCAATTCCGGTTTTTAGACCCAACACTCGCTGATAATCCGAGTCGCCTGGAGGCAGCGCTTGTTTCTTTGGATATACTTCTTCCTGAAGATGATCCTGAGAAAAAGGCTCGGATAGTTGCCGTATGCGAGCGATCCATCCGTTTGCTGGGGCTCCCTTTCTGGGGAGACTCCTTTGACTTTGGCGATCCCAATTTCATGCGGGCCATTTACGAAATGGGCGAAGCCAACGCTCGAGAACAGCAATCTCGTGATCTCTCGGGCCGAAGAGGTTCCGCTGATAGCGTGTACGTCCACCGCGCGTACTTTGGCCTCTACAGCTTGCTCAGTCGTCTGCGTGCGCGGGTGCGAGTCTGTCTCCCTGGATGGGTGCGGGGCGTGGAGTAATAGAATTCAGGCTCTGACCCAACGAGCTTGTGCTGGGTTTTTCACCCGCACTATGGAAGCCTGATTCTTTCCCCAATTAAAGGAGTCAACCTTGAACGAATCACCCTCTCTTAGCTCAGAAAATCGCGTTTCACTCCTAGTCCTCGGCGCCGCCGCATTCATGGTCGCCTCGGATGCACGGGTCATCGATCCGCTGATGAAAACCATCGCAGCGGATTTTAATGTGCCGCTGACAAAGGCATCGCTCGCAGTCTCCGCCTACGCCCTGCCTTACGGTCTTTGCCAACTGTTCTATGGGCCGCTTGGAGATCGCATCGGCAAGGTGCGCGTGATGGCCTTTGCGTTTTCGTTATTTGCATTGGGCACCGCTGCGTGTGCGTTCGTCCCAGCAGGAAGCATTGGATTGAACGCGCTGATCGCGCTTCGACTCATCACGGGAATCTTTGCCGCGGCAATTATCCCGCTGTCCATCGCTTATATTGGAGACAAATTTCCGCCGGAACAAAGGCAGGCAACTCTCGGTCAATTCATGAGTTCCCTGATGATGGGCACGGTTTTCAGCGGGCCGATGGGCGGTATATTCGGGGACTATTTTGGCTGGCGTAATATCTTCCTGCTCTTGGGAGGAATTTCCACGTTGGTGATGATTTCTCTGCTACGCGCTGCCCAAAAAGAAAAGCGCCCCGTGCGCGATCCGAGTAAACCCTCGACGCCGACCCTGCAATCTTACGGTTTGGTTCTGAGCAATCCCAACTCGCGTATTGTATACCCCGCAATCTTTTTGGAAGGGCTCTTTTTGTTTGGAGGCTTGGTTTACGTTAGCAGTTTTCTTCAGGATCAGTTTGAGATGAAAATTCTGCACGCCGGTTTTCTGATCAGCTTCTACGGGATTGGAGGGCTGGCCTACAGCCTTGGCGCAAAACGCATCCTCAAGAGCTTGAAGCAGCCTCAGATGGCGTTACTGGGGGGAACGCTTTTGACATCGGGATTCATTTTGGCGTCTTCCTTGTCAGTTTTGAAAACTTGGTGGCCGATCATTCCCGCCATGCTGCTGCTCGGATTTGGATTTAATTCGATCCACAGCACCTTGCAAACCAAGGCCACCGAGCTCGCGGTGAAGGCTCGGGGAACGGCGGTGTCTCTCTTTGCCTTTTTCTTTTTCCTTGGCCAGTCACTGGGCGTTCAGGGTGGGGGAGCGCTAGGTTTGTTTTTCGGAGCCGCTGAGCCTTCGGGTAAGGCGATCCCCGGTTATTGGGCGATTTTTCTGGCTTCCGGTCTAGGGCTGATCTTTATGGCTCTTTGGGTTGCATCGCGGTTGCCGGGTATGCAGCAGGAAAACGCGGTTCCGGCAAAGCAGCCTTAAACTTTTGCGCTTGTGAGTTAGTTATTCGACTGAAGTCACATGGGATCTATCTTTTTAGATTCCACCCCAAAGATGAAATCCCCCCTCTTTTTCCTTTCTACCTTTCTGTCCTTTGCAGCCGCAGGCTTAGCCGCAGACGTCCGGCTTGAGGCACTCAAGGATCTCAATGGATATTTCCCGTTTACGCCCCCGTCTGATTTGAAGAGTTGGGAGAGTCGCAAAGCCGAGGTCCAGCGGCGGATCCTTGTTTCGCAAGGTCTATGGCCGATGCCCACGAAAACTCCCCTGAACGCGGTGATTCACGGCAAAGTGGAGTGTGAAGATTACACGGTTGAAAAAGTATATTTTCAAAGTGCGCCCGGCTTGTTTGTCACAGGGAATCTTTATCGGCCCAAAAACGTCCATGGGAAGGTTCCTGGAATCATGTTCGCGCACGGGCATTGGACCGATGCGAGACTTTCCTCGCAGCCGGAGGACAAGCTTCGGGCTGAGATCGCTTCTGGGGCGGAGCGGTTTGCAAGCGGAGGGAAGAGCCGGTTTCAATCCATGTGCGTGCAGTTGGCCCGAATGGGCTGCGTGGTTTGGCAGTGGGATATGTTGAGCGACTCTGACGCGCTCCAGTTCTCACGAGACGTCATTCATGGGTTCGCCACTCAACGGCCGGAGATGAATACTGTGGCCGACTGGGGACTGTTTAGTCCGCAGGCTGAGGCTCATTTGCAAAGCGTGATGGGTCTTCACACTTGGAACGCAGTTCGCGGTTTGGATTTTCTATTGAGTCTGCCTGAAGTCGATCCTGAGCGTACCGCGATTACGGGGTCTAGCGGCGGTGGCACTCAAACCATGATGCTAGCGGCGATAGACGATCGTATTAAACTTTCCTTTCCCGTTGTGATGGTCAGCACCGCGATGCAGGGAGGTTGTTCTTGTGAGAATGCGAGCCTGCTGCGGCTCAATACGGGGAACGTTGAGTTTGCCGCGTTATGCGCTCCGAGGCCGCAGGGGATGAATACTGCGAACGATTGGACCAAGGAAATGGCGAGCAAAGGTTTTCCTGAATTGCAGGCGCTCTACGGTCTTTACGGCAAAAAGGAGAACGTCTTTTTGGAGAGAGGCGAGCATTTTCCCCATAACTACAATGCGGTCACGCGGTCCGCGTTTTACACATTTTTGAACAAACATTTTCAGCTTGGCCAAAGTTCTCCAGTCATTGAACACGACTATCAGCCGCTTTCACGGGAGCAGCTAACCGTTTGGGACAAGCAACATCCAGCGCCTAAAGCGGCGGATCCTGATTTTGAGCGGAGCCTCCTTAAATGGTTCAACGCCGACGCTGAAACGCAGCTCAAAAATTGCGCAGCGACGAGCGACGGTCGGGAGCGCGTGATTCGGCCGGCCGTGGAAACGCTTATCGGGCGAACTTTTGCCGAAGTTGGGGAAGTTGCCTGGGAGCCCTCTACGAAGCTGGATCGCGGAGAATACTTGGAGATGTCTGGGCTCGTGACGAACCGGACTTTCAAGGAGGAAATAGCCGTGACGTTTTTATACCCTAAAAAGCAGAACGACCGAGCGGTAATCTGGCTGGATGACACTGGGAAAGCGGCCTTATTTGGGGCGGGCGGTTCGCTCAATCAGGAAGTACGCCGATTGGTCGAGCAGGGGATCACGGTGATTGGGGCAGACTTGTTGCTCCAGACTTCAGGCGTTTCTGAGCCGACGCGAACGGTTAATAGCAAACGTCAGGTGCCTTCGTACACGTTCGGTTATAACCACTCGCTTTTTGCTCAGCGCACGCACGACGTCCTCACGTTGGTGAAATTCGTTCAAGCCGCTAAAGTCGGTTCTCACGTGAACCCCACAACCGTTTCTGTTGTCGGTTGGAATACGGCCGGTCCCATCACTCTGGCAGCGCGGTGCATCGCCGGATCTTCGATTGCGCGCGCGGCTGCCGACACACAAGGATTTCGATTTGGAAAGCTGCTGGATTATCGGGACGCGTCATTCCTGCCGGGAGGTGCAAAATATTTGGATATTCCGGGAATGGTCGCGCTGAATGCGTCTCTTCCGCTCTGGCTCGCGGGCGAGGCTCCGGAGACTTTAGTTGGCCAATTGCCGACGGTGATGGAAGTGCGCAGCGAGGGCGCAATCAAACAGGCGTCGGCGGTGAGTTGGTTGCTCAGAGAATGACCGCTCAAGCGTGAGCAATAGAAGGTGCATTAGGCTCTCGAGAGGTTCTCTGGGCCACGCGATGTGCCTCGGTATAAGGCTATTTTTCTAAAACGACTTCGCCCATTTGGCGGATGAGCTCAGCCCCAAATTTGAGCCGGTCTTCCGTGGTCGGGCAGCGGCCTTGCAGTTTGGCCGAGGGGCCAATGCGAAGTTCCATGAGGGCGACGGGCACTTTGTGGCTGAGCCAAAGGTGATTGGCGGTACCGAGTGGATCACCACCAAACATGGGCGGGCGAGAGGGATCAAAGAGCGAGTCAGCTTTTAGACGCTTAAAAAGGCGAATCAAAGGAACGTTGGCGGCTTCGTCATCAATGTTGGAATCGAGGTACTCCGCCGTTTCCGTATTGTGAATGTTAACCATCAAATCGATGGGATTCGCTGATGATTGGGCAGCTGCAATCGCTTTTTTCGTGTACCAGATTTCGGGATACTTTTCGAGAGTCGCTTTAGTCCTTAGGTCGACTTCGTGCCAGTGACGGTTCACGTCGTAGCCGTGGCTGTTGAAGCGCACTTTACCGTTTGCACAGCCGTCGGGATCGACCATAGGGGTAAATTTGAAGAGCACCTTTTTGCGGAGTTCAACCGCTACAGGATCGTCTGAGGTGATAAAACGCAAAGCGCCTTCCATGACCCAAGACGATCCGGCTTCCCAAGCGTGCTGGCGGGCCTGCAACCAAACGCATTTCTTTGCGACATCCGGCTCCGTGCTGTCCGTGACTGTGAATTGATACAGGTCGCGGCCTTGCACCGATTTTCCAATGACCTCGGGCAATAGATTCGGGTTATGGGATAAATCGCTTAACAAGTGAAGGAACTTGGAGTGCGTATAGGGCGGGATGTGCGCAATATAAACGGAGTCCTTTTCAGGCGTGAAACGAAGTGTTCCTTCTTTGAGCGTATCATTCCATTCGAAGAGTTGAAATTGCTCCCAAAGTTCTCCGTCGTAACTGAAATAAGGAGGCAAGTTTGCCAAAGAGCCGGAGGCTGGTTTCCCGTTATATTCGCCGATAAAATCCGTCAGACAGAGGGTGAGCGGCTTCTGTTTCACGTGATCGAGGCGGAAGTAATACCACGTCGTCTGGCGGTTGCGGCCGAATGCGTTTTGCTGGCCTTCCACATAAAGACGGAACTCGGATTCGCCGTGGGCTTCAATTTTCCCAATCGAGGCGCCTTCAAAGTCTTTGTGGATTTCAACCGGTTGGAGCGCGGTTTGAGCGACGGCGGAACACAAAAAGCTGGAGAGGAGAAGGGCTGGGAGAAAGCGCATCGAACGGGGAGGGGATGGTTAAGCTCGGGACTGCTACAGGCTATTTGCCGATACGAGTGGAGCCGAGACTTTTGCCAGCACGCAGCCCTTCTCTGATGCAAGGAATTGGGTAATCTCGCCGGATTGTCGAGTTCCTCTACTTTAGCGCGTGGGAAATGCGTTTGGCCGCCTCAATCACTGCGGGTGCGTGCCGATGTTCTGCAGCTTTGTCCAGACGTGGGGCAGGGGAGGTAATCCAAACCGAGGCGCAT
>Ga0114967_10002315_pt1 | contig 15935 bp, 15 predicted proteins | sample M_130628_MF_Meta_FD_92639 | JGI IMG/M metagenome (GOLD analysis project Ga0114967, IMG submission 92639) | Freshwater microbial communities from Lake Montjoie, Canada to study carbon cycling - M_130628_MF_MetaG | ecosystem: Environmental > Aquatic > Freshwater > Lake | place: Lake Montjoie... | reverse complement strand
GAAGAACCCGGCGCTCGCACCGTCTGGTTACTTTGCGCCCCAACGCTGCACGACATCTTGCCCACCATTCGCTCGCGCTGTCGCCACCTGCAACTGCGCACCCCATCAACTCATGACGTAACCGAAGTTCTCGAAAAGCGCGATGGCATAACACCTGCCATGGCAGATTTCGCAGCCCGCGTTTCACAGGGCCACATCGGTCGCGCCCGTTACATCGCCACCAACGAACACGTGCGCAGCAATCGCGCTCAAGTGATGAAGCTTCCGCTGCAATTAAATTCCATCGCCGCCGCATTCACGGCTGCACAAACTCTGGTCGACCTGGCAACGCAAGAGGCAAACACCGCAACCGATGCCCGCGATGAAGCAGAAACTGCGGCGCTGGCTGAAGCCTACGGAAAAGGCGCAACCGGTCGCGGCATGGCAACTGGTGGATCAAAGGCGATTAAAGAGTTAGAGAAAGATCAGAAATCACGCGCCACCCGCGCCGTGCGCGATGGCTTAGATGGCGCACTTCTTGATATTGCAACTTTCTATCGCGATGTGATGCTGGTGCAATCTGGCGCCACCGATTCAATTATCAATATCGATATCCTCGATGAAATAACTGCTTTTGCGCATAAAAGCCCACCACACGCAACGGTAAAGAAGATCAACGCCATCATGGAAGCCCGGGTTAACTTGAGCCACAACGCAGCACCACTTCTGACCATCGAAGCTCTGATGTGTCGGCTTGCTTAGAGATGAATCCTTTAAAGCCAAAAAAGTCGAGACTACAGATATTACAAAGACTAAAAGAACGACGGGCTTATCTTGAATTTTCAAGAAAATATGGACAAATTGGATTTAACCCAGGGTATTTTCAGCTAATTAAAGTTTTAGTGCTTACTTTCCCAAAAAAATCTGATTTTTTTAATTTCCATACCCACAAGGCAATTGTAAGAGAATGGCGGGCTAACAGATTCCCAGAAGATCTTGGGTCTAGCGATCAAAGCCTGCCAACAATTGAGATTTTGATTGTCGCGGCAGGCAAGGACATTGAACTTCTACCAGACGTACTAAAAGGTGCCATTGCAAACTCTCTTAACCCAATAAGTGGAATCACACTAATTATTCCTGTTGTAGATAAAAAGCAATGCGAAAAAATAATTCAGGCTGAAACGTACCCATCTGAAATAAAAGTTGTTTTAGAAGATGATCTATTAGACGAGGCTATCCGCAACAAAATCAAATTAAGGTTTAACAAAAGATATGGTTGGGTTCTTCAGCAACTACTATCAGTTGAGTTTATATTGAATAGTAAAGCCGCGGGAGTCTTATTACTTGATGCAGACACCGTACTTCTTCGTAAAGTTGCTTGGCTCGATTCAAAAGGAAACCAAAAATTACTAGTTGGTCCCGCTTATCACAGACCGTATCATAAGCTGTTAAATAAATTGATCAATACAGATGCAGAACCGAAAACTACACATGTAACTCACCACATGCTCCTCCAACCAATTTATTTACGAGATATTTTTCAAAAGTTTAAATTAGTTGACACTAGAAATCTTTTAGACTTACTTGTAGAAAACGCAGATCAAAATGAAGAATCTGCTCTTTCGGTAGATTTTGAACTTTATGCCCAGGCAATTTTGCGGCTGTATCCTCAGAAAGTGGAACTTAGAAAATTCAGCAATATTTCAGTTACTAGAAGCAAATCTACAAATTTTGCATCTCTTAAGAAGGAATACTCAGACTTCAACTCAGTAAGTATGCATTCATATCTGGAATCGGAGATGTAGAGATGAACTTCATCCGGACTCTAAAATCTAGCTCAGCGCTTACTTCTCTTGTAATCTCGCTTGCCCTAATCACATCTGGCTGTGCCTCAAAAGCTGCCATTGAAAAACCACTCTCTGATTTAGCAGCCTATGAAAACCAGAACCTGCAATGGGCAACTTGTTACGAAAGCTTTGAATGCACCGATCTACTTGTCCCAGTCGATTACGCTGATTTAAAAGTTGGCACATTTAAAATCGCAGTCCTGCGTTATAAAGCTCAAGACCAAAAGAACCGCATTGGTTCTCTAATCGTTAACCCCGGCGGCCCCGGCGGCTCTGGAGTTGACTATGCCTATAACGCCGAATACGTCTTTGATCCAGATGTTCTCGACAGATACGACATCGTCGGCTTCGACCCCCGTGGCGTCGATCGCAGCGCTCCCGTCAAATGCCTCGACAATAAAGAAACCGATGCCAGCTACGCATCCGATGCTAAACCCGATACCGAAGAAGAACTACAAAAAGCTTTAGCTGATTCAAAAGATTTCATTGATAAATGTCAGAGCGCCAACCCATATTTAAACCATTACTCAACTGCCGAAGCTGCCCGCGATATGGACATCCTGCGCGCAGCCCTTGGCGATAAGAAAATCAATTACTTCGGCAAGTCGTACGGCACATATCTTGGCACTCTTTACGCCCAATTCTTCCCCGACAAAGTCGGCCGCATGGTTCTAGATGGTGCGCTAGATCCAAATATTTCAATCCTGGAACAAAACATTTCACAAGCTAAAGGATTTGATGATGCACTAGATGCATTCTTAGCAGACTGTGTAAAACAAGATGACTGTCCATTGCCAAGGAATAAGCAAGAAGCAACAGCCAAGATTATTTCAATCTTCACATTGGCTGCAACATCTCCGCTACCACGAAAAACAAAAGTACAAAACGATGACCGGGTTGCAACCGAATCGCTAATAGTTCTCGGCACAGCATCGGCACTTTACGATGATGTCGATGGCTGGCCCAAACTTCGCACCGCATTTTTAGAAGGACAACAAGGCCACGGCGATACCTTCTTAGATCTTGCCGATCAATACACCGGCCGGTCATCAGATGGCACTTATGGTTCTAACGAACTAGATTCTGGCGCCATCATCGACTGCCTTGATTGGCCCGACACTCGCAGCATCGAAAAGACAAAATCAGATGCCCAAAGATTTAGCGACGTCGCGCCAATCTTTGGCCCATATCTTTCCTACACAAACATTGCCTGCCAATATTTAAAGCCGCCAACTAGAGACAAACTCACCCGCACTACAAATAAGATAACTTCAATCAAAACCGCGCCAATCATCGTTATAGGCACAACCCGCGACCCTGCGACGCCATACGAATGGGCTGTTGGACTACATAAAATTTTCACCGAATCAAGGTTGATTTCACTCGATGCCGATGGACACACTGGACAAGGTCGCGGCAGCGCCTGCGTAGATAACGCCGTTGATACATATTTATTAAAGGGAAGATCACCCCAGAAGGATCTGATGTGCGGTCTATAAAGGTTGCAATAAACCCAATAGAATTCCAAAAAGTTGGGTTACCCCGAGGTGAGGATCAAATGCTTAAAAGTGCAGGGTATTTATCTCTCTGGGTTGGAACAATGCCGAGGCAGTCCGAATGAGACATGAAGTGGTTAAAGAATTTGTCAAATTTATTGATGAAAATAAAATCAATCCAAAAAAAGTAGCGGTATTAGGTGGAAATTTCTCCGATCCAGAATTTGAAGCACTGATGGCCAAGTTTGAATTAGAAGAGTATCGTTTTTTTGATATTCAAAATCCTGCATCCGAATCAAATTTCACCTACACCGACATCAATAAAGTTAATTCAATTCAAAATTTCGAAAAATTTTTTGATCTTGTAATAAGTTCGCAGGTATTAGAACATATTTGGAACCATAGAAACTATTTTGATCTAATACAAAATTTGACAAAAAAAGATGGTTTTTGCTGGGTTAATTGTCCGACTTCAAATCTAGTGCATGGGTCACCAGATTATTACTCCGCAGGGTTTACGGCGAGTTACTTAGAAAAAAATCTAAACATAAGAAAGTTCATTACTTTGAATTCAGGAGAAATTGGAAATAAAAGATATTATCTTGGAATCCACTTAGCAAGATATTGGATGACTGAGAAAGAACTAAAATCCCCACTATTCGGCTATAACTTTCAACCTGGCACCTTCTTAGGAGTTTTGCGTAAACTCATTAGAGAGATTCCCTCGAGAGTATTACTTATGTTCTTTAATAATAAGAGCCGAGGAAGCAATGATTTTGCAACAGAGTCTTTTGTAGGTATGAAACTGGTAGTTGGGCAAGAAAATGATTAGTAACTACGATTCCTCGGCTCGCACCAATTACTTTTCCGAACTAACCACGTATCTCTGGAAACAAAGAGATTTAATTAAGTTATTAGTTAAACGAGATATCTCGGTTCGCTACAAGCGGTCAGTACTTGGCCTTTTATGGACGATGCTTAATCCGCTTCTCACAAGCCTGGTTCTCTGGTTCGTCTTTGTAGCAATCTTCAAACCTAAGTTGGCAGATGGAACACAGTTCGCCCCATACGTGTTGGCTGGCGTGCTTCTCATGACTTTCTTCAACCAAGGTTTTCTAGCAGCTGCGGAATCTATTTCTGGCGGTGTTGGAATATTGCAAAAGGTTTATGTGAAGCCACAGGTTTTTGCCGTCGCATCGTCTTTTTCAAGTGCTATTAATTTTATTTTGGGATTATTGGCTTTAGTTCTCGTTACATTTCTTGTCGGCGATGGCATCTCATATCTGGCGCCGCTGACTGTGTTAGTTATCCTATGCATGCTGGGCTTAACCATAGGCCTTGCGTTAATGACCTCAATTCTTTTTATCCGATTTGATGATTCAAAAAATATTGTGGCTATTGCACTACAGCTTCTTTACTACCTAACTCCTATCTTTTACCCAAAAGACATCCTTAGTGAAAAGGTTCGATTAATAGTCTCACTCAATCCCCTTAGCTCTTACCTCGATATTTTCCGCTTTGTCTTTGCCAACACCGGCAGAGCAACAGCCTTTGACTGGATTTATATGATTAGCTCATCCATCATTGTGCTAATCATCGGACTCGCAGTCTTTAAGCGATCTTGGGCTAAATCGGTGGTGATGATGTGACAAACCACGTTATTGAAGTAAAAGATGTTGATCTTAATTACATAATCCGCCATGGCCGCGCCTCAACCATCAAAGAGGCCGCAATCAGTGCCATAAAGCGCATAAATCTTGATATTACTGTTAACGCTCTCAAAGGTATTAACTTTACTGTAGATCGGGGTGAAGTCTTAGCAATCATTGGCCACAACGGCGCTGGTAAATCAACGCTTTTAAAGATTCTCTCTCGCGTGTTACCACCCACGAACGGTGTAGTGAAAGTAAATGGCACAGTTGCCCCGATGCTAGAACTCGGTGCTGGGTTTAATCCCGAACTAAGTGGAGAAGATAACATTTTGCTTTTTGGCGTTTTACTAGGTAACTCAACTAAATCTATGAAATCAAAAGTAACCGAAATAGCCGAATGGGCGGGCTTAACTGAGCATATCCACCTCCCGCTTCGAACATACTCATCTGGAATGATGGCCAGGCTTGCTTTTGCTGTAGCCACTTTTCAAAAATCTGATGTCTTGATCGTTGACGAAATTTTGGGTGTAGGCGATGCGGAATTCCAAATAAAATCCAAGGCAAAAATGCTCGATCTAATTTCCCACGGAGAAGCAACGATTTTAGTCTCGCACGATTTATCTACCGTGGAGGACTTAGCAACAAAGGTGCTCTGGTTAGATCATGGTCACCAGAAGATGCTCGGGCCAACTCAAGAGGTGTTGGATGCCTACCGAAAAGCCTAGAGTTCTTCACGTCATAGCCAGATATAACGTTGGTGGTACTGCAAGGTACCTAAATAACTTGCTCCCGCAGCTCTCTTCCGAAGTAAATACACTGCTAGCTGTTGGACATGTACAAGGTAATGAGATTGAAGATTCAAGCTTACGGAATATTGATTTTGTAAGAATAGAGAAACTTGGACGAAAAATTGAACTAATCGACGATCTACGCGGATATCTACAACTTCGGAAAGCCGTAAAAAACTTCCAACCTGAAATAATTCATAGCCACACCTTTAAAGCAGGAGTCCTGTGCCGACTAATGTTCTTTAAAATCCCAAAAGTTCACACTTTCCACGGTCACCTGATGAGCGATCCAGAATTCTCCAGAAGAGCGTTACAAGTAATTATTAATATTGAACGTCTCTTGGCAAAAATAACCAAGCGAATCATCACCGTAGGTGAACAAGTAACAAAGGACCTTTTAGCTGTTGGTGTAGGCAAGCCTAACCAATACGTTTCGATCGCTTCAGAAGGAGCGAAACTTTCCTTCTTAACTCGAATTGAGGCGAGAAAACAATTAAATATTGATCTAGATACTCCTGTAGTCCTCTGGATGGCACGCATGGCACCAGTTAAGAATCCATCGCTTGCGTTGGAGGCGGCCAGATTGCTGCCTGAAGTGAATTTCTTGATGGCTGGTGGCGGTGATCTATTTGAAGAAACCAAAGCAAACGCGCCCGGCAACGTCTTAATGCTTGGATGGGTGGATGCTGCGGAAATAATCCCAGCAGCAGATGTATTTCTAAGCACTTCACTTAACGAAGGTGTTCCATACTCACTGATTGAAGTTCAATCTTGCGGCGTACCCATTGTTGCGGTTAATTCGGGATCGATCCAAGAGTTAATTACGGATGGCATTTCCGGAGTGCTCGCAGAAGCGGATGCCAACGAGCTAGCCTTGAAGATACAAAATCTACTAAACGATAGATTAAAACTTGAAAGTATTGGAGTTACTGCCCGAAACCATCGTGAAACCGCCGATGAAAACCCAAAAATGTCTCTTGCACATAAGGCTATCTATAAAAAAATCTTGCACTAATTTAGATACAAGATTGGATATATTCCCTTGCAAAAACCTTAAGTTAGCAATTGAGTCAAATAATTCCCGTAAGGATTATTTTTATAGGTTTTTGCCAGTTCTGAAAGCTGGCCACCTGAAATCCAGTTATTGCGCCAAGAAATCTCTTCCAAGCATGAAATTTTACTTCCTTGACGTTCTTCGATTATCTGCACATAGGAAGCTGCAGCATGAAGCGATTCAAATGTTCCTGTATCAAGCCAGGTAGTACCGCGCTCCAGGATCTTAGTCGTCAATCTATTTTTCTGCATATAGTGTTTATTTATCGAGGTAATCTCAATCTCGCCTCGCGCACTTGGCTTTACTTCTTTTGCGATATTTACAACATCTGAACCGTAAAAATACAATCCAGGTACTGCGTAACTAGATTTCGGACGTTCTGGTTTCTCCTCTATGGAAATAACCTTTCCATCCGGAGAAAATTCGACCACGCCGTATCTTTCAGGATCTGAAACCTTGTAGGCAAAGATTGTCGCCCCAGATTGAGTGTTTATGGAACGCAACTGAGTTCCTAGCCCAACACCGTGAAAAATATTGTCACCCAAAACCAAGGCAACATCGTCGTTTCCAATGAAATCTTCACCGATTATGAAAGCTTCAGCCAACCCATTCGGTTTTTCTTGAATCGCATATTGGAATCTTGCCCCATATTGAGATCCATCACCTAATAAACGTTTAAAAGCTTCTTGATCTTCAGGCGTGGTGATTATCAGAATTTCTTTGATTCCAGAAAGAAAGAGCGTACCAAGTGGGTAGTGGATTAATGGCTTGTCATATACAGGCAAGAGTTGCTTACTTACGCCTTTAGTTATCGGCCACAAACGCGAACCAGTGCCGCCGGCTAGGACAATACCCTTCATAGCCAAAGAGTAGCGGGTAAAGTGGCCACAATAAATTGAGCGCGGACGGGATAAAGATGCGTATTTTGGTCACTGGCGGTGCCGGGTTCATAGGCTCGAATTTCGTGCGCATGATTGCACAGGGTCGATTGCAAGGCATTTCAAAAGTTACGGTTTTAGATAAGTTAACTTACGCAGGTCTGTTGTCGAACTTAAGCGATGCTGAAAATTTAAATAATTACACATTTGTCGCAGGCGATATCTGTGATTCAAAACTTGTAAATAGTTTATTACAAGATGTAGATGCTGTTATCAACTTTGCTGCCGAATCTCATGTAGATCGCTCCATAGCCGGAGCTGAAGATTTTGTGCAAACAAATATCGTCGGTGTTCAAGTGCTATTAGATGCCATCAAAGCATCATCTAAAAAAATACGATTTCTACAGGTTTCTACTGACGAAGTTTATGGTTCTATCGAAACGGGATCATGGACTGAGGAGTGGCCACTCTTACCAAACTCACCTTATTCGGCCAGCAAGGCAAGTGGAGAATTACTTGCGCGCTCATATCAAAGAACTCATGGTATGGATGTGGTTATAACTCGCTGTAGCAATAATTACGGAACTCATCATTTCCCTGAGAAATTGATCCCACTATTTATAACGAATCTAATTGAAGGAAAGAAAGTGCCTGTATACGGAAGTGGGCTAAATGTTCGAGATTGGCTACACGTCGATGACCACTGCCGCGGAATTCACCTAGTGCTAACCCAAGGTAGGTCTGGCGAAATTTATAACATCGGTGGTGGGCGCGAGCTAAATAATTTGGAAATTACAGATCTAATACTTAAAGCAATGGGAGAGGGTAAAGAATCAATTGAGTTTGTAGAAGATAGAAAGGGACACGATATTCGCTACAGCGTCGATTGGACAAAAATTAATCGCGAACTTGGCTACAAACCTCAGGTAACGTTTGAGGATGGTCTGTCGGAAACCATTCGATGGTATCGCGAAAATGAAGAGTGGTGGAAACCACTTAAGGCGATTTAACTTGCGATGAGTTGGTTAATAACTGGTGCATCTGGCCAACTTGGATTGGCATTGCAAAGCGAACTAAATTCCCGGAATATTGAATTTGCGGCACTCGGCTCAAAAGATCTTGACATTACAGATGAAAATTCAGTGGAAAAAATAGTGCTGGCTTTTTCTCCACAAGTTCTAATCAATTGTGCTGCATGGACTGATGTGGACAGTGCTGAGGAAAATCAAACTCAGGCATATAACGTAAATGCATTAGGCCCAAAATATTTAGCTTTGTCGGCGAAGAAAGTAGGCGCCAGATACATCCACTTCTCAACAGACTATGTTTTTTCGGGTGATCACGCATCCCCCTGGAGAGAGGACGATGAACGAAAGCCAAATTCAATTTATGGACAAACCAAGCTAGAAGGTGAGAAATTTGTTCAAGAGATTTATCCAGAGGGATCATATCTGGTTCGTACCGCCTGGCTCTATTCATCAAATGGTAAGAATTTTGCTAAAACAATGACGAATCTAGCGTTGTCTGGAAATCAAGAAATTAAAGTCGTAAACGATCAAATTGGACAACCAACATCAGCGAATGATTTAGCCAAACAAGTAGTTAATCTAGTTTTAAGTAAGGCTACTACTGGGGTTTACCACGGTACTAATGGCGGCCAAGCAACTTGGTTCGAATTTGCCCAAGAAATTTTTGAACTAGCAGGAGCAGATAAGAAGAGAGTTAAGCCGGTTTCCACAGAAGAGTTTCCAAGGCCAGCTAAAAGACCAAACTACTCAGTTCTGAGTCATCAGAATTGGCACCTCGCAGGGCTGCCACAAATGCGCAACTGGCGGATAGCATTAGAAGATGAATTCTCAAAAATTCTTTTAGAGCAAAAAAGGGAACAGTAATATGAAATTCTCACCACTTACTATCGAAGGTGCTTGGTTAGCCGAATCATCAGTTTGGCCAGATGAACGGGGCTTCTTCCGCGAATGGTTCAAAAAAGATGAAATTAGGAATTCAACGGGAATTGATTTTGATGCGAAACAAGCAAATTTCTCAGTGAGTAATAAAAACGTCATACGGGGAATTCATTACAGTTTGGCGCCTGGAGGCCAGGCTAAATGGATAACCTGTGTAAGTGGCGCAATTATTGACGTCGTGGTTGATTTAAGACCAAATTCGCCAACCTTTAAGAAAGTCGAATATATTGAATTAGAAAGTGGAGACGGAAAGACCTTGTTGATTGGATCAGGATTAGGTCACGGTTTTCTGTCTCGCGAGGATGATTCGGGAATCGCTTATTTGTTGAGTTCCCCATATGCACCAGATTATGAATTTGACATTTCTCCAACGGATCTAGAATTAGGCATAAAATGGCAACAAGATAACGACAAAGGAACTGAATTTATATTGTCTAAAAAAGATTCAGATGCCCCAACGCTAAACATGAGACTAAAACAGGGAAATTTACCCGTATAGCTTGGCTTGGTTTAGCTATAAAAGAGGGTCTAGCAAACTCATTTTTTCTAAAGCTTGTTTCTTTTGAACGGAGCTAGCATTGGGGTTCTCAGAGATATGCCTCCAAGAATTAAAGCATCTTGAATTACTTTCTACAGATTTAAGAGATATCTCAAGCGACAAATCAAAACCACCGGCATCCGTATAGGCTTCTTCCGCCTTAGCCATGAAGTAACAACTTCTGGGCCACGAAGTTACTGCATCTTTTAAGACTGTCGGTTTAGTTGATTTGACTGCACTACCAATTTGCATATCTCTCAACAGCAAAGGAAATACTAATATCAAGAAAGCTGATATTAGGAAGATAGTTCGGATTTCAACTGCGGATTTGGGTTTAGTTACCCGGCTCCTGCCTGAAACTTTACTTGGCACATGAGCGATTAATTGATTGCTGCCAGAGATCAGCAATCCAGCAGCTAACCATCCCCAAATCGCTAAAGATGAAACATTTATACTTATCAATGTTTGAATTTGAAATACTAACCATACAATTGGTAGGGCAAAATTCTCAATTTTTATATTTAAATTAACCTTATAAGCCTTTATTATTGATCTGACAACCAGGGAGTTCAGCGCTATATAGGAAACAAACAATAAAAGCCCACCAGTAGCTGTCAGGTCAATAAGTAGGTTATGCGCTGTATCTGAGTAAAGATCTAATCCGCGGCGCTGTCCCGCTGTAGCGTCACGATATTGACGGTAGTAATCGCCGTAACTATCGAGACCAACGCCAGTTAACAAGTGTGTACGAGCCATTGCGAGGCCAGCGCGCCAGTAGTCACCACGGTAAGTTGTTGACTCTTGGTAAAGAAATTTAGCGAATGGACCAATTTGAAGAATTCCAAGCATCGCCGTCGTAAATGCAAAAGTCAATCCAAGGGAGACGATAAGTCCCAGCAATTTTGATTCCATGAATGATTTAATCAAAAGCAATATTGAAAACGATACCGCGATCAAGACAAGGCCTTGAATAGAATCTGACAAAGCTGCTATCGCTATTCCCAATACAATATTAGCTAAATTCAAAGCCTTCCATTTTTGGGATGTCTTTTGAAATACTAAAAATAAGCTTGCGCTAACTGAAATACCAATAAAGGCTGATAAGAAATTTGGATTTCCAAAAGTGCCAAAAACCCAATTATCTTGATTCTCCCAAGCAATTGGATCCAATTTAAGATATTGAGTTATTCCATAGAAGGATTCAATTAGTCCTGTTATCGTAAGCGCATGAAAGAAACCTTCCAAGACTTTCTCTCGAGATTCCGCTGCGGCACCCAACAAAGTAGATGCCAAGAAAAGATAATGAAGCAACCCTAGAGATCGGCCCGCAACCCCATAAAGCTGTTGCGAAAAGGGAGCCCCAGATAAGAATAGTGGGACCAACAGAGCGATTAAAAATAGCGAAACTAAGTACGTAACTGCTGTTAAGTTTTTCGCCTTATCCGCCCTAAAAGCAGAAATAAATTTAGATAACCCAATCCCGGCACAGGTACCTAAAAAAGCAAGCTTTATATTGTCGAAGGGCTCATAAGTCAGGCTAGGGCTAAATGCCAGCGTAATTAATGGCCCAGATACGGAAATCCAATTAAGGCGCTTTAACTTCACATCAGAAATGGTACTGCGAGCCCCTTGTGGCAACCCCAGAATTTGGTAAAGACCACCCCTTTCTATGGTGCAAAATATCTCCATGCGCTTAGACCATGTCTCATATGTAACTTCCCACGATCAGCTAGCCGACACAGTCCAACGACTTGGTTCGCGCCTCGGTACAACATTTGTTGACGGCGGCATTCACCCTCGGTTCGGAACGCGAAATTTCACGGCTCCGCTGCTGGACGAAAAATATATTGAAGTTGTTTGCCCACTTGATCATCCAGCGACAGAGCAAACACCTTGGGGCAAGGCAGTTTCAAAGAAAGCGCAAGAAGGTGGCGGTTGGCTCACTTGGGTATTTAGCACCGAAGATATTTCACCAATCGAAGAAAAATTTGGTCGCAAAGCAGTAGATGGTCACCGTACTCGTCCAGATGGAACTGACCTTAAGTGGAAGCAAATTGGCGTGAAAGAGATTGAAGAATCTCGTGAACTTCCATTCTTTATTCAATGGCTAACCGAAGATCATCCATCAAAGGATGGTCTAACCGTTTCCAAGATCGAAAAGATTGTGATTGCAGATAAAGATCAACTATCTGATTCTTGGTTTAAGACTGAAATCTTGGGAGCCCTGGATAAAGTTTCAATTGACTGGGTAGACCCATCGAGCCAAGACGGTGAAACAGGAATAGTTTCCGTTCATTTGAGCACACCGAACGGTTCAGTAATCCTAGATTAGGCATAGTTGGTCTTTATAAGATCATAAAGTGATAGTTTTACCCAATGCGCGTGCCACTTGCCTCATCTGGACTCCGTAGCCAAGATATAGAAGCAGTTATCGAAGTGCTCCAATCCGGAAATCTTACGATGGGTAAGAAAGTCCTTGAGTTTGAAAAATTAGTAGCCAGTTACCTAGGTGTTGACCATTTCGTGATGATGAACTCAGGATCCTCGGCCAACTTAGCGATTTTTGAAGCGATGCTCCGTCCAAGCAAAGGTGAACCATTATTACGGCGCGGGGATGGAGTTTTGGTTCCAGCCATTGCATGGCCAACTACGATTTGGCCGGTAGTTCAACTGGGGCTTGTTCCAATATTTGTTGATGTAGATAGAGAAAGCCTTGCCTTAGATCTAGTTGCAGCCGCTGAAGCAATAAGAAACGCAAACTGCCCGGTTCGAGCGATTTTCCCTATTCATCCATTAGGGCGCGCCCTTGATTCAAGTGCTTTACTAAAGTTTGCGGATGATAATCAACTTACCTATATAAGTGATGTATGCGAATCATTAGGTAGTTTTGAAAACAAAAAGCATGCCGGAGCATCAGGGCTAGCCGGATCCTTCAGTTTTTATTTTTCGCACCACATTACGACTATGGAAGGTGGGGGAGTTGCAACTAATAGCCTTGAATTTGCAGATGATCTCCGCTCAATTCGCTCTCACGGCTGGTCCAGGGACCGCTCTGATGTCGCTGAATGGACTCACGATGTGTCCGGGACAGATGCAAAATTTCTTTTTGTAACCACAGGCTACAACGTTAGACCAATGGAAATTCAAGCAGCAATTGGCATCAATCAAATTAGAGATATTGACTCATTTGTAAAAAAGCGTAGGAATATAGCCCTTTCAGTTATAGAAGCTATCGATGGAACAGATTTAACTGTTGTGGGTGTTAATTCAAAAGAATTAAGTTATGAAAATTCGGCAAATTCTTGGATGCTAATTCCAATACGTGTCACTGGCGAAAATGCCAAAGTGAGAAAAAAGAAAATTCTTGAGACTTTAGAGGCTCGCGGAGTGGAAACTCGCCCAGTTCTAACAGGAAATTTCTTATCCCAACCAGCAATGAATCGAATTGACGGCAACCACCGGCCCGCTTCAGACTTCCCAGTGGCAACCGAAATTACAGATACTTGTTTTTTAGTCGGAGCACACCATGATTTATCTGAGAAACAGATTAAACATCTTTGCGAATCGCTGCAAGAAGCGCAACATTAACTTTTATGCAAAAAGTAGTTCAATCTTTACCGAACAAAGTAAGTGTTAAAAAAACCTTAGTCGTTGCCGCATTTAAAGAATTCCAGAATCTATCTGAACTCTTAAAAAGTTTGGAATTAATACTGCCAATAGATGTCTCAATCATTGTTGCAGATGATACAGGTATAGAAACTGAAGACAGAATAACAAAGATTGTCCGTGAAGCCCTTAGCGAGAAACGAAACTGGCAAATTTCATTCGAAAACAAGAAAAGTGGTCGCGGAAGTGCAGTTCTTCGCGGTTTTCGACTAGCAAACGAAACTTTTTCAGAAGTAGAATTCTTTGCAGAGTGTGATGCGGATGGGTCACACCGTCCTGCAGATATTTCTAGAGTGCTAAGTGCAGCTCCGGCTGACTTCCTTATCGGAAGTCGCTACTTGCCAGAGAGCAGGATTGACGGATGGCCAAAATCAAGGAAAATTGCTTCAAAAATTCTAAATTTTATTATTCCAATTGCTTTAGAGATTAAATCCACAGATGTGACTAATGGACTTAGACGATATTCAAAGGTTGCCACTCTTATAATATTGAAAAACCCACCATTAAATACAGGTTTTATATTCTTATCCGAGCAGGCACTTTTACTTTCTAGAAATGGAATTAGCCCAAAAGAAGTACCGATCATCTTTATTAACCGAATTCACGGTGAAAGTTCAGTTGGGATATCGGAGATTTTTGACTCATTAAAGGGTGTTTTAATTCTTTACCGATCAAACAAACGAAATAAATAATGAAAGTAATAGGTACAGGTTTATCTGGAACCATAGGTAGAAAGTTAGATAAGGATATTCTGCCAGCACAATTGATTCTTGGCTCGGGAAAGCTTGCCGACTATTTCGATCCAAATCAATCTCCATTAACTTTAATTCACCTAGGTGGCATTGTAGGAGAAGCGAAAGTATCTCAAGACTTATCGCATTCAAGATTAATAAACGTTGATGAAACATTAAATTTGGCAAAAGAAGTGATTGAAAAATTCGGTGGAAGATTTGTTCATATCTCTTCTTCGCACGTTTATGGTCCGGGCTGTGTAGCCCTTTCAGAAGATAGCTCCTATAACCCTCAATCAAATTATGCGATACAGAAAATGCTTGCAGAGCAGTTATTGCTAGATTATTTTGGAGAGAACCATCCGCACCTTGTTATTTTGCGCGTTTTCAGTGTTTTAGGCTGGGACGTAGCCGATTTCACGCTAGGTGGACTTGTCAAGAGAATTTTATCTGGATCTAATGAGTCTATTTCAAACTCAGATGATCTTCGTGATTTTATGACTCCCACATCTATTGCAAAAGTGTTATCGATTATTGCCAAAGATTCACAGCTTTCAGGAATATTTAATGTATGCACCGGTAATGGAATAACAGTAGGCGAGGCAGTTCGTTCAATGTTTAAGGTGAAAGACTTTCGAGAGTTGCCTAACCAAATTCAGCCTGGTAGGTCGAATGCCCCTCAAATAATTGGCGACAATACTAAGTTATTGAGAACTGGCCTAGATTTAGATCTTGTGTGGGATCCGATAAATGACCTCGCCAAGAATCAGTGAAGTATTAGCTTAAAAGTCTTGGATTAAGCACCCATAATTAACTGTTACAATTAAGTCATCGAGGCACCCTGCATCGATGTACTTCCCCCAAAGTGAGCTTTAAAAGCCACTTACTTGCGAGTCTTATCACCGCCCTGGCCCATTCGAGGCCATACCCGAGACGCGCTTGTCGTCTCGATTGGTATGAATTTCTATGTCTCTACAGCCACGTACTACAGCGCCCGGAAAAGCCCGCAGAGAAGCATCTGCCAAAGCAGGCAAGCCCCGCGCGAAGAAGTCATCTGCTTCAACTCCTATTTCTAAGCCACGCCACACAAGTGCAGAAAAATCAGCACGTAAAGGTGCTGCAGCAAAGCCATTTAAGGCAGCTTCATCAAAGCCTGCAGGCAAGCCATCAACAAAGCGTTATTCAGATATCGATACATCAACTCTTTCAAAAAAAGATGCTCGTTTAACAGAGCGTTCAAAGCTTCGCGCCCAGCGCTACCAAGAGAAAACAGCTTCTAAGCCACGAGAAGCACGTGAAGAAATAGTAAAGCCAGAATCCCGCGCAAAGAAATTCGTTT
>Ga0114967_10002313_pt1 | contig 15937 bp, 11 predicted proteins | sample M_130628_MF_Meta_FD_92639 | JGI IMG/M metagenome (GOLD analysis project Ga0114967, IMG submission 92639) | Freshwater microbial communities from Lake Montjoie, Canada to study carbon cycling - M_130628_MF_MetaG | ecosystem: Environmental > Aquatic > Freshwater > Lake | place: Lake Montjoie... | reverse complement strand
ACCGAATTTCTTGGCCGTTACTACCGTCAGCGCTGCCGTCAACGTCGTCTTGCCGTGATCTACGTGACCGATCGTGCCTACGTTCACGTGCGGCTTGTTACGTTCAAACTTCTCCTTGGCCATAGCGCTAAAACCTCTTCGTCGTAATCTGTATTAGGCAGAAATAATGGTAATTTTATATTTCAGTAACGCTTGGATACTGTCTCAGACACGCTCTTCGGCGCATCTGCGTACCGGGAAAACTCCATGGTGTAGGTCGCGCGCCCCTGCGTTGCCGAGCGAAGGTCCGTTGAATAACCGAACATCTCTGACAGCGGCACTTGGGCTTTGATGACGCGGCCAGCGGGCGAGTCTTCTGACGCCTCTAAAATCCCGCGCCGCCGATTCAGATCTCCGTTAACGGTTCCCACGTAATCTTCAGGGGTAACAACTTCAACGCTCATCACGGGCTCAAGTAACACAGGCTTCGCGTTTTGCGCGGCATCTTTAAAAGCTATGGAGCCCGCGATTTTGAAAGCCATCTCGTTTGAATCGACATCGTGGTACGAGCCATCCAAGAGCGTCACTCTGATATCCACCATGGGATATCCGGCGATAACGCCGCTCTGCATCGCCTCTTCCATTCCCTTTTGCACCGCCGGCACGTACTCCCTTGGAATGACGCCGCCCACAATGCCATTCACAAATTCGAACCCTTTGCCGGCCTCGTTAGGCTCCATCCTGATGACTACGTGCCCATATTGGCCGCGACCGCCGCTCTGGCGAACAAACTTTCCTTCCTGCTTTTCGACGACGGCTCGGATAGTCTCGCGGTATGCGACCTGCGGCTTGCCAACGTTGGCCTCGACTTTGAATTCGCGCCGCATGCGGTCCACGATGATTTCAAGGTGGAGTTCACCCATTCCGGCGATAATCGTCTGTCCTGACTCGGCATCCGTAGAAACCCGGAACGAGGGATCCTCTGCAGCCAGACGCTGCAGCGCCATGCCCATCTTCTCCTGATCGACCTGGGTCCTCGGTTCGACCGCAACGGCAATTACCGGCTCCGGAAAGTCCATGCGTTCCAGAGTGATGATGCTATCGAGTGCGCAGAGCGTGTCGCCGGTTGTGACATCTTTAATGCCTACGGCCGCCGCGATGTCGCCGGCGCGAACCTCTTTGATTTCTTCACGCGAGTTCGCGTGCATCTGCAACAGCCGGCCAATTCGCTCCTTCCGGCTCTTAACCGGGTTGTATACGGAATCGCCGGAGGAGAGAATTCCTGAGTAAACGCGAAAGAACACCAGCGTTCCGACAAAGGGATCAGTTGCGATCTTGAACGCTAGAGCAGCGAAGGGCACCGAGTCAGAAGCAAATCGACGGTCTTCGCTCCCGTCCTCTAATTCTCCCTTGATGCCCAAGACGTCGTTCGGAGCAGGGAGATATTCAACAACGGCATCAAGCATCGCCTGAACGCCTTTGTTTTTAAATGCGGAGCCACAGAGTACGAGGACCACCTCGTTTCGGAGGGTCGCGACTCGGAGTCCAGATTTAATTTCCGAGACCGAAAGAGACTCTCCGTTTAGGTATCTCTCCGTCATTTCTTCGTTCGACTCGGCGGCAACCTCTACTAGCGCTTCCCTCAACGCTGCACATTCAGCAGTCATGTGCGCCGGGATTTCGCGTTCCTCAAAGCTCATTCCCAGTGATTCTTCATCCCAGTAAATGGCCTTGCCTAAGATTAGATCGACGACGCCCTCGAATGCGTCCTCGGCCCCAATAGGAAGTTGCAGCGGAACGGCGCGAGCGCCGAGACGCTCATGCATTTGCTCGATAACCCGGAGGAAATTTGCACCTGCCCGGTCCATTTTGTTAACAAACGCCAGACGGGGTACGCCGTATTTGTTAGCTTGGCGCCAGACGGTCTCCGACTGTGGCTGGACGCCGCCCACGGCACAGAACACCGCAACCGCGCCGTCCAGTACGCGCAACGAGCGCTCTACCTCAATCGTGAAATCGACGTGTCCGGGTGTATCGATAATGTTGATGCGGTGCTCAGCGAACTGCTTTGCCATTCCTCGCCAAAAACAGGTGGTGGCTGCAGAGGTAATCGTAATGCCGCGTTCCTGTTCCTGCTCCATCCAGTCCATCGTGGCGGCGCCATCGTGCACTTCACCGATCTTATGCGACCGACCGGTGTAATACAGAATGCGTTCGGTAGTCGTCGTCTTCCCGGCATCAATGTGCGCGGCAATGCCGATGTTCCGGTAGCGTTCGATGGGGGTGATGCGTGCCACGGTGACTTATCGCTAGTTACTTTGCTGATCCATTTACCAGCGATAGTGTGAGAAAGCGCGGTTTGCTTCAGCCATCTTGTGCGTGTCTTCGCGCTTCTTGACTGCGGTCCCGCGATTGTCAAATGCATCCAGAAGTTCACCAGCCAGACGGCGGCCCATGGACTTCTCACCGCGCTTTCGTGCGGCATCAACGAGCCAGCGCATCGCCAGAGCGCTGCGTCGATTCGGGCGGACTTCTACAGGAACCTGGTAAGTCGCACCGCCCACGCGGCGAGATTTCACTTCGACTCTGGGTTCCACGTTACCCAATGCTTGTTTGAATACATCGACCGGCTCCCCGCGACCCTTCTTAGTCATTTCGTCCAGCGCGCCGTACACGATTTTCTCGGCTGTCGACTTTTTCCCATCAGACATGACCATGTTGATGAACTTGGCCAAAACCTGATCCGAGTACTTTGGATCCGGGAGGATTTCTCTCTTAGCGGCGACGCGTCTTCTGGACATGATGTAGCGATCTCAGAGTTCGTTAGGTTGTTGTCTTACTTTTTGCCGGGCTTACCGGTAGGCGCAGACTTGCCAGCTTTCGGCCGCTTCGCGCCGTACTTGGAACGGGCTTGGCGGCGGTCGTTTACGCCAGAGGTGTCTAGCGTGCCGCGCACCGTGTGGTAGCGAACACCGGGAAGGTCCTTGACGCGACCACCACGAATTAAAATCACCGAGTGCTCTTGCAGGTTATGGCCTTCACCACCAATGTAAGTCGTGACTTCCTGACCGTTAGTCAAGCGCACGCGGGCGACTTTACGTAGCGCTGAGTTCGGCTTTTTCGGCGTCGTCGTGTAAACACGGGTACAGACGCCGCGTTTTTGCGGGCATGCCTCAAGGGCGGGCACCGCGCTTTTGGTTCTCTGGGTACGCCGCGGTTTCCGTACTAACTGATTGACTGTGGCCATCTGGCTTTTCCATCTCCGGCCCTTTGTCGGGCCTGTGCAAATTCGCGACGACTGCGCCGCCGAGGGGCAGAACCTCTGCTCTGGTTTCCCAATCAATGAGCGTCGCAGTGAGTCTGCGTTCGCCGTTTAACCCGCTCGTTCTGACCCGGACGACCCTCCATCGCAGTCCGGACGGGCTGCGGCGGCAGGCGGTAGGCGGGGTTTTTCGATGCGAAAAATGCAACGGGCCTTTGAGAGGCCCGTTGCAGGAGCGAGATTATATTGGCGCTCCGTCCACAGTGTCAACGCTTACAATGATTCAGACACAGAATCATCGGCGACCGTTGTCTCGGCGGTTGCGTTCGCATCCAATACGGGCGTGTTAAACGCGAAGCTTGCGGCTTCCACGCCCGAGCGACGCTGGCGGCGACGGTCATGGTGGTAAGCAAACCCAGTTCCCGCAGGAATGAGCCGCCCAACGATAACGTTTTCCTTCAGCCCGCGTAGCTCATCCCGCTTGCCGGACACCGAGGCCTCGGTGAGCACGCGAGTGGTTTCCTGGAAGGACGCCGCAGAGATAAACGATTCGGTAGCAAGTGACGCCTTCGTGATCCCAAGTAGAAGCTGCTGGTGAATAGCCGGCTGCTTCCCTTCCCGGTGAGCGCGATCATTTTCCTCCAGTAACCGTTCCTTCTCGATTTGTTCACCGGCAAGGAAACGCGTATCGCCAGACGAAGTGACTTCGATCTTCCGCAGCATTTGCCGGACGATGACCTCAATATGTTTGTCGTTGATCTTCACGCCTTGGAGCCGATAGACCTCTTGGACCTCGTTGACGATATAACGTGTGAGTTCGGGAACACCCTTCAGGCGCAAGATGTCGTGCGAGTCGGGCGAGCCGTCGCAGACAACGTCGCCTCTTTCCACATGCTCGCCTTCAAAAACCGTGATGTGCCGCCACTTGGGAATCAGCGTTTCGATTTCGTCGTTGTTATCAGAGCGAATAATGAGTCGCTGTTTGCCCTTGGTGTCTTTGCCGAAGGCTACGGTACCGCTTGCCTCAGCCAGAATCGCGGGCTCTTTGGGCTTACGGGCCTCAAACAGATCCGCCACCCGCGGCAAGCCGCCCGTAATGTCACGGGTTTTAGAAGACTCTTGCGGAATACGCGCCACGACTTCGCCGATTTTGGCTTGCATACCGTCTTCAACTGCGACCAAGGCGTTGGGCGGCAAGAAATACTGGGCCGGTAACTCGGTGCCGGGGATTTTGATCTCACGTCCGTTGGCATCTACCAACTGGATCATGGGGCGCAGATCTTTAGCGGCGGAGCCGCGTTGCTTGGCGTCAGTCACCACGATGCTCGATAGCCCGGTAATTTCGTCTACCTGACGGGCCACGGTCACGCCGTCCACGATGTCCTTGAACCGGACAATGCCGTCGACTTCCGTGATGATGGGGTGGGTGTGGGGGTCCCACGTGGCGATGATTTCCCGCGCGGTCACAGACGTGCCCTGATTCACGGACCTGACGACACGTTTCCGCGATTCATCCGGCACACCAATGATTGCGCCGTAGGGAAGCTTATAGCGCTCGCGTTCGCGACCGATGTCGTCGACGACGACGAGTTCGCCGGAGCGGGAGACTGAGATCAAAGCGCCGTCGGTCTCACGCTTTAGGCCCTTGATGTTTTGCAGCCGCACGGTGCCACCGAATTTAACTTCGACGCTGCTAACAGCGGCAGCTCGTGACGCGGCACCACCGATGTGGAAGGTACGCATAGTGAGCTGAGTACCAGGCTCGCCAATCGACTGAGCGGCAATAACTCCGACCGCCTCGCCAACGTTCACTTGATGCCCGCGCGCGAGGTCACGACCGTAGCATTTTGCGCAAACCCCATAGCGGGTCTCGCAGGTAATCGCCGAGCGAACGGTCACTTCGTCGACACCCATATCGTCGAGACGCTGCACCCACGCTTCATCGAGTAGCGTGCCAGCCGGCGCCAGGAACTCTTCAACTCCGCTACGCACGACGTCCTCGGCAAGCACGCGCCCCAGAACGCGATCGCGCAGTGCTTCCACTACCGTACCGCCCTCGATGAGTGAGGCAATGGTGATGCCCTGCTCGGTGCCGCAGTCGGTTTCGGTCACCACCAAATCCTGCGCAACGTCCACCAGACGTCGGGTGAGGTATCCCGAGTTGGCGGTTTTAAGCGCCGTATCAGCCAGGCCTTTACGCGCACCGTGAGTTGAGATGAAGTACTGAAGAACGTTCAGGCCCTCACGGAAATTGGCGGTGATTGGGGTCTCGATGATGGAGCCGTCGGGCTTTGCCATCAGACCGCGCATCCCCGCGAGCTGCCGGATCTGGGCGGCGGAACCGCGCGCGCCGGAATCGGCCATCATAAAGATAGAGTTGAAGGACTTCTGCTTGACGGCCACGCCGGCCTCGTCGAGCGCGGTCTCCGTGCCAAGTTTGTCCATCATCGCCTTGGCTACCTGGTCGTTGGTATGCGACCAGATATCGACGACCTTGTTGTAGCGTTCGCCGGTCGTGACCAGACCAGACGCGTACTGGTCTTCGATTTCTTTTACGGCAAGCTCAGCGCGGTCGATGATGGCCTTTTTGTCGTCCGGGACGACCATATCGTCGACACCAATCGAAACACCGGATCGGGTGGCGTGATGGAAGCCGGTGTACATCAGTCGATCCGCAAAAATGACGGTTTCCTTGAGGCCGACGTTGCGATAGCAGGCATCGAAGAGGCGTGAGATCGTGCGTTTGGTTAACGGCTGATTCACCAGAGCGAAGGGCAGGCCTTTCGGCAAGACAGATGAGAGCAACGCACGGCCAACCGTCGTTTCCACCAGGGTCGTTGCTTCAGTTTCTTCACCGGCTGGGCCGAAGGTCGTCTGGGTCAGGCGCACCTTGCAGCGAGCGTGCAGGGAGGCGGCACCAGTTTCGTATGCACGGTGCACTTCCGCCACGTCCGCGAATTTCATGTCGCGACCTTTGGCAACCTCAGAATCGCGAGTCATGTAGTACAAGCCCAACACCACGTCCTGAGTTGGCACGATGATCGGGTCGCCGTTAGCAGGCGAGAGGATGTTGTTGGTCGACATCATGAGGCTGCGGGCTTCAAGCTGCGCCTCAATCGACAGCGGCACGTGCACGGCCATTTGGTCGCCGTCGAAGTCCGCGTTAAAAGCGGTACACACCAGCGGGTGCAGTTGGATGGCTTTACCTTCGATCAGTACAGGCTCAAAGGCCTGAATCCCGAGACGGTGAAGGGTGGGCGCGCGGTTGAGCAGCACCGGATGCTCGCGAATCACCTCTTCCAGAATGTCCCACACCTCCGGGCCTTCGCGCTCTACGAGCTTTTTGGCCGCCTTGATGGTGGTCGCCATACCACGGCGCTCAAGCTTGCTGAAGATAAAAGGCTTGAAGAGTTCAAGCGCCATTTTCTTCGGCAGACCGCACTGGTGCAGCTTGAGCGTTGGGCCGACCACGATCACGGAACGACCGGAGTAGTCGACGCGCTTGCCTAGCAAGTTTTGGCGGAAACGCCCTTGTTTGCCCTTGATCATGTCCGCGAGGGACTTCAATGGGAGCTTGTTTGTCCCGGTAATCGCTCGGCCACGGCGGCCGTTGTCGAGCAACGCGTCCACCGCTTCCTGCAGCATGCGCTTTTCGTTGCGCACGATGATGTCCGGCGCATTCAGGTCGAGCAGTCGCTTGAGGCGGTTGTTACGGTTGATTACCCGACGGTACAGGTCATTGAGGTCTGAGGTCGCAAAACGGCCGCCATCCAGTGGCACCAGCGGACGCAGTTCCGGCGGCAATACCGGCAACACCTTCATCACCATCCACTCCGGCCGGTTGCCGGAATGGTCAAAACCTTCCATTAGCTTGAGTCGCTTGGTCAGCTTCTTCAGCTTCGTATCGGAGGTCGTAGACGGAAGTTCCTCACGGATGCGGCGGATTTCTGCCTTGAGATCGACCGAACGCAGCAGTTCATAAATCGCCTCTGCGCCCATGCGAGCGTCAAATTCATCTCCGTGCTGTTCCAGCGCTTCGAGATAGGCCTCGTCATTGAGCAACTGGCCACGCTCAAGTTCGGTCATTCCAGGCTCAATCACCACGTAGGCTTCAAAATAGAGAATGCGCTCTATTTCTCGCAGGGTCATATCGAGCAGCAGACCCATGCGGGATGGGAGTGACTTCAGAAACCAGATATGGGCGACGGGGCTGGCGAGATCGATGTGTCCCATGCGTTCGCGACGAACTTTGGCGAGGGTGACTTCCACGCCGCACTTCTCGCACACGACGCCGCGGTGCTTGAGGCGCTTGTACTTACCGCACAAGCATTCGTAGTCCTTGATGGGCCCGAAGATCTTGGCGCAGAACAGGCCGTCACGTTCGGGCTTGAACGTGCGGTAGTTAATTGTTTCCGGCTTTTTGACTTCGCCGAAAGACCAGGACCGGATTTTATCCGGTGAGGCCAAGCCGATGCTGATTGCGTCGAAATCCTCAACGTGGGCGTGGCTCTTGAACAGGTCGAGTAAGTCTTTCACGTTGATTACCCCTTCTTCAGTGCGTTAGCTGTGTGCAACAAGGTGTTCATTAGCGGTCTAGATCGATATCGATCGCGAGCGAACGCATTTCCTTGAGCAACACGTTGAAGGACTCGGGCATGCCCGCTTCCATACTGTGGTCGCCGTCGACAATGTTCTTGTACATCTTGGTGCGGCCATTCACGTCGTCGGACTTAACCGTAAGCATTTCCTGCAGCGTGTAGGCGGCGCCGTAAGCTTCAAGCGCCCAGACTTCCATTTCGCCGAAACGCTGCCCACCGAATTGTGCCTTTCCACCCAACGGCTGCTGGGTGACCAAGCTGTATGGCCCGGTCGAACGCGCATGCATCTTGTCATCAACCAGATGGTTCAGCTTCAGGATATACATGTAGCCCACGGTGACTTCGCGGTCGAAGGCGTCGCCCGTACGGCCATCGAACAAGCGCGTCTGACCACTCCGGGGCAAGCCGGCCAATTCGAGCATCTGTTTAATTTCCGGCTCATGAGCGCCGTCAAACACGGGCGTGGCCATAGGCACGCCGGCCTGAAGGTTGTGCGCAAGCGCCCGGATCTCCGGATCCGTCAGCTCCTCAAGCGTCTCGTGACGGCCACTGGCGTTGTACACCTGATTGAGAAAGTGGCGGATTTCTGAGGTCTCGGCCGTGGTGGCGAGCATCTTCGTGATCTTCAGTCCGATGCCACGCGCCGCCCACCCGAGGTGGGTTTCAAGTACCTGACCTACGTTCATGCGTGAAGGCACACCAAGCGGGTTCAACACCACATCGACAGGCGTGCCGTCAGCCATGTAAGGCATGTCCTCGACCGGCACGATCATCGAGACCACGCCCTTGTTACCGTGGCGGCCCGCCATTTTGTCACCCGGCTGCAGGCGACGTTTGACCGCAAGATAGACCTTCGCCATCTTCAGTACACCAGGCTGCAGGTCGTCACCCGAAGTCAGCTTCCGGCGCTTTTCTTCAAACTGATCCGCAAACTCTTCGTTGTGGCGATCGATCTGCTTGGCCAGTTGCTCCACCTGTTCATTGACGGCGTCGCTGGCGGTGCGAAGCTCAAACCATTGCTCGCGTTTGATGTTGTTGAGTTGATCAAGCGTGAGGCTATCCGTGGCGCCGCCGAAGCTGCGAGGACCTTTTTCGATTTTCTTGCCGATCAGCAAACGCTCGACACGGTTGTAAATGTCTTCCTGCAGGATACGAAGCTGGTCATCCAGATCCTTCTTCACGCGGGCAAGTTCACCGCGCTCGATTTCCAACGCGCGCGCGTCTTTTTCCACGCCGTCACGGGTAAAGACCTGAACGTCGATCACCGTTCCGCTCATGCCAGACGGCACGCGCAGCGAGGTGTCTTTTACGTCTGACGCTTTCTCGCCGAAAATCGCGCGAAGAAGTTTTTCTTCGGGAGTCAGCTGGGTCTCGCCTTTGGGGGTGACCTTGCCAACCAAAATGTCGCCGGGATTGACCTCAGCGCCGATGTAAACGATGCCGGATTCGTCGAGCTTCGAAAGCGCGCCTTCACTCACGTTCGGGATATCAGCGGAGATTTCCTCCGGCCCGAGTTTGGTATCGCGTGCGACGCAGGTCAGTTCTTCAATATGGATGCTGGTGTAGCGGTCTTCCTGAACAACGCGCTCGGAAATGAGGATGGAGTCCTCAAAGTTGTAGCCATTCCAGGGCATGAACGCGACCAGCATGTTCTGGCCCAAAGCGAGTTCACCGAGATCGGTCGCGGGACCATCGGCCAGCACATCGCCGCGAGCAACAATGTCGTTGGGCTTAACCAGCGACTTTTGATTGATGCAGGTGTTCTGATTGGAACGCGTGTACTTGGTCAAGTTGTAGATGTCGACGCCAGATTCACCCGGCTTCGTCTCGTCGTCATTGACGCGCACTACGATGCGCGCGGCGTCCACCAAATCCACCACACCGCCGCGGCGTGCGGAGACGGTAACCCCGGAGTCCTGGGCGACAATGCGCTCAATACCAGTACCGACGAGCGGCTTTTCGGTGCGCAGCGTTGGCACCGCCTGACGCTGCATGTTCGAACCCATCAGGGCGCGGTTCGCGTCGTCGTGCTCAAGAAACGGAATGAGGGCAGCAGCCACCGAAACGATCTGCATGGGCGAGACGTCCATATACTGCACGCGTTCCGGCGAGAGCAGCGCGAATTCGTTCTGGTGCCGGCATGACACCAGGGTGTCGACCAGCACACCGCTGTCATCTAGAGTCGCATTTGCCTGAGCGATGACGTACTGGCTCTCTTCGATCGCCGACAGGTATTCAACGTCGTCGGTTACCGTGTTTTTGGTGACCTTCCGATACGGAGTTTCGAGGAACCCGTACTTGTTGGTGCGCGAATAGACGGCCAGCGAGTTAATCAGCCCGATGTTCGGACCTTCAGGCGTTTCGATTGGGCACACACGACCGTAGTGGGTCGGGTGTACGTCGCGCACTTCAAAGCCCGCCCGTTCACGGGTAAGCCCGCCCGGCCCGAGCGCGGAAACACGGCGCTTGTGGGTAACCTCGGACAGCGGGTTGTTCTGGTCCATGAACTGCGAGAGTTGGCTCGAACCGAAGAACTCTTTAATAACTGCAGACACCGGCTTAGCGTTAATCAGTTCCTGCGGCATGATGCCTTCGGACTCCGCGAGGCTCAGGCGCTCTTTGACAGCGCGCTCGACGCGCACGAGTCCGACGCGGAACTGGTTTTCGGCCATTTCGCCCACGCTGCGGACTCTGCGATTGCCCAAGTGGTCGATGTCGTCGACTGAACCGTTGCCGTTGCGGATATCAACCAGCGTTTTCATCACATCTACGATGTCTGACCCGTAGTTCGACAGCGCTTTCTTCACGTCGCCGAATGGGAGGCGGGTGCCATCCTTTATGCCATCAAGTCCGGGTAGGCGACGCAGTTCGCCGGGCAGACTCGTGATCGAGATTTGGGTAGCTTCGTCCGGGTTCTTGAATTCCTTGGTCAGCAAGGCGGTGAAGTACCGCCCGTCCAACAGGATTTCCGGCACCTCGCTGCCCGGGCGTTGCACGCGGCGATTGAATTTCATTCGGCCCACTGCCGACAGGTCGTAGCGTTCTTGCGTGAAGAAGAGGTTTTTGAACAGGTTTTCCGCGGCGTCCTTGGTCGGCGGCTCGCCGGGGCGCATCATGCGATAGATTTCAACTTGCGCCTCGAGCTGGGTACGGGTGGAGTCAGCGCGCAGGGTTTCAGAAATGTACGCGCCATGGTCCAAGTCGTTGGCGAAGATGGTTTCGATCACACCCACTTGCGCGGCGGTCAGCTTGTTGAGCAGGTCCTCGGAAATCTCGGCGTTGGCCTCACCCAGCAGTTCGCCAGTGTTCTTGTTGACGATGTCCCGCGCGAGAGTACGACCGACGACAAAGCTGCGCGGCACATCGATAGAATCCAGAGCCGCCTTATGAATGTCGCGAATGTGGCGAGCCGTGATCCGGCGCTCCGCCTCAACTAGCACTTTGCCGGCGCCATCGACTAGGTCGAAGTCCAACGTAACACCGCGCAGGCGCTCGGGGACTAGTTTGAGCGTCAGAGTCTTGTCCGAAATGGTGATTTGGTCGCGCTCGAAGAACTTCTCGAGCATTTCCTCGGCGTTGTATCCGAGCGCACGCAGGAGAACTGTTGCAGGGATCTTGCGCCGCCGATCGATCCGAACGAACACCAGATCTTTCGGGTCGAACTCGAAGTCGAGCCAGGAACCACGGTAGGGAATGACGCGGGCTGAAAACAGCAGTTTCCCGGACGAGTGCGTTTTGCCTCGGTCGTGGTCGAAAAACACACCCGGCGAGCGATGAAGCTGGGAGACAATGACGCGCTCGGTGCCGTTGATCACGAATGTGCCGTTCTCGGTCATGAGCGGAAGCTCGCCCATGTAAACCTCCTGCTCTTTAATCTCGCGTGGCGCGCGATCGGGGCCGGAGGTTTCTTTGTCAAATAGGGCCAGACGGACTTTTACCCGCAGGGATGCGGCGTAGTTAAGGCCGCGAATCTGGCACTCCTTGACATCAAAGATGGGGGCGCCCAAACGGTAGCTGTCGTAATGCAGAACCGCGTTCCCTGAGTAGCTTTCGATCGGGAAGACGGATCCGAAGGCCGCATGCAAACCCATGTCGTCGCGCCGGTCCGCAGGCACAGATTCCTGCAAAAAGTTACGGTAGGACTCAATTTGAGTCTCCAGCAAATAAGGCACATCAAGAACGGCGCGGCGCTTCCCGAAATCCTTCCGTAAACGTTTTTTCTCGGGGGATGAGTAGGGCATGTACGACCACTGATTACCTGACAACACTGTCTCGGGAAGGCTTGTTGCGGCGTTGGGGCGCCGCGCTTCCTACCGATGACGAAAGAGCGAACGCCGCCCGCCCTGAACGCGCTGAGCGACAGGGGTGGCGGCGTTGCGCGCGGGCCGATAGCCTCATCGATCTTACTTAAGGTCGACTTTGGCTCCGGCTTCTTCCAGCTGCTTCTTGATGGATTCAGCTTCGGCCTTGGGAGCCGCTTCCTTCACCACCGACGGGACGCCTTCAACCAAGTCCTTGGCTTCTTTTAGGCCAAGACCGGTGATGGCGCGAACCGCTTTAATCACGTTGACCTTGTTTTCGCCAAAGCTGCTCATGACGACGTCAAAGTCTTCTTTCACTTCCGCCGGAGCGGCGCCGGCATCGGCCGCCATCATCACCGGAGCTGCAGCAACAGCAGCGGCGGACACGCCCCATTTTTCTTCCAGCGCGGAAACGAGTTCCGTCACTTCAAGAATGGTAAGGCTACTCAGGGCGTCGATTAGTTCGTCTTTTGAAAGGGCCATTTTTTACTACTCCTCAAACAGATATTCAGATTGAAAGGCTATGCAGCTTGCTGCTGGTCGCGATAGGCCGCGAGGACGCGCACAAAGGCGGCCCCTGGCTCGGCCAAAGTACGTACCAGCTGGCTTGCAGGCGCCTGAAGCAGGCCGAGCAGGTTAGCTCTTGCTTCGTCAAGGGTCGGAAGCGTAGCCAAAGCCTGAAGGTCTTCCGGCCCCCGGACCTGCCCACCAAAGGCAATTGCCACGGTTACGAGCTTCTGGTTTTCCTTGGCGAAATCACGTACGACACGTGCGCCGGCACCCGGGTCATCGGCGGAAAAAACCAGCACCAAGGGGCCGGATAATTTTTCCGTCAGACACTCGAATGCCGTTCCAGCAACGGCGCGTCTCGCCAAGGTGTTTTTTACCACCTTGACGTACACACCTGCCGCACGAGCCTTGACGCGTAGAGCGGTCATCTGCGAGACGCTCAGACCGGCGTACTGAGCCGCGATAGCGGCTTGGGCCTTACTGGCGACGGCATTGACCTCGTCAACGATTGACTTCTTTTGCTCTAAAGTCAGACTCATTTACTTCTCCTGGCTCAACACCCGGATCACTCCGGGCGCTATGCCGATTGGTTGTCGGCGGAGGTCGCCGACGCCCTGTTAACGGCGTCCTGAGCAGGTCGATTCCTGTTTTGGGAGCACCGTCTGCGAAGGCCAGCCCGAGGGCTAATTAACTTGCTCGCGGTTTGCTTGAACGCTTTCCGTTAGGAAGGTTGGCGCCCCTCTTCGCAAGGCCTACGGTCTTTGACGTCTGCCGGCCGAAGCCGACAGTCCAAAGTTTCTTAAAAACCATTGAGCGGCTAACGCTCTTCCCTTAAACGGTTTCGACGGACGCACGGTCTACCGCAATGCCGGGTCCCATCGTGCATGAAACCGTAATCTGGCGCAGGTAGACGCCCTTCGCCGTGCTCGGCTTGGCCTTTTTGAGGTCGCCCAAAATGGCCTCAAAATTTGCTTTCAGCGCCGCCACTTCAAAGGAAGCTTTGCCGATGGGGCAGTGGATGATGCCCGCCTTGTCTGTGCGGTATCGAATCTGGCCGGCCTTTGCGTTCCTGACGGCACCGGCAACGTCGGGCGTGACTGTTCCCACCTTGGGATTCGGCATCAGGCCACGGGGACCCAGAATTTGGCCGAGTTGACCCACGATTCGCATAGAGGCCGGGGTCGCGATAGCGACGTCGAAGTTAATGTTGCCCGCCTTGATCTGCTCGGCCAAGTCTTCGAATCCCACTATGTCGGCACCGGCAGCGCGGGCTGCCTCGCCATCAGCACCATCAGCAAACACTGCAACGCGCACCTGCCTACCCGTGCCGTGCGGCAGGACGGTGGATCCACGGACCACCTGATCGGACTTACGCGGGTCAACACCAAGATTGAAGGCGACATCAACGGTCTCATCGAACTTGGCGGACGCGACCGTTTTAATCAATGCGAGGGCGTCGTCAATCGCGCGCGGCTGATTGGGGTTGCCCACCTTTTCAAGCAATGCGCGACGGCGCTTTGATACGTATGCCATGGCTTAGTTCCCTTCCACTTCGAGGCCCATACTACGGGCGGTTCCGGAAATCGTGCGGAGTGCGGCCGCCATGTCGGCAGCGGTCAAATCGGGCATCTTGGTTTGCGCGATTTCCTGAACCTGAGCGAGGGTGACTTTACCCACTTTGTCCTTGTTGGGGACGCTACTGCCCTTCGGGACCCCGGCCGCTTTGCGGAGGAGGACGGAAGCCGGTGGGGTCTTCGTGATAAACGTAAAGCTTTTGTCCGAGAACACGGTGATCACAACCGGGATGGGCATACCCTCTTCGAGGGTTTGGGTTCTCGCGTTGAACTGTTTGCAGAACTCCATGATGTTCACGCCTTTTTGGCCCAAGGCGGGACCTACGGGCGGGCTCGGGTTGGCTTTGCCGGCGGCAACCTGGAGTTTGATATAGGAGTCTATCTTTTTTGCCATTTTGGCTATCTCCGCGAGTCCAAGCGCCTTTCGGCTCCCCGCTTTGCGTTAGTTTCTGCTTCTCATGGACCTGCTCTGAGCGGGTCCTCTCAAACTCAGTCTTTAGAAATTTGCCCGAATTCGAGTTCGACCGGGGTTGAGCGGCCGAAAATTGATACCGCCACACGGAGGCGGTTCTTGTCGTAGTTGACTTCCTCAACCGCCCCATTGAAGTCTGTGAATGGGCCGTCGATGACTCGAACGACTTCGCCCACTTCAAACAGCACCTTCGGTTTGGGCTTCTCAACACCCTCCTGGATTCTGTCCAGGATGTTTTGCGCTTCGCGCTCAGAAATAGGGGTGGGCTTGTCGCTAGTTCCGCCAATAAACCCCATCACCTTGGGGCAATCTTTCACGAGATGCCAAGAGGACTCATCCATATCCATCTGAACGAGCACGTAACCCGGGAAGAACTTACGGTCGCTTTTTCGCTTCTGACCGTCCCGCATCTCGACCACCTCTTCGGTGGGGACCAAAATTTGACCAAATTTTTCGTCGAGCCCGTTGCGCTTGATTCGATCCTCAAGCGAGCGCTTGACCTGATTTTCGAAGCCAGAGTAGGCATGAACGACGTACCAGTGAAGCGCCATGCGATCTAACTCCCTTGTCCAAGCAACCAGCGAGTGAAACCGCCGAGGAGCATGTCCAGAATCCAGAGAAAAAGTGCGGTGACTACCACGATCGCGACAATCACGCCTGTTGTTTGAATCGTTTCTTGCCGGGAAGGCCAGACGACTTTTTTCACCTCGACCTGTGTGTCACGCCCGAACGCGATTAACTGCTGTCCCGACCCCGTTAGCAGGGCAATGGCGACGGCAGCACCTACCGGCGCAAGCAAGGCGAGCAAGCGCAAAAGGCGCCCGCTATCAGCCAGGTAGTAAAAGGCCATCACCCCAATGGCGGTGAGCACGGCAGACGCTCCGAATTTAACAGCGTCCGTCGATGTGCGGCCAACTTTATGTTCTACATTCATTTATCTGGATACTCGGGCGCCTGCCCCTGCCGCATGCGCAGGGATGGCAGGCCAGGAGGGTCTCGAACCCCCAACCTGCGGTTTTGGAGACCGCCGCTCTGCCAATTGAGCTACTGGCCTGTGCTTAAACTTTCAACAACGTTGCCCGGCCGATAGTGGGGCCACAGGGCCCCACATACGTTTCATCAAGCGATGATTTTGGCGACGACGCCGGCACCGACGGTTCGGCCACCTTCGCGAATCGCGAAGCGCAAACCTTCTTCCATCGCAATCGGATTAATCAGCTGCACCGTCACCTTGATGTTGT
>Ga0114967_10002312_pt1 | contig 15940 bp, 17 predicted proteins | sample M_130628_MF_Meta_FD_92639 | JGI IMG/M metagenome (GOLD analysis project Ga0114967, IMG submission 92639) | Freshwater microbial communities from Lake Montjoie, Canada to study carbon cycling - M_130628_MF_MetaG | ecosystem: Environmental > Aquatic > Freshwater > Lake | place: Lake Montjoie... | reverse complement strand
TATTAATTTTCTAAGTGGCATTGTTTATATCACCAATGGAGCAACTTTAACTATTGAAGCTGGTGCTAAAATTCAAGGAAGATTGATGGGGGCAGATATTGCCACTTTAGTGATTTGTCGAGGGGCTAAAATTATTGCAAGTGGCACAGCTGATAAGCCAATTGTATTTACATCTTCTTCTGCTACACCATATGCGGGTGATTGGGGAGGCATAGTCATCTGTGGAACAGCTCCAATAAATACATCTGCAACAGCAAACGGAACGACAATCTTAGGACTTTACGAAGTTGAAGGCGGTACAATTAATTCTACAAATTTGGATGGATATGCTGGTTCAGGAGACCCTGCTTTCCCAACCTCAAATGCTAGTGATAATTCTGGCGTTTTGCAATATGTAAGAATTGAATACGCAGGCTATGCATATCAACCAGACAAAGAATTGAATAGTTTAACATTAGCTGCTGTTGGAAGTGGAACAATAATTGACCACGTTCAATCAATTTATGGAAAAGATGATGCTTTTCAATTTTTTGGCGGAACAGTTAATTGCAAATACCTAGTATCCTACAATACACAAGACGATGATTTTGATTTTGGTTTTGGATACATAGGAAAAATTCAATTTGCTATTGCAAAAAGGGAAAGTAGCATTGCAGATATTTCATACTCTAATGGAATTGAATCTAGTAATAATGGTAATGGAGGGGTAAACACTCCACAAACCAAACCAATACTTTCTAATTTCACCATAATTGGACCAAGGCAAAATTCAAGTACAACATATAATTCATTATATTATTCGGGGATGCATTTAAGAAGAAATACGTCTTTATCCATTTTTAATTCCATCATTCTTGGATGGAAAAGAGGACTTTTTATTGATGCAGTATCAGGAACACCAACAGATAACAATATAACAAGCAATAGCTTAAGAATCAAAAATGTAACAATTGGAAGTAATATTGATGATGTAAAATATACCGCCAGCACTTCTGCGCCTACTGGCGCAAGTGATGCAAGTATGTTAAGCTGGTTTTCAACGGTAAATTCACTTAATACCATTGTGACAAATGCGAGTGATGCAAGTTTAAGTAGTCCATATGCAACAACACCCGATTTTAAGCCAACTCAAACTGTATTCAATTCAGGAACATTTAATGGAACACTAGGGTCTATAAACGATTTTAATTTTAATTCTAATGCTAGTTTTACTGATATTTATTTGCAAGATGCATTTTTTACTACTACTGGATTTAGGGGTGCCGTTGGTTTAACTGGCTCAGATTCAAACTGGTGGGCTGGTTGGACTGTATGGAATTAATAGGTTGATATAGTCTACCCAAATGGATCTAATAGTAGGCGGTAGCTAATGGTTTAGCACTCAGATTGGCACTAGTAAGCGATCAAAATATATATTATAAATGAATTAACTATCATATAGTTGTATAAATTTGTATTGATCAGGTGTCCCCCTCATTTTGATTAATAATTAAACTACTTATTATGTACAAGGGGATATTCTGTTTTTTATTTTTTGTATTTGCGAGTAATTTACATGCGCAATCCATCACACCATTTACAGTTAATATTGCTGGTTTTACAGCTCAAAAAAGCGTCTATTCATTAACCGTAAGTACTGGAGAGGCCATCTCCATTACCAATTTTACTTCGCCCAATAGTGCTAGTTTAAATAGTGGGTTTCTTCAAAACAATCCACCTATAGTAACTTCTATAAATGATGTGTCATCTGTTATTGGTAATGACAAAATTTTTAAGCTTTAAATTATGAAAAGAATAAGTAAGTTTTTTTTGTTGCTAGTATTTAGCATTTTAACTACTAGTGTATTTTCTCAAGGGATTAATTTCCAAGGCGTAGCCCGTTCAGCAAATGGAACAATTATAGCGAGCTCAAATATTAGTTTGAGGTTGTCTATTATTAGTAAAAATGTAGATGCTACACCAGAGTATATTGAAACCAAGACAGTCGTTACCAATGCACAAGGTATATTTTCAATTGTTGTAGGTGATGCAACGAATGCTGTTGTAACTGGTAATTTTTGCTAGCTTGTTGTATTCGCACTAAATATAGCACCAGTTAGAATTATATGAATTACTTAAAATATAAGTAACAATAATTTTTTTTATCTGATTTATTCACGAAATTCAATAATGAAGTACATTCTAATTTTTTTACTGATTCCATTCAGTCTAAAGGCGAATTTTGAGGAAAAGAAGCAACCTGACACAATTAGTGTTGGATACTATATAGACGACATTTATGATATCAATTATGTTAAAGGAACCTATCGAATCACACTTTTTGCGTGGGTGACATCTCCAACTGTATTATATAATTTTAATGAATATTTAGATATACATCATGCAATTGATAAAAAATTTGATCTAGTTCTGATGGACTCATCTAATATAGTTAATGGTCGTAAAATATATTGGTCAGAAGTTAGATTAAATTTAGAGGTACTGCAAAAATTTGACATTAGAAAATTCCCATTTGATAAACAGGACATTACTTTAGGACTTGAATTTACATATAATGACCCCAATCTTCTTAAAATTAATCTAAGTGAAAAAAGTTCAATTACACCCAATACAATTCCTAATGATTGGAAAATTATATCAAGCAATATTACTTTAAAACCAGTTCACTATAATACAAATTTTGGAGATGAAAGTGTAGAATCATTCGATTTCAATGTTCTTAATATAAATTATAGTTTTGGTAGAGAGAGTGTTACACTTTTTATAAAACTATTTACAGCATTATTCATATCATTTTTAATTGCTTGTACTAGTATTTTCCTTCCAAATGCTCAAAAAGATTCTAAAATTTCAATGATCATTGGTGGGCTATTTGGATCAATAACAAACAAATACATAACAGATTCCTTATTGCCAATAAATAATTCATGGAATTTATCTGATAAAATTCACATACTTACGATATTTTACTTACTTTTTTTATCTGTATATTCTATATATGAACAACGAAATAATCTAAAAGATAATATCAAGCAAGATGTTTTTGTTTTTTTATTAATAATCATATCTTATATAAGTAGTATTGCATATTTTATATATTAAAAAGACATCAATATGATTCTAAATTTTTATCATTTACAGGTGTTTTCAATTGTTTCCAATGATTTCGTTTTAAATGAAATTAATATTAATGACTCTGAATTAGCTTCAATTTCATGGAGAATTAATGAGAATTCAATAAAATTATACAATTCCAAGTTTCAATATAATTTAGATAATTTACCCTTTGGTTACGAGTTAAATAATTTGAACATTTATTGGTGTAAAATAGAAAATCATCAGCCATGGGTGCTCCTTACTAAAGTTTCAATTCATTGTGAAAGTATTAATTTTGAAAATTCAGATACACTTGGAGATTGGTTGAAAAAGACTTTACATGAATTTCGCTTATTTAAATCTGTTGATATTTCTGGTGTTGATAACAATAATAGAACATCAAGTACAATATGCATTACAGATGATTTCAATAATGAAATAAAACAAGGATTTAATGATAATAGAATAACGTCTTATGGCCCACATTCATCTATTTTTAGTGATTTCATGCCACTTGAACTGGATTCTTTTTGGATTGTATCACAAGCAGGTACACATAGGTCAGGAGGTTCTATTTTTAATGGTCAAACGGTATTTTATTTCTTTTTAAACATCTTAATTTTCAAACATATTTTATCTGATGTTACAATCAAATCATTGCCACACATCAGTGAATTAAAGAAGCTAGAAAAACCAAAAACAAGAAGTATTTTGCTTGATAACTATAGAATCTTCTTATCTGCTAAAATATATTTTTCACCTAGGAGTTTAGTTAAATATTGGGATCATGATGATCCAATTATAACTTACTTTTTTGAAAATTACGACATACAATTTGCTATTGATGAAACTGACAAAGAAATGAATGGTATAGTTGAATTGGGTTCACATGCTGCTGCAATTTCTGCTGCAAATTCAAGCTATAATACCTCTATTGCTGCTACAATTATTGGCCTAGTTGGGATTATAGGGACATTAGCTGGCATTATATCGGCTATTGATAACCCTATTTTGCCGGTTCCATTTGAAACTAGAGGTTCAATAATCAGATTGTCTTTGATTATTGGAACTAGTTTAATAATGTTATTTATTTCTGGTTTATTTATATTTTTTAGAGAAAAGTTGATAGATATAGGGCATAAATATTTCGATAAATTTTTAAAATAGCTGTATAATACATTGATTTTCAAATTATTATATACATTTTATATGTAAATATTTTTTTTATGAATTTAAATAATTTCTTATATTTATATTGAAAAACAGGGGTAGCTGAAAACCTTTCTAGAGTAGGCAAATAATCTTCATAATTATGAAACAAAATGATTTTTTAAAAAAAAGCAACCTTTCGCTAGAAGATATTGAAAATACCAACAGCGAAGTTTTACAAAGAATCTCAAATGATTTAGCAAAACCAGATGTAGTTGGTTTGGGTCATGGATCTCATAGTTCATCATCTGGCAGAGGTCATAGTTCATTTGTATCAGGTTCTGCTGCATCTAAAAAAAGCTCAGAAAACAAAGACAAATAGATTTCTAACATTTTTATAAAAAACGAACTTAAATTTTTTTAAGTTCGTTTTTTTTTCGTAAATTTTAAATTATGATTAAGAAAGGACTTAACAATCTATGGAGTATTCCATTTTATTATTCAGAATTTAAAAATTCAAAAAAATTAAATAATGAATTAACAAAAGTTATTAGAGGTATTGATCAGGAATTTGATTCAAAAAAATCATTTAAAATCGCTGGATTAGAAAAAGGATTAACTACAAAATGGCATGCTTATAATTTTCTTGATATTGAAAATAAAAATGTAACCGCACTTAAAATATTTATAAAAAATCAGGTGAAGGAATATTTTACAAAATTAGGTCATAAAAACAATTCTTTAATGTATCAGAGTTGGGCTAATAGACTAAAAGAAGGTTCGGTTTTAAAAAGACATAGTCATGCAGGTCCTTATAGTTATATATCTGGCGTTTATTATGTAAAAACTAAAAAATCATCAACCATTTATCATCTACCCTTAGATACAAGAATCCCAGGTGTTGAAGATTTTTGCGAAACAAAAATAGAAATCAATAATATAGAAGGAGGCTTAGTCCTTTTCCCTTCTTTTATTGAACATAATTCAACCCCTACTCAAAATAAGGAAGAACGAATTACAATTGCCTTTGATATATTATATACCCCTCCATTAGATAAATTCCATAATAATTTCAATGAAAAAGTAGTTTCAATATTTTAGACTTATGAATATTAACGATATAAATAATTTAGATTTTGGTGATGATGAGTGGATTTACCAAAAGGATTTAAGATTTTTACAAGAGCTTATTGTAGTTCTAAATCATTTCAGTAAAGAATTTCATAGTGAAACGCTTGAGGCAAAGATAAAATTTATAAAAAAAACAAATTCTGATATTTTAAGCAAAGTTTTTTTATCTCCTGAGGGTAGACAATATATAACATTATGTTATTTAGCAATTAAATTTAACAATTCGAATCAAATTATTGTAAATTATTCAAATTGGGTAAATATAGATTCTACTAATATATTACAGTATCTAATTTCAAGATTAGACTTATTTATAGTTGGAATTAAAATGTTATCAAAGGAAAATGAATCAATTAATTGCGATTTTAAACTTCCAGAAACTGGAATTATTCCAGGTACACATTATGGATGGAATATAATGAACAATGCCAATGATTTAATTACTAATAATATCGATATATATGTAGATTATCATTCAAATGAAATACAACTATTTAATTTAATTAGAGAAGAATTGGTATTAATAGACTCTTTTAATATTAATAATATAAGAAATGATTATTTTTTCGAAATCCCATATTCAAAAAAGTACCCAATTTCAATCGATATATTTTCACAAGTTGCTTTAATTAATTTTAACGGAAGGGAACAATTAGACAGATTTATTTCAATAGATAATCCTAAAAAATACTTCCCTCACAAAGAACTTTATAATCAGATAGAAGTTTTAGAAAAAGCATTAGATTATATAAAAATCTCTTGTCCATCAATAATCAATTATTTTATCGATATTGAAAATTCCTTTGTCCCTTTAGTTCCTCCAGAAGGAGCTTTGCCAAGTAGTAGTAATTCATCTATAGATACAATGTACTGGTATTCTGTATCTAAGAGCCCATTATTAGTTGCAGAAATGATTATACACGAGTATAGTCATCAGAAGCTATTTAGACTACAAGATATAGATCCCTTAATCGATAAAGAAAAACATGGTTCTGGTTGGGAAGATTGTAAAATTTATTCACCTTGGAGAGATGACCCAAGACCAATAAATGGGGTATTTCATGGTTTTGTTGTTTTTTCTGAAGCTTCAAATTTTTGGATAAACTTAATTGAAAAAGGTAATATATCAAATGAAGAAAAAGACATTGCATTTAGAAGATTTGCAATGTTAGTGAAGCAATTAAAATATGCATTTGATTCTCTTAAAGAAACATATTTTACAAATACTGGAGAGAATATATTTAACTATTATGCAAATAAAGTGAATAATGAATTTCTAAAAATAGTTAACGAAAAGAAACTTTATAACTTAGAACCCTTTTTTATGGAATTTCATGATGAAATTATGGATAATTCTAAAATCACAATTGGAGAGATAGTAGATAGCCATAGATACACTTGGTTAGAAAAAAACAAAATTTAATGGTACCAATTTCTGGTTTTGTAGTTAAGATAGCTAGTAGATGTAATTTAAATTGTTCCTATTGTTATGAATACAATATGGGGGATGACAGTTGGAAGTCTATGCCAAAGACAATGAGCATAGAAACCATGTCTAAAATAATGGATCGAATTAAAGAGCATTCATTAAAGCATGATTTTAATAATATTTCAATTTCTTTACATGGTGGCGAGCCGCTATTAGTTGGTATCGATAAATTCAGAGATTATATAAATGTTATAAAAAATAATCTTGATGGTTATAGATACACCATAGGAATGCAAACAAATGCAACATTAATAGATCAGCAGTTTTTAACCTATTTTGAAGAAAATGATATCTATGTTGGAATTAGTTACGATGGTCCTCCAAAAGTGAATGATTTAAATCGTTATTATCACAATGGAAAAGGCTCATCCAAAGACGTTGAAGTTGCTTTAGAGTTATTAAAGGATTCAAAGATATTTTCAGGAATTTTAACTGTCATAGATGTAAATACAAATCCAATAGATACTTGGCGCTATTTAGCACAATTTGAACCACCAATTATTGATTTCTTATTACCACATGCTAATTGGGATAATCCACCATTAAGTCATGGAGAAAACAACTATGTAAAATATGGAGATTGGATGATTTCAATTTTTGATGATTGGTTTAATGGATATAAAAGCCATATAAGGATTAGATTCTTTGAGGAAATATTATATAGATTATTCGGTCAAAAGGGCTCTTTAGAGTCCTTAGGTACCGAAGAAGTCGGTTTAATTACTATTTCCTCTAATGGGGCATATGAACAAGTGGACACTATGAAGTCTGTATATCCTGGTGCTCAAAATATAGGCTTAAACATAGAAACTAATGATCTAGATGAGGTTTTATTACATAAGGGTATTAAAGATAGGCAAACTGGCAAAAATGGGTTATGTACAAAATGCCAAAATTGCAAGGTTGTCAATATTTGTGGTGGTGGTTATTACCCGCATCGCTATTCAAAAATTCTAGATTTTGACAATCCATCCGTTTATTGTGAGGATTTGTACAAATTAATTACACATATTGAAGAAGCAGTGATTTTAAACACTCAAAAAAGTCAAATTAAGCAATGATCGAAAGTATAAAAAAGAAAAATTATACTATTGGTCAATTAGAAAAATTAGTTGACTATATAGGGTTATTACAAACCAGAGAAATTTTATCTGCATGGGCAGGACATAAAGTTGCTAGAATTGCATTAACAGATGCTAAAATTAAAAATTCTATCAATCTTTTATCTTCAATCGGGTTAAATATAGAAGTTAAAAAATCTAAAATATTTTTAAAAAAAGATATTGGTAAAGCAGGCTGGTCAAATAAGTTTTTAGAAGGGGAAAATTTAAATTTAAATTTGGGCGAATGGTTGCTATATGTTAGCAATGATCAACAAAAATCATATAATTCAATGAAGGCGGATGAAAATGAAGATGAGTCTGCATTGGGGGAGGATCTAGGTATTCCAAATTGCTGCATTGATTTTTATGATAGAAATAGGGAAAGGGCATTTCAAAAGCAAAACGATTTTGTACCATTAGTTTTAGAAAATACAAAAGGAGATGGCCCTTATAATTTTTGGAATAATTATGTTACTCAATATTTTGGGTATTCGTTACTAAGTTTTTTTCCTTGTTCATTTAATTGTAAAAATGCAGCAAATTTTGCTCAAAATACGTATGAATTGCTAAATACATATTTACCTTTTCATGCAAAAAAAACGATTCATTTTCAAAAGCAAAATTTAATATATACCGAATACAAGGGTATTCATATGTATGAAAATTCAAAATACATTAAATCAACGAAGACTTTAGATTTAAGCAATACAATATTTCATTCCACATTAAAGTCTAAAGCAGCAAGTTTAAATAATTATCTTGAAGCAAAGAAAATATTTATATTAAATAAAAATAGCCTTAAAATTATATATAAAGATCAATCAGTTAAATACTTTGATAGTCCTAACATTTCTAATTGTATTTTTAAGTAATGAACATAAAAAAAGATATAGAAAATTTAATAAATTCAATATCAAGTATTGAAGATCGTCACCTACTTGAACTTATTGCAGTTTATGATGGCTTAAAAGATGTTATGAGAATCCACATTAACAATCATAGTGAATATGAAGCTTTAAAGAGTTTCGGAAATAAATACAACTTAATAGTTGATCATACCCCATTTAAGTTAAAAGTAGATTGGACTAATGATATTGGTGATACCTTTTTAAAAAGTGTTTCATGGGAAGATAATACAACCGAAATGTTCGTCGCTTATATATCAAGTAATGCTAAAATTATTGATAAGGCACTTACTATTGAGGTAGATTCAACTAATTTAGAGGCAGGGTTATTATATCAATACCCAAATTGTTGTTGTATTAATTATGATAAAATATCTAATGGAGAACTATGGTCTACTTTACTTTTAGAGAATTCAAAAGGGACATTTTTTAGTCCATGGGCAAATAAATTATCTTATTTAGTTTATGATTTTTGTCTATTTCCCGATTATTTTCCTTGTTCTCTTAACTGTAATGGCACTATAAAATTAAGCAAAGACTATTATAATTTGGCTTTAAAATATGATTTAGAAAAATTTGCAAAATTACAATTGGATTATATGTCTGGTTTATATTTAATTAATGAAGATTTAATTATTTCAACTAAGTCTTATCAAGTTGGAGATGATTATATAAATATTAATTTAATAAATTCAACAACTTATAAAATTACTAAAGATATTTCGTTTAATAATGTAACCGATGATAAGTATTTAATTGATAGTCAAGTTGGCAACTCATTTATAACCATTTGTGAACAAAAATATAGAATTTTAATTTTTGAATAATAGTATAAATATATTAAGTATTGACCTAGATGCTTTTTGGGAAAGCGGAGAAACAATTTATGTAAATAATTTCAAAAAATTAGTCCCTAATCATTTAGAGATACTCAATTTGTTTAAAAAACTTACATATAAACAAATTAGCTACGGCATCGATCATAATGAAATAATGCAATTAATTGATATGTATCCTAATTCTAAATTTAATATTTACAATTACGATGCGCATCATGATTTATATGCATTAAATAATAATATTTGGCTCAATCCTCTAAATATTAGAGGTAAAAAAGTAGATATAGGCAATATGTTTTTTCAATTAATGAGAGAAGATAAGATAATCACATATAACTGGATAGTTAATACCAACGTTCATAATACCATAACCGAAGATGTAAAGCAACATATCGGTAAATCATATTTAAAGAAAGTAAACATTATAACAGCTCAGAATTTTTCTAGTAAAACACATTTTGATCATTTATTTATTTCAATATCGCCAGAATGGATTCCAAAGAATAATTTAGATTGGATTATTTCAATGATCAATTGCTTTAAAGAACTTAACGATATTGAAATTTATAATTTAAAGCAAAAGGTATTACATAGATGGAGTCTTGGAGATGATAATATTTTAATTAATGCTGATAGATTTTATTTTAATTATCAATATGTCAAATAACATTTTAAATAATTCAAGATTATCAATAGGGCTATATCAAGGGCCAGATAATGATGAAGTTGATCAATATCTTTATGATGTTATTGATAATGCAATGAAAATGGGCATTAATAATTTCGATGTCGCCCCAAATTATCGTAATACTAGATCTGAATTAGTTTTAGGAAAAATATTAAGTAAAAGCAACTCAGAAAATATTTTTGTTTCAACAAAGGGTGGATTTGTACCATTTGATTTCTCAGATACAAGAATCAATGAATCAGATTATATACATACCAACTATATTAATACATCCTTAGCAACAAAAGATACATTTGATTTTTATCATTTTCAATCTTTTGACCCTAGATACTTAGAACATGAATTTAATAAGAGTTTACAAAGACTTAATGTTGATAAAATTGATCTATATTATTTACACAATCCAGAATATTTACTTGCCCGAGTTGATAAGGAAACCTATTTAAAGCAAATGAATTCAGTTTACATTTGGTTAAAGCACAAAATTGATAATAAACAAATTTTAAATTTTGGAATTTCAACTTGGGATGGGTTCTTTTATGAAGATGCCAATAAACGCCTACAAATGATTGATTTTATTGAATTAGCAGTCAATCATAACATTATGGATCATTTTAAAGCAATACAGTTTCCATTTAATATTCTTAAAACTGATGCTTTTTCCAAAGCAACGCAATTCATTGATAATAATCATGTTAGCTTAATTCGTGCTGCAATCAAATATAATATTTCATGTATTACTAGTGCTCCTTATGGCCAAGGACAAATTAAGAATATTAATTTCCCAGACTTAATTAGTGATAACTTTTATGGCACTAATAATTTTCAAAAAGCTTTATCTTTTTGTTTATCCGCACCATATATTCAATCAGTAATTTTTGGTACAATAAATTTATCACATTTAAATCAAGCTGTAGAAGTCCTAAATTATAATGGACATTCAGTTGATGCATTTTATAAAGTATTTAAAAGTTAGTTATGCAAAATAAAATTTTTGAAACCGTTGAATTTATAGAAGATATTAATAAAATTAATATAAATCAAAGGCTAATAAAATATAGTTTATTTATGAAATTTATCATAAATAATGCTAGTGATGAAAAGATTGTTGAATTTGCTAAATTACAATATCAACAAAGTAAAGAAATACCAACAGGAGCGTTAACTGCTATATTTTCTGATCCATCATTTGGTTTTTGGCTCTATATTTCTAAATGTATCGAAAACCGACTAATCAATAAAGAAGCTATTCCTAAATCAGACTTACCACATTTATTATTTTTAAATGATAATGATAATTTTATTTATTACCACTTACTAGATTTGAATAGATGGATTCTAGGGGCCTCTATGCTATCTCAAATCGATTTTAATGCTACAATGCTGATTAGAGATAATAAAATATATATACCAATTTTAGGTTTAATTTTCAATAACATAAATAGAAAACAATCAGAAGAAGTTCAATTAGATTTTTCAACTAATACTTTAAAAGTTGGTGATATCTTATATAATGATCTACATAAGTATATCAACCTTGCAAATCAAGGGGGTATATATTCTCATTTAGAGAATGAAAATATATATATTATACCTTCGCTTTTACTGTCTGGTGGTAAAGTACTACTTGATAATGAAGATCCATTTATTACCAGTTGTTGGTCTTCATTGTATAAAAATCCAGATGGAACAAAATATCAATTAACTACCAGAGAAGTAGTTTTAGCTAATTATGAAAAATTTTCAGAGGCCTGTAAGATTATTTCTAATGTTTGGCCTGAGATGGAATTCAATATTGCTAATACATTAAGAAATATCCATATTATTGAATCTCCATATGATGATAAACATGTTTCCTGCACAGCTGCTAATTTTTTTGGGTCAATTCTGGTTTCATTTGGCAACGAATATTTATTAGCCGAAGCTATTGTGCATGAATATTCGCATAATGTTTTGAATATGGTAATTGCAAATGGTGAAATGTTTAACGGGGACGTTCCTGAAGAGGAAATTTACTATTCCCCATGGAGAAATGATCCAAGACATATTTCTGGCCTATTACATGCAGTATTTGTTTTCAATAATGTCTGTAAATTATTTGATAAAATAATTAAAGACACTAATAATGATTTTGTCTATGAAAGACAGGCTTCTATTATTGTAAAGTTAATAATGGGAATTAAAGTCCTTAAAGAATTTGATTTTCAAACAAATTTTGCAAAAAATTTCATTTTAGATTTAGAGAAAGACATTAAAGGGTTTCAATTAAATTACTCCAAAGATGAAATTGATCATTATTATTCAATACAATTAAAACACTTAGAACAATGGATGAGTAATAATCATCACATAAAATTTAATGATAAAATATTAGTAAATCAATCGTTTTAAATATTTATAAATATATTTTGTACATTGAATTTTGCAACTTTGTTATCTTTTGCAAACAATGAATATTCGGATATAACTTTACTATAAATTATTTTATTATTTTTATTTATAAAACTAGCTAATGTTTGACTAAAAAAAACATTAGATGCATCAATTTCTTTCTTTTTTACGTTCTCTATATTATATTGCTTTGCTTCTTGTAAATCCGAAATAAACATACCAGTAAAAATACCCTTTAGATGATTATTTTTTATAAATCTATTTGCATAACACCATAAATATATGTTTTGATTACTCCTTTTCAACACATCCTTACAATGATGATCTATGATATATTCTCCTCTATATTTAAATATATCTAAATTTGATAAACCTCTACTGGTTCCATGTCCGATAAAAATTGTTCTAAAATGAGATTGTATTAATTCACATAGCTCATTTTTAAATAGTTGTCCTTTAATTACTTTGTAATCATTTTCATTTGAATATATAGATTTAAACACATTTGTACTTTTATCTTTTGGATGAACTATTAAAGTATTCATGATTTACTGTATAATATAATGATTTGCTTATAAATATCCATTTGCCAATAAAAGATATCTTTTAGTAATTGATTGTGTTTATATCTTAATTCTATTTTACTATAAATAGCCGGACAACCTAAAATTGTAGAATCATAATGATTATTTATTTGTTTTGCTTTTATTTCTTTGATACTTTCTTCCTTTAAATGAATAGGACATAATTTTTCAAAATCATTAAAATCAGTATCCGAAAAGATAAAATTATTGGTATTACTAATTGCTTCATGTCTTAAAGATTTATATAATGAATCTATAAATTCATCAATTTCAATACTATTCATTATTTCTTTTTCATAATTTATACCCCTAAAGAATATTTTAAATAATGGAGCAAATTCTTGTTCTAAATTACCCTTCCAACTTTCTTTTTCAATATCACTGAGGTAATAAGATTCTATTTTAACATATAGTTCTCTCAATAAATATAATCTATTTGAAGAATTTATATTTTTTAAAAAAAGAGATTCGAAGTTTTCAATTTCTTTATTTACTAAATCTAACCAAAATTCATTAGCGATGGATAGTAAAATATCAATTTCATTTTCGCCCTCATTTTCAAAATCATTTATACCATATTTATTTGCCAATTTTATTGCATCATCATAGTTTGCTAACGAATTAATATTTATTGAAATTAAATCATTTTCTTCTTTATAATATAATAACTGATCATTTGTAATATTTACATTTTTTAAAAAATAATTCCAAAAAGATTCAATAATATTTATTTTGCATTGCTGTATTATAATTTTTGTTTCTAAAGAAATAGATTTATTTAATTTTTCATTTGGTTCATAATTTGAAATTTCAGCTAATTTCATTAAAATCCAATCTTCATTTAATAAGTTATTTTGAATATTTGAAATAATTTTAGAACTATCTTTCTTTATTTTTGAATTATCATTCATTTCTTTATTATTTTAACAATCCTGTTAAATCATTCAATTTAAAAATATGTAAATTTATACTATGAATATAAATAAATATAATAATATAGCACCTATTTATAATGAATTTAATGTTGATTTTTGGGGGTCTAAACATCAATTCCTTGATGTTGTTTTTAAATCAAATAGTACAAAAAAAGTTACATTAGATCTTGGATGTGGTACTGGCAATTTATTAGATTATTATGAAAAGTTTATTAGTAATTATGTTGGTGTTGATCATTCGGTTGAGATGCTTAGAATAGCATCAAATCAATATCCAAATAGTCATTTTATAAATGATAATATTTGTACATATTTTAATAATGATATAAAATTCGATGTAATTACTTCACTATTTGACACAATCAATCATCTTTTAGATAAAAAACATTGGGAACTACTTTTTAAAAATGTCTCATTAATGTTAAAAGATAATGGATTATTTGTTTTTGATATTTGTACAGTAAAAGATTTAGTGGAAAATTGGCCTGACCATTTAAATATTATTGACAATCATGAATCCTTAATCATTAGTAAGGGAGAATATCATATTGAATCAAAAATTTCGAAAATCCATCATATTCATTTTAATAAAAATAATGATGATAATTTATACATACGAAAAGATGATAGTATTGAGCATATATCCTTTGATATTGATGAAATTATTTCAATGTTAAATATAGTTGGGTTTAATAATATCGAAATTCTTGACTTAGATACAAACACTCCAATTAATAATAATACCAATGTTGCAGTTTTTTTATGTAAAAAACTATAATACTTATTAAAACTCTAAATAAATTTACTAAATTAAAATATTACAATAATTATTATAAAATCCAGTCATGAGAAAATTACTTAAACTTTTATTTATTGAACCTTTCATTATTTTTTTTTAAATATTAAAGCTACCTTTTTCTATATTTAAATATTTTAATAAATCAATTCAAGAACAAGAAAAAAAGATTATAGAAATAGATAGTAAAGTAGAAAAAATGCTAAGAAATGGACAGCGAATTCCTTCTTCATATTGGAACATAGTAAGTGGGAATCCTAAATATCAAAGCGGGAGTGAATTGTATAATTTATTTATTTTAATTGAATCAAAATGGCAAAAAGAGAAGGAAGATGCATCCAATAAAGAAAAAGAAGAGAAGAAACTAAAATTAGTTGATAAATATGGTGAATCTAATGCTTTAAAAATTATTAAAAAACAACTCTGGGTTGGAATGGAACTTAAGCATATTTACGAAATCAAAGGTAAACATGAATATAAAGTTGATAATGTGGTTAATAAGGTAGAACAAACCATTTTATATTATGATAAGCACAAAAATCGACTAGGAAATGACGCCTACGATTTTGAGATCACCCTCGAGTCTGGAAAAGCTGTTGGATGGAAAAATAGAGTAAATGTTGCTACAAGAAATTTATAAATCTTATGAGTTTTTTTGGTTGAATTCCAATTCTTTATTGGGTTAGACACGAATTTGCATATAATTTTTTGTAATATAAATTAATATGTTATATTTATATATGTAATGCCCCCATATTACTTATTATAAATTTTTTAATTAAAAAAAACATTATGAAAAAAGTATTTGTAATTGGGTTGTTGGTTCTTGGATTT
>Ga0114967_10002306_pt1 | contig 15969 bp, 11 predicted proteins | sample M_130628_MF_Meta_FD_92639 | JGI IMG/M metagenome (GOLD analysis project Ga0114967, IMG submission 92639) | Freshwater microbial communities from Lake Montjoie, Canada to study carbon cycling - M_130628_MF_MetaG | ecosystem: Environmental > Aquatic > Freshwater > Lake | place: Lake Montjoie... | reverse complement strand
CCATGCGAAGCGCACCGAGGGCGAAGAGGTCGCGGCTGGTGGCGGTGTGGGTGATGATGACGCGCTCACCGGCGCCGGAGTAGGTCACCACATGCTCGCCGATCACGTCGCCCGCGCGAATCGCGTGGATTCTGGCTGGATTCATGGGCTTTCCGGTGCCGCGCACCACGGCCTCGGCCAGGCTGCGGGCGGTGCCGCTGGGTGCGTCGAGCTTGCGCACGTGGTGGGTCTCCACGATGTCGATGTCGAAGCCCGGCAGCAGCCGCGCCGCCTCGGTGACCAGTCGGCGGGTCACCGCCACGCCCAGCGAGGTGTTGGGTGCCACCATCGCCGGCACCCGGGTGGAGGTGCGTTCGATGGCCTCGAGCGACGCCTGCGAAAGTCCGGTGGTGCCTACCAGCAGCGCGCACCCCAGCGCGGTGGCTGCCTGCGCGGCGCGCGCGGCGCCTTCGTCGCTGGAGAAATCGATCACCACGTCGGCCTCGCCGGCCGCGATCCGCAGTTCGTCGTCACGGTCGATCGCCTGGATGATGTGGCATCCGCGCTCCGCCGGAACGCTTGCCGCGATGCGCTGGCCCATGCGTCCCATCGCTCCATGAAGGACAATCCGGAGCGGCGAAACGGAATCTGCGGTGGCAGTGATGGGTGCGTGCTGCATGGAGCTCATGTGCGCATTCTCTGCAACGGACGTGCGATCTGCTCATGTTTTGCTGATGAATCCATGCACTCGATGCGTTTTGCAGGTGATGCCGTAGCGTCACTCGGAGGGGTCTCAAGAGGCGGAAGAAGAAAAGTTGGAAAAATTCTGCTCATCCCCCTTCACAGGCTGTGCCGATAAAGGTATTAATGACACTCGATCAGCGGCCAAGTTACGCGGGCTACTGATCACTCCGACCCCTACGCGTAACACAAAGGGAGCCAGACCATGGCCAAGAAGAAGAAGGCTGCCGCCAAGAAGGCCGCCAAGAAGACCGCGAAGAAGAAGAGCAAGTAATTCTGCTCGACCGGACAACACCAGCAGGGCCGGCCGAGTGCCGGCCCTGTTGGTTTTTGCGCCATCGACGCTCCGGCGCGCGCAACTGACGGAAATTCGGGCCGCAGGCCGCCGCGAGGCGCGAAAGCGAATCGGACCGCGCTAGGATTCCGCCCCACTCCCCGAAGCCGCGCGTTTCCTGGCTGACGGGATCCGGCACCGCAGGACGCGGCGCCCGCAAGCACCACGAAGGGGATCTCCCACCATGGCACACATCATCGCCGAACCCTGCATCGGAACCAAGGACGCAGCCTGCGTCGAGGTCTGCCCCGTCGACTGCATCCACCCCGGCAAGGGTGAGGGTGACTACGCGGGCGCCACGCAGCTCTTCATCGACCCGGACACCTGCATCGACTGCGGCCTCTGCGTCGACGAATGTCCGGTGCACGCCATCTACCCGCAGGAAGACCTGCCGGGCGAATGGAAGCAGTACATCCAGATCAACGCGGACTTCTTCAAGAACCGGAAGTGACGGCGCGCGGCGGCGGTCGGAGCCGCACCATGCATTCGTGCACGCGCCCGTCCAACTGGACTCCCGAACGACGACGCGCGCCGCAGATCGCGGCGCGCGTCGTTCGTTTTGGCTGGTGACTGATGGTGGCCGGCGCAGCGGCGTGTCGGCGGACCCGACCGGGCGCTCACTCCTCGCGCTGCTCGGCCGGCTTGTTGACGCCGCTCGGTGCGTCCGGCTTCTCCGTCCAGTCGTTGGCGCGGCTGCCCAGGTTGAGCTCGCTGGCCATGGTCTTGCGGTAGCCGAGCTTGCGGATGATCTCCAGCACGTCGGTCCACGAGGGGAAGGTCTTGTGGTTGACGCGCTTGAAGGCGTCGATGGCCAGCAGGAACAGGTACTGCTCCCTGTTCATCTCGCCTTCCTCGGCGGTCTTGACGAAGTCCGTCAGGCGGCGGCCCGGGCCGCGGCGACGCTCGAGGTTGGTGGGGTCCGTGGCTCCTGCTGCAGCGGCAGCGGCCTTCTCCGCCTCGGTGCGGCGATCGAGACCGGTGCGGCGGTCGACCACCTCGCCGAACGGGGGCGTTGCCCCGGGCTTCGGTGCGGGGTCATCGGAAGAACGGCGAGATTCGCTTGCCATGGCGGCGAGTGTATCCGTCCCCGCATGGCGCCATCACGGTGCGATTGCATGGTTACGATGCGGCGGATGCCTTCGATCCACGCGCCGCGGCCCCGATCGTCCCGCCCTGCCACTGCACGCCTGGCGGCCATCGCGCTCGCCGCGCTGTGCCTGGGCTCGGCGGCGCTCGCGGTGCAGGCACCGTCGAAGGAGCCGTCGCCCGCCGTCGCACCCGCAGCTTCTTCGCAGGCGCCTGCCGTGGCCGAGTGCGCGGACTCGCTGCCGCGCGTCCTGGTCTTCAGCCGCACCATGGGATTCCGGCACCTGTCCATTCCGGACGGCATCGGCGCCATCCGCGAGCTCGGCATCGGACGCTGGTGCGTGGACGCCACCGAGGATCCGTCCGTCTTCACTGCGGACAACCTGCGCAAGTACCGCGCGGTGGTCTTCCTCTCCACCACCGGCAACGTGCTCGACGACGCGCAGCAGAAGGCGTTCGAGGACTACTTCCGCGCCGGCAACGGCTGGGTGGGGATCCATGCCGCCGCGGACACCGAGTACGACTGGCCGTGGTACGGCAACCTGGTGGGCGCGTGGTTCAAGGGGCACCCCCGCAACCAGCAGGCCACGGTGAACGTGGAGGACCGCACGCACCGATCCACCGCCATGCTGCCCGCGGAGTGGAAGCGCCTGGACGAGTGGTACTCGTTCCGCAGCAATCCCCGCAGCGACGTGCACGTCCTGGCCTCGCTCGACGAGAAGACCTACGACCCCGAGAAGGTGGCCATGGGCGACCACCCCATTGCCTGGTACCACGAATTCGACGGTGGCCGCGCCTGGTACACGGCGCTCGGCCACACCAAGGAGAGCTACGCGGAGAAGCTGTTCCTGGAGCACGTGCGCGAGGGCATCGAGTGGGCGGCTGGGATCCCGGCGAAGGCTGCACCTGCAAGCGGCGCCGCACCCGCCGCACCCGCACCGGCCGCCAAGCCCGCCGCTGCCGTACGGGGCGAGCGGATCATTGCGCAGGCACCCGCCATGCTCGCTGCCATCCCCAACGCCATCATGCTGGGCGGCGCGTGCCTGCTCGCGGCCATCATGCTCGGCTCGGCCGGGCAGGGCGTGAAGGGCCCGATCCTCAACTGGGTGTTCCCGGGACTGGGCCACATTGCGCTCGGCTATCGCCGCCGCGGCGTGCTTGCCATGGTGGGAATCCTGGGAATGTTTGCCGGCGGCCTGCTCATCGGCGGCCTCGACGCGGTGGACAGCGTGGAGGATGCGCTGTGGTACATCCCGCAGTCGGCCAACGGCCCCATTGCCTTCGTGGCGGACCTTGCCAACCAGGAGCTGGTGAAGAAGGGCAAGGTGGGCGAACTCCTCCCTGCACCCTCGCTGGCCGACCCCACGGGCCGGCCCGCCGCGGGCCAGCACTACGTGTCCACGTTCAAGGGGATCGGTGCCGCAAACGAGTTCGGCACGCTGTTCATCGCCCTCGGCGGGATGATGAACTTCATCCTCGTGATGGACATCAGCCGCCGCGAGCCCGCGGAATCGCCGAACGATTGAACGCATCGCAGGTGCACGCGGGCTTGCGCCGCGCCTCAGTCGTGGGCTTCGCCGAACAACCTGCCCGCCACCGGGACCAGCCGTTCCGTCAGGCTGATCGCCACCTCGTCCCCCGCCTCGAAGCGGGTATCGCCGCGCACGCGCTGCGTGCGGGTGCCGCGGATCACGAGCGCCACGGTGATCTCGCCCGGGATGTGCGCCTCGGACAGCGTCTTTCCCTCGATCGGCGCGCCCGGCTGCACCACCATCATCATCATGCGGGTGTCGAGCGGCGTCTTGGTGACCATGTCGATGGAGGCCGAGGGCCGCGGCGCCGGCGGCAGCCGCAGGCGCAGGAGCCGCATCGTCCACCGCACCGTGGCGCCCGGGATGATGCTGCCCACCACCACGCACACGAACACCACCGCGAACGCCCGCGACATCTGCCCGGAGACCTCCGCGGAGTGTGCGCTGAGGAGCGGGATGGTCATCAGGATGATCGGCACCGCGCCGCGCAGCCCGAGCCATGCCACGGCCACGGACTCGCGGACCGAGTAGCCGAACGGGAGCAGGATGGACATCACCGCCACCGGCCGCGATACGAACGCGAGCGCCAGTGCCAGGAAGATGCCGGCGCCCAGCAGGCGCGGTTCCATCAGCGCCTGCGGCTGCACCAGGAGCCCCAGCACCAGGAACATGATGATCTCGGCCAGGTAGGCCAGCGAGGCGTGGAAGCGCACGATGGTGCTGCGGAAGGGCAGGTCGGCGCTGTTCCCCAGCGTGAGCGCCGTCATGAACACCGCCAGCAGGCCGCTCGCGTGGAGCATCTCCGCCGCGCCGTAGGAAAGGAGCGCGAGCGAGATGGTGATGATGGGGTAGACCTCGGGCGAGTCCTCCTCGAACGCCGCCAGCGCCAGGTCGCTCACCCAGCCGATCGCCAGGCCGATCACCGCGCCGGCCCCCATCTTCCACGCGATGCCCGGGACGCCCCAGGCATCGAAGCTGCCGCCCATGGCCATCTGCGCGAACGCCGCCACCAGCACGAACGCCATCGGGTCGTTGAGGCCGCTCTCGAGCTCGATGGTCTCGCGCACACGCCCGCCGATGCGCTCGTTGCCGAGGACCTGCAGCACGCTGGCGGCATCGGTGGAGCCGAGCACGGCGCCGAGGATCAGCGCCACGTGCCACGGCACCCCGGGCGCCACCAGCCAGAAGATGCCCGCGGTGGTGAGCGTCACGATGGCCACGCCCACCGTGGCCAGCGTGATCGAGGGCATCCAGATCCCGCGCGTGCGGCGGATGTCGGTGCTCAGGCCACCGTAGAAGAGGATGAGCGCCAGCGCGACGTTCCCCACCGAGTACGCGCCCTCGTACGTGGCCACGCTGTCGCGCAGGTCGGCCTGCCCGCCGAGCACCATGCCCACCCCGATGAAGCCGAGCGCGGTGGGGATGCCGATGCGGTTGGCCACCTTCGTCCCCAGCGCCGCCATGGCGAGCATCAGCCCGAAGATGACGAGCACCACGGGGAGGTTCTGGAGGATCACGGGTTGCATCAGGAGTGCGCGGACCGTCCCGCCGTGGCAGAATAGTCGCATGCCAGCAGCATTCCCCTTCGTCGAGCGCGTCCGGTTCGAGGGTCCCGAATCCCGGAACCCGTTCTCGTTCCGGCACTACGACCCCGACGCGGCGGTGGACGGCAAGCCCATGCGCGACCACCTGCGCTTCGCGGCGTGCTACTGGCACACCATGCGCAACGGGCTCGGCGATCCGTTCGGTATGCCCACCGCGCTGATGCCGTGGGACGACGGCACCGACGCGCTCTCCAACTGCCTGCACCGCGCCGACGCATTCTTCGAGTTCCTCGAGAAGTGCTCGATTGACCGCTTCTGCTTCCACGACCGCGACATCGCGCCCGAGATGGGCACGCTGCGCGAGTCGAACGCCATGCTCGACCGCGTGGCGGAGCACTTCGCGCAGCGCATGCAGGCCTCCGGCAAGAAGCTCCTCTGGGGCACCGCGTGCCTCTTCGCGCACCCGCGCTACATGGCGGGCGCCGGCACCAGCCCGGACGTCCGCGTCTTCGCGCACGCCTGCGCGCAGGTGAAGCACGCCATGGAGGTGACGCATCGCCTCGGCGGCGACGGCTACGTCTTCTGGGGCGGCCGCGAGGGATATTCGAGCCTGCTGAACCGCGACATGCCGCGCGACCTCGGCCACATGGCCAGGCTCCTGCAGATGGCGGTGGACTGGAAGAGCGAGCTCGGCTTCCGCGGATCGCTCTTCATCGAGCCGAAGCCGCGCGAGCCCTCGGTGCACCAGTACGACTTCGACTCCGCCACGGTGCTCGGCTTCCTGCGCGAGCACGGGCTGATCGGCAAGGTCACGCTCAACATCGAGACCAACCACGCCACGCTGGCCGCGCACGACATGGAGCACGAGCTGCGCGTGGCCGCGGCGGCCGGCGCGCTCGGCTCGATCGACGCCAACATGGGCACGCCCAACTGCGGCTGGGACACCGACCAGTACCCCACGGACTACGCGCTGGCCACGCGCGTGATGGAGGTGGTGCTCGCCACCGGCGGGTTCACGAACGGCGGCCTCAACTTCGATGCCAAGCGGCGCCGCGAGAGCTGGCGGCCCGAGGACCTCTTCCACGGGCACATCGCCGGCATGGACGCGTTCGCGTTCGGCCTGAAGGCCGCGGCCGCGCTGCGCGCCGACGGCCGCATCGCCACCGCGCTGCGCGCGCGCTACTCCTCGTGGGACGGCGACCTCGGCCGCCGCATCGAGCAGGGCGGGGCGTCGTTCAACGAGCTCGAGCGTGCGGTGATCGACGAGCAGGTGGGCCCGCCCGCAAGCGGCGCGCAGGAGCGGCTCGAGGACACGTGGAACGCGGTGGTGTGGGACGGTCGCGCGCGGCGGTGAGTGGTCTGTTCGATCACCGGTCGACGGTCACGCGGCGGTAGGTTCCGCCGCTGTCTCCGGCAATGATCTGCAGGTCTCGGATGTCCGTCCCGCCTGCGGCGTCGGTCAGCGTGAAGGCGATGGTGTTGATCTTGATGGTGTGCCCCGGATCGTGCTTTTCGATCGCCCGCAGCAAATCCCGGAAGTCCGGGTCATTGAATGAACCGTCTGTCAGCACGAAGACGACCTGCGGGCGCATGCGCAGCACCTCGGCCATCGCGGGTCCGGCTTCGCTGCCGGCCTGGCCATCGACAGCCCGGCTCGCCACCCACTTGCATGCTTCCGACTTGCTGTAGTCGGTGGCGCGGACCAATTGCCCGGCGGGCGGCATCGCAACGTAGTTCTCCGTGTAATCGGAATTGTCGGCGCGATAGATCTGCCTGGCGCCGTACTCCTTCGTCTGCCCGAAGATCACTACGCTGAACCGCCGGTCGTCGGGAAGGGAAGCGATGCTCCGGATGAGTTCCTGTTTCAGCAGCTCCGGCCGTTGCGGTGCCTCGCTCATGCTCGATGAGAAGTCCAGCAGGTAGACGATGTCCTTCGCCTCCGTACGCACGCCCATGAAGTTAGTTCCGCCGCCACCACCGCCGTTCTGGCCTTCCTTCCGGCCCGCCGCGGCAGCCGTGCTCGGGACGGTCGTGGCGTCGTCTGCATCGGGGATCTTGAAGCTGAACCTGGAGACTTCGCTGTTCTCGTTGGCGGCGAGCGGCTCGCCCGACGCCGCGTTGGCCGTTGCCACCGTGCCCGCTGCGCCGTGGCCCGATCCTTGTCTTGCCACTCCCGGGCCATCGCCCGCCAGCCCTCTGCCGTCACCGGTGCCGTCGCCGATGCCATTGCCCGTACCGTTGCCGAGGCCGCTGCCGACCCCGCCGACGGAGTCGGTCTTCGGATGCTCGTCCGGAGGTACGAACATCATGGCCGCGATCACCACGCCGAGCGCGAGCACGAAGCACCCGCCGATCGCCACCATGGCGTAGGTTCGCTCGCGCGCGCGGCAGGATGCGCCGCGATGCGATGGCCAGGGGATGTGGGAGAGGATGCTCATGCTGGATCTTGAAAGGTGTCGCGGCGTTCCTTCGGCCCGTCAGTGCGGCCCTGCCCCACGCGACGGCGGGACGTACCGATATGCGCCGGCATTTTCCATGGCCATCTGCTTCAGGTAGGCCTCCGAGGCCTGCTCGTGGAACGCGATGGTGTTCACCTGCACGGCCCCGCCCGCGTTCATCTCATGGACGGCCTTCACCGCATCGGTGATCCAGCCCCATGCCAGCACCGGTTGTCCCTGCTTGTCCAGGATCTCGATTCCGGCCTTGTCAATCGCGACGCCCGGCGCGCCGTCGGTCATGAAGTAGATGGTATCGGGATGCATGAGCAACGCGGTTCGGAGGGCGCGGCTCGGGTAGCCGAGGGCGATCTCGTCGGAGGGCTTCTGCTTGCTGATCCAGCGGATCGCCGCCGCCTTGTTGCTCGCCGTCGCCACCGTCATCCTGCCCGGCGGCATGACCTGCTGCGCATCGGGCTCGCGCACCGAGTTGGCGGCGAAGTAGATGACGGAGAACGAGGCCTCTGGCGGGAGCGCCTTGATGCTCCGCTGGAGTTCGAGGCTCGCTTGGGCGAACCGTTGCGAGCCCGCGTCGTCCAGCACCTGCATGCTCAGCGTGCGATCGATCACGTAGACGACCTTCAGTCCCTTCGACTTCACGCCCATGAAGTCGCTTCCGGTGCCGCTTCCGCGAGACGAGGGGGTCGCCTTCGGTGCGAGGGGCGGCGTGGGTGCGCGTGGCACGGCCGGCGTCGGCGCTTCCGGCAACTTGAAGCTGAAGCGGGGCACCTCCACGAACTTGGAGGAACCCGTATCCGCAGCCGCGTCGCCGGGAGCATCGCCATGGGTGGCCGCTGCCGCCGGCGGAACCTCGCCGACCCCCTCGATGGGCCGTTCCCCGGCCGCGTCATCGGTGCCCGTGCCATCTCCCGCGTCGGCGGAATCCAGGCTCCCTTGCCCCATGGCGAGGGAAGCGCCATCCTGGCCTTCGCCGGATCCCGCGCCTGTGCCACCGACGTTCGGCCCGAAGACCGCCGCGAGCACCACCGAGAGCGCCAGCAGGAAGGAGGCGACGAGTCCGACGATCGCCAAGGTGCGCTCCCGGGCCTCGCAGACCGCTTCCTGCTCCCCCGCACCGTGCATGTCGGTGGACTGCCGGTGGGGAGCGTTGGTCACAGGCAGGTCTCCGTTCATCGTCACGGGCCAAGGGTACGCCGGGGATCTGCACGGGCCAAGCCTGCGCGGTTTGGTCAGCGGGTACCTTGCCCGGGGGGAGCGGCCCATGCCCTTCGGTCCACCCCGAGTCATCGTTCGACCTTCACGCGAAGCAGGGCACCGGGCGCACCGCCAGTCTCAAGGAACCACGTGAGCAGGAAACTCAAGTCGAGCGCAGTTTGCCCGCACTGCTGGCACCGGTTCCGGCCGGACGAGACGCTCTGGATCGCGGCCCACCCCGAGCTTCTGGGGGATCGGTTGCTGACGGCCGAGGACCCGGTGCGGTTCCTGCCGTCGCGCTTCACGCCCGCCGGCGAGGCACTCGACCCGGCCGGCGCCAAGACCAGGCGCCTGGCCTGCCCGCACTGCCACCTCGAGATACCGCAACTGGTGCTCGAGCGCCCGATGGTGATCATGAGCCTCGCCGGCAGCCCCTCGAGCGGCAAGAGCTACTTCCTGGCGAGCGCCATGTGGAAGCTCCGCGAGGACCTCGCGCGGCAGTTCTCGGTGGCATTCACCGACACCGATCCGCGGATGAACCGGGCCATCACCGACAACGAGGCGCGGCTCTTCCTCAACGAGGACCAGTCGGCGTCGGTGGCGATCGACAAGACCGAGCTCGAGGGCGCGCAGTACAACTCCGTGCAGTTCGACCCGGGCGTCGCCACCTTGCTGGCGCACCCGTTCATCTTCACGGTGCGTCCCTCGCGCGACCACGTCAACGGGCACGCGCCCGACCGGCTGACGCAGCTCTTCACGCTCTACGACAACGCCGGCGAGCACTTCTTCCCCGGCGCAGACACCGCGCGCGCGCCGGGCACGCAGCACCTGGCCAAGGCCCAGGTGCTGATGTTCATCTTCGATCCTACGCAGGATGTCCGGTTCAGGCAGCGCCTCGCGGGAGTGAGCGGCGATCCGCAGCTCGCTGCCGGCACCAAGACCACGCGCCAGGACCAGCTGCTGGTGGAGATGGCGCGACGCATCCGGATCCACGCCGGGCTTTCGCCGCAGGAACGGGTGCCGAAGCCGCTCTTCGTGATCCTCTCCAAGAGCGACATCTGGGCGCCGCTCCTCAAGGAACGCGACGGAACGCCGATGGACCTGGTCACCCCGCCATACTCCCGCGAGCGCGCGGGACTCGGGAAGGTGAGCATCCAGCGGGTCGATCGGGTCAGCGACGCGATCCGCGAACTGCTGATGAACCTGGCGCCGGAGCTGGTGGCCGTGGCCGAGGACGCCTTCGAGCGCGTGATCTTCGTGCCGGTGAGCGCCATCGGCACCTCGCCGGTGATGGACCCCGCCTCCGGGCTGCTGAAGGTCCCGGTGGCCCGCATCTCGCCGCGATGGGTCACCGTGCCGTTCATGTACACGCTGGCGCGCTGGTCGACGCACCTGGTTGCCAACGACAAGAGCGCGTCCGGTTCCGACTCGTCGTTCGGCGAGGAGCCGGAACCGATGGACACGGATCCCGACTGAGGCCCCGAACAACCGAGAACGCATCGTTTCGCCATGGCGCTTGAACTCGTCTACACCTCCGCAGTGCAGGGTCTCCGTCCGGGGACCAGCGGTTTCTGCACGGTTGCGATGACCAAGGGCATGCCGCCCGCCCTCGTGCCCCGGCTCGAGGCGCTCGGCGGGTATCGCGCAGGTCCATCGGGGGATGGCCCGATCGCGCACTGCTTCTGGCGCGTGGAGACGGCGTCGGGCATCGCCCACGTGCTTTCCGTGGTCGGCCCCGCATCGCCGGACCACACGGCACGCACCAACAAGATCGCCACGTACCTGGTGCTCGCTCCCAACGAGCTGGCCGTCGCCGGTCCCGCGGCGCTGCTGGCGCTCCCCGGCCTGCTCCGGCGCGAGTGGGGCGCGGCACCTGCATGGATCGAGCAGCCCGTGCGCGTCCCGCAGGCAGGCGAGCCCGCGCCGAGCCCGTGCAAGGCGTGGCAGGCAGTGACGGGCGATGCAGGGTGGGCGGGCGTACTGGCAAGCGGATTCCTGCGTGACCAGTCGAAGCCGATCCACGTCATCTACGGACCCGACGTGGATCCGCTGCCGCTGGTGGGCGAGGCGATGCGCCTGCTGCCCGACTGGGCACGGTGGCGCGCCACGTTCTCGACGTACTTCCTGCAGCCGGTGGCCGGCACGCCATGCGCGTGGCGCTTCTGCCTCGACGGCACGCCTGCCGCGGAGGCGGCGCGCCAGTCCAAGGGCCTGGTGATCGACCTCGCGCGGATCTCGGGCCAGGCACCGGATTCGCGCTTCTCCCGGATGGCGCGCACCGGCATCGACGAGGAGGCGCTCGTGGCTGCGGCGCGCGCGTCGAAGCGGGCGAAGGCCGCGGCGGATGCGCCGCTCGAGCTGGCGCCCGACCTGGACGGCGACGCACGGCCATCCGCCACGCCGGCACGGATCCGGCCTCGTGAGCCGGAACCCCAAGTGGTCGTCCCGGCAGCGCAGCCGGTCAAGCCCATGATCATCGCGCTGGTGGCCGCGGTGCTGACGCTGCTCGTGCTGCTTGTCGTTCTCATGGTCACCGTGGGCACCAAGGGAAGGGCCGCCACTGCAACCGCGGGCCAGAAGCAACCGCCCGCGGCAGCTGCGCCTTCCGACCGGACCGAGGGGATGCGCAACCATCCGGTTGCCGCATCGGTTGCCTCAACAGGCATTCCATCCGCGCAGGCGCCGACGAACGAGCCCATCGTCTCCGGCGAGCCGGCACCGCAGCCCGCGCCGGCAACAACGGAGCCGGCGCAGGACGCGCCCGCATCGGCACCGGCGCCGGCGCCGGCTCCGGCGCCTGCCGCCGCGCCCGCGGTCGAGCCCGCGCCCGCGCCCACGCCGAAGCCTGCGCCCACCCCCACGGCTGCGCCCACGCCCGAACCCGCGCCTGCGCCCGCACCCGAGCCGCCCGCGCCACCGGCGATCCCGGCGGAGGCACCCAAGGATTCACCGCCGGTGCGTGTTGCGCAGTGGGTGATGTCGTCCAGCAAGGGTGCGTGGACGCACTCCAAGTGGGATCTGAAGTCCGGCGAGGTTCGAAGCGCCCGCATCAACCTGCCGAAGGCGCTGATCGAGGCCGGTGCAGCGGTCGAGGGAACCGACGGTGCAACCTTCGGAGCACCCACGCTCCGCGCAACGGTGCGCGTCGAGGAGGAAACCCTCACGGTCGAGGTGGACGCGTCCGGCACGGTGCCGCCGTCGCTGCTGGCGGCCATCGGATCGCAGGGGGACGGCAAGGCGTTGTCGGCGGAACAGGCGGTGCGGCGTGCGCTCGAGCAGTGCACCGTCGAGGTGCTCGACGGCGACGGCGCGTCGCTCGGCATCGCGCAGATGCGCCCGCGCGTCGCCACGTCCCTGGTGCTGGACGACAAGTCCGCGCCGGTGGTCATCGTCGGAGTGGCGGACGTGCCCGTCAACGTGCAGGTGCTGCAGGTGCCTGCGGGCGCCACGGTGAGCGAGCAATCCCTGGCTGCCGCGGGCCAGGCGATGCCCGGCCGATCATCCGAGTTCACGGTGGGTTCATGGCTCCGGGTGATCGTCAGCCGGGGCGTGCAGAAGTCCGGGATCGTGGTCTCCGCCGCGAAGCAGGACATCCCGAACCGCAAGGAATCGATCAAAGCGAACATCGTGTCGCTTTCGGCCATCCGTTCGGCATGCACGGCACTCCGGAGTGTTGCCGAGCGCGGCGAGCGCAATTCCGGTTTCGACATCGACGTCGACACGCTGCGATCCGCGCTGACCGATCAGGAACTCGCCGGCATCTCACCCGGCGTTGCGCGCAGCGAATCCCTCAAGGACGCAGCGACGATCGCTGCCGCGGTGGACATCGTCGAGCCGCGCGTGAACGCCGACCTCGACCAGGCGAGCCGCTCGATGATGGAGCTGACCGCGCTGTCCAGCGGGTCGGGCAAGCTTCCCGCGCGAGTGACCGTGCGCATCTTCAACGACGACGGCATCCTGCTGATGGAATCCTCCGTCAAGCTCGGTTCCGGAGGTGGGTCGTGATGCGCCTCGGCCGCGCAATCCGTCCGAGTGGTCCCGGCGGCGGGGTCCGTGCGAATCCCGAGGCCAGCATGAGCAGGAAGGCGAGCAAATGAACGCAGGCAAGCAGGAACTGTTCGAATCCGTCCGCGCCGTGGTCACCGGACGCCTGCGCGACGAGGCGCAGGTGCGCGAGATCGCGCACCGGGTCTCCGAGGAGTCCACCGCGCTGCGCCGCCGGATGCAGCGCGCCGTCGGCTACGCACGCGCCGGCCTGCGCCTGGAAGCATGCGCGGAGGCCGAGGCGGAGCCGTCGATCTTCGAGCTCGCCGCGGCCTTCGACACCGACGTCATGCGGCAGTGGCGCAACCTCTGCGCCAAGAACCGCCTGCCCATGCAGGACGAGATCGACGTGGAGGCCATCGCCGAGATCGAGGAGGCCATCACGCTGACCGGTCCGCTCCGCCGTCGCCTGGCCAACATGCGCCGGCTCGTCCTCTCCGACGCATCCGCCTGGAGTCGCCTGGAGGCGCTCCGCGACCTCATCTCCCGCGATCCCGACAACCCTGCCTGGCAGGAGGACCGGATGGCGCTGGAGCCGGTCGCCGGCAACGAGCTCGGTGACCTCTTCGAGGCAAGCCTGCGGGGCGGCAAGCTCGAGGAGGCGGAGCTGTGCGTCACGCGCCTCGAGGGCGGCGGCTGGCACTGGAGCGGCGCGGGCAAGGTCGGGGCGCAGCTGCGCGCGAAGCTCGACCGTGCGCTTGCGGAACGGGCCGTCGTCGAGGCCCGCGAGACCGTCGCGCAGCTGGACGCCGAGTGGTCCGCGGAGAACGAGCACGGGGCGCGGGCGGCGATGCAGCGCTGGCGCGAGATCGAGCAGCGGATGCTGAGCTACGGCAGCGACATGCCGTCCGACCTGCTTGCCCGTGTCGACGAGGTGGAGGCATGGCTCTCGGCACGCGAGTCGGATGCCGAGGCCATCCGCGAGAACCGGGACCGCGTCGGCGAGCTCGAGCGGCTTGCGCACGAGGACTCGGCGACCCTTTCGCAGCTGCGGTCCGCACTGGCTGCCGCGGAGCAGACGTTCGAGGGAGTGCCGGACGACGTGCGCGCCGCCGCGGAACGGCGCATCGGCGCCTTCGAGCGCAAGGCCCGCGCGAAGCGGATCGCCCTCGTCGCGGTGATCGTCATGTTCCTTGCGGGCGCGGTGGTTGCCGCCGTGATGCTCGTCAAGTCCGTCGAGCGCAGCAAGCGAGCCGACGAATTTGCCCGTGAAGTCGACGCCAAGGTCACGGCAGGGAAGCTTGACGAAGCCCAGAAGCAGCTTGAACTGGGCGAGAAGAGCCCGGAACTCGCCGGCACGCCGCAGCTCGCCGGTGCACGGGAGCGCTGGAAGGCCGCGGTCGCCAGGAAGAAGGAAGACGCCGAGCGGTTCGCGAAGCTGATGCGCGATGCCGGCGATCCGGAGTCGCCTTCCGCGAAGCCGGATCGTGTCGAGGAGGCAAGCAAGCTGGCGCAGACGGCAGACGATCGGGCGAAGGTGGCCGATTGGCGGCGCAAGCACAGCGATGCCGAGACGAAGCGCAACGAGGAACGGATACAGCGAGGCTTGGCCGAGGCGCAGGAGATCGCCGATGGGATCAACGGGACGGACACTTCACGCGGCGCAGAGCTCGAACGCGCCTACGACGATTTCAGGCGCAGGCTCAAGGAATTGACTGACAAGTACGGGGATCTGGCGGCTGTCCAGGACAAGGTGCAGGCTGCGAAGGCCGCCCTCGATTCGAAGAAGGAATCATTCAGGTTCGAGCGTTCCGAGCGAAGCCGCAAGGAAAGGCTCAGCGGCCTCGGCGAAGCGGCAACCAGCCCCGCCGCACTGGCGAAGGCGCTCGAGGACTATTGCAAGGACTACGGGAAGGCACCGGAGACGGCGGACTTCAAGCAGGCCCTCGAGGCACGCGCGTCATGGGATGCGGTCGTCGCCTGGAAGCCCGGGAAGCTCAAGGAATTCTCGGGATCGGAGCTGAGCACGTCGTCGCAGGAGAAGCGCGGCGAAGCGCTGGCGATCATCGAGGAGTGCTTTCCGGACGAGAAGACGTTGCAGGCCAGCCCGATCAAGGACCAGCTCGACGAGATGAAGGGGCTGCTGCAACCGGCACCGGAGTGGCGGAGCTGGTACGCGAAGAGGCTTGACGATCCGGAGTTCAAGTACTACGTCGTCGTCCAGAACACGGCTGGGAGACCCATTCGCTATTACTGCGACGCGAACCCGAATCCGCCCTTCACATCGGCTGGCGGACAGCAGCAATACAAGTTCACGCCGGTCAAGACCAAGGTAGGGAAGATGCTGCCGGCCTCGGAGGTCGACAAGGACAGGACCGGACCGTCACCGCAGCGGAGCTTCGCCGCACAACAGCGCAAGCGCTGGAATCCCGCGGAGGAGACGGTCAACGATGTGTACTCCGCCTTCGATGCCATCGAGGAGCTGAAGAAGAACGAGGACATGGACGGCGCGATTTCCGCGTATCTCATGCAAGGCCTGCTCGAGAGCATGGTTCCGCAGATGCCGGCGCTCGTCGGCGACGACATGGGGAAGGCGGCCGCGAAGATCGGCCAGGCGGCCCCGAAGATGATCGAGTGGCGGACCGCCGATGATGACGATGCGAGGAGCCGGAGCGCCGACGCCCGGAAGCGCATGAACGACTGGGCGCAGCCCACGGCATGGCGCAAGAACTACGTGAAAAGGTTGACGGATTTGCACAAGCAGCTCGTCAAATCCTTCGCGTCCGCCGGCGTGCTGATGAAGCCGGTCGGCGGCACGCCCGAGATCCGTTTCGCGGGCAAGGCACCGTATCAGGCCGGGACCGTGTTGTGGATCGTCCGTCCGCCCATCGGCGACAAGCCGGCGGAGATGTTCGACCTCGCGACCGCCGGCCCGGAAGGCGTGCAGTTCAAGGACGCGGTGCTCAGCACCACCCCCGCGGGCACGATGGTGTTCACGGAAAGGCCCGTGCGATGAGCGGCACACCCGGATTCGACGACTTCGGCGGGCTCGACGGCCTGTCGGGCGAGACCGGGGCGGAGCGCGCGGCGTCGGGCCACGAGGACAAGGGCCTCGCTGG
>Ga0114967_10002303_pt1 | contig 15974 bp, 14 predicted proteins | sample M_130628_MF_Meta_FD_92639 | JGI IMG/M metagenome (GOLD analysis project Ga0114967, IMG submission 92639) | Freshwater microbial communities from Lake Montjoie, Canada to study carbon cycling - M_130628_MF_MetaG | ecosystem: Environmental > Aquatic > Freshwater > Lake | place: Lake Montjoie... | reverse complement strand
TTTGGGGTAATTGCTTTTTTAATGGCCTCGATAGAAATGTTCATGTTTACCAAATCTACATCTACTAAAACGGGTGTTAGCTGCAATAATGCTATCACTTCTACAGTTGCAGCAAAAGTAAAATCGGCAGTAATTACCTCATCGCCAGGCTTTAAATCCAAACCCATCATTGCAATTTGCAACGCATCGGTCCCATTTGCGCAAGGAATTACGTGTTTTACATCCAGATATTCTTCTAAGTTTTTTTGAAATTGCTGAACTTGAGGTCCATTTATATAAGTATTGGTATCTAAAACTTCTTGAATAGAGTTATTTACCGTTTCTTTGATAGCTTCGTATTGCCCTTTCAGGTCAACCATTTGGATTTTTTTCATCAATAAATAGATTAAATAAGTTTTGAAATTCAAAGATCCTATTGGCTAATTTCTAACCCTTTTTCTTCAAACCGAATACAAAAATAGTTATTTAATGAGTTATATCAATGAAAATTCTATAAAGTGATGTATTTTAGCGCCACAAATTACAATCAATGTTATTTATCTATAATTTAATCGTGGTTTTTGCCGATTTTATTTTAAAAATCGTAGCGCTATTCAACAAAAAAATCTATCTTTTTGTTGAAGGCAGAAAGCCCGTTTTTAAAATATTATCAAATAAAATTAAGGCCTACGACAAAACGATTTGGTTTCACGCCGCTTCTTTAGGAGAATATGAACAAGGGTTGCCGGTAATGGAACGGATGAAAAGTAGGTTTCCAAATCACTTGATTGTATTGACTTTTTTTTCACCTTCGGGATATGAAGTTCGTAAAAATAACACCATTGCTGATGTCACTGTTTATTTGCCATTAGACACCCTATCGAATGTAAAACAATTTATGGAAATTGTCCGACCGGATATGGTTTTCTTCATTAAATATGAATATTGGCCTAATTATTTAAATGCCTTAAAGAATAAAGAAATTCCGACGTACTTAATTTCAGGTATTTTCAGGGAAAAGCAAGTCTTTTTCAAATGGTATGGCGGTTTTTACAGAAAAGCGCTGGACGCATTTGAATATTTTTTTGTTCAAAATTCGAGTTCTAAGGAATTGTTATTACAACTTGGTAAAACAAATGTAACGGTTTCTGGCGATACCCGTTTTGATAGAGTTGCGTCGATATTAAATAGAGATAATTCATTAGAATTTATCGAGGAATTTAAGAATAATTCATTAACAATTGTTGTTGGAAGTTCTTGGCTAAAAGACGAATCGTTACTGGTGTCCTATATAAATTCGACTGAAAATGTGAAGTTTATTATAGCGCCTCACAATATCAAAACAGAGCAAATTCAAGCTTTGAAGAGCAGCATTTCAAAAAAAACCATCTTATTTTCTTCTATTAATTTTGATGAAATTGGCGCTTCAAAATTGGCAGATTATGACGTGTTTATCATTGACACCATTGGTATTTTAACCAAAATATACCGTTATGCTGATATTGCTTATGTAGGCGGTGGATTTGGAAATCCTGGCGTTCATAATATATTAGAACCGGCGACTTTTGGTGTTCCAATTATTATTGGACCTAATTATTCGCATTTTCAAGAAGCTACGGCATTGGTAAATATGGAAGGTTGTATTTCTATTTCAACTCAAGGTGAATTGAACGAAGCATTTGACAATTTAATTCAAAACGAAGCCGTTCGCTTTGAAAAAGGGCATATTTGTAGCACCTTTGTAGAAATGAATAAAAATGCTACAGATACCATAATGAATTATATTATCCAGAAAAAAATTAACGATTAAAAAAACTAAAAATGAAACATTTAAAATTACTTCTATTATTATTTTTTGTTCACGTTCAAGCGCAACAAGGCGGAATGTGGATTCCTTCTCTATTGCAAGGAATGAATGAAAAAGAGATGAAAAATTTGGGAATGAAAATAACAGCTGCGGATATTTATTCGGTGAATAAATCGAGTTTGAAAGATGCCGTTCCTCATTTTAATGGCGGATGTACTTCTGAGGTTATTTCACCAAAAGGATTGTTGTTAACCAATCACCACTGCGGATTTGACGCCATTCAAAATCAATCTTCTGTCGATCATGATTATTTAACCAATGGTTTTTGGGCCTATAAGATGTCCGAAGAATTACCAAATGAAGATTTGGTAGTGACTTTCATTGTTAAAATTGAAGATGTCACTTCAAAAGTTTTAGAGGGAACTACTGCATTGGCAACTGAATTGGAAAAACAGAAGAAAATTCAAGAAAATATTACTTTATTAAGTAACTCATTACCAAAAGAAAGTTGGCAGGAAAACAAAATTAGAACGTTTTACGAAGGTAATCAGTACCTGCTTTTTGTTACCGAAACTTATAAAGATGTTCGTTTGGTTGGTGCACCACCTTCATCAATTGGAAAATTTGGTTCGGATACCGACAACTGGGTTTGGCCAAGACATACCGGTGATTTTTCATTGTTTAGAATTTATGCCGACAAAAACAATCGTCCGGCGAGTTATTCAAAAGACAACGTTCCTTATACTCCAAAACACTTTTTACCAATATCATTAGACGGTGTAAAAGAGGACGATTTTACCCTGGTTTTTGGTTATCCAGGAAAAACAAATGAGTATTTACCAGCAGTGGCGATAGCGCAAATTGTTAACGAATTGAATCCTGCAAAAATCGAAATTCGGGATCACGCCTTGAAAGTTGCTGATGGATTTATGCGAAAAGACAATGCCATCAAAATTCAATATGCCTCTAAATATGCAAGTATTGCTAATTATTGGAAAAAATGGATTGGTGAAACCCAAGGATTAACAAAATCAAATGCGGTTGAAATCAAAAAAAAGCAGGAAGTTGCCTTTCAAGAAAAAGTAGTAAAAGCTGGAAAACAAGCGGAATACGGAAATTTATTGACCGATTTTGATAAAAACTACACTGAAATAAAATCGTATGCTTTAGCAAGAGATTATTTTATGGAAGTGGCTTTAAGGAATACCGAACTTTTAAGTGTAGGATATAAATTATACCAATTAGAGCAAGTATATAATTCAAAAGGAGAACAAGCATTTAATGATAGGAAAAACAATTTAATATCGGGTTTAGCCGATTTCTATAAAGATTTTAATGCGAATGTAGATCAAAAAGTATTTGAGCAGTTGATTCATTTGTATGCAACTAAATCACCAAAGGAATTTTTACCAACTAATTTAAGCAACATAAATGCAACTGAACTTGCAAATGATGTATATAGTAATTCGAAATTAGTAAGTTATAACAGCCTTAAAGAGTTGCTAACTGGCGATTCAAAAACGGTATTAGCCAATTTAAATGCGGATAAAGGTTTTATAGTAATTAAAAGTATGGCGGATAAATTCTTGAAAGATGTAGCTCCAAAATATGATGAAATAAATTTGAAAATTACTGCTTTACAGAGAACTTACATGAAAGCACAATTGGAATTAAACAAAGGATCGAGAATATTTCCTGATGCCAATAGTACATTGAGAGTTACTTACGGAAAAGTAAAAGGATATGCACCAAAAGACGCTACTTTATATACTCCGGTAACTTATTTAGATGGCGCAATGGAAAAATACATCCCAGGAGATTATGAATTTGATGTGCCTGCGAAACTAATTGACTTGTATAAAAAGAAAGAGTACGGTCAATATGGTGAAAACGGTAAAATGCCGGTTTGCTTTATCGGTACCAATCACACTACTGGAGGAAATTCAGGAAGTCCAGCAATTGATGCCAAAGGAAATTTGATAGGTTTAAATTTTGATCGTGTTTGGGAAGGAACAATGAGTGATATAAATTATGATCCTAGCATTTGTAGAAATATTATGGTAGATATTCGATTTGTTTTATTCATAATTGATAAGTATGCCGGAGCAACCAATTTAATTGAAGAATTAAAATTAGTACATCCAAAAAAAGTAAAGCACTGAAAAACAAATGATTAGTCAATAAATTAAAAAAAATAAATATTTTTTTATATGTTTTAATTTTTGGCACAGTAATTGTTAAATAATTTAACAGTTGCAAAATATTTTTTTTTGAAAAAAAATTAAAAAATAATTTTTACTATTAAAAAGTTTATATCTTTGCTTCGAATTAATAATTAACCTTTTATAACTAATTAAGATGAAAAAAGTACTTTTAAGTTTAGCATTTGTTGCTGTTTTAGCAACTGTTTCTTGTAAAAAAGAAGAAGCTGCACCAGCAGAAGTTGCACCTGTAGAAGCTGCACCAGTAGAAAATGATACAATGGCTAAAGATTCACCAGCTGCTCCAGCTGCTGAAGTTCCTGCTGCTGAACCAACTGCTCCAGCTGCTGCTCCAGAAGCAAAAAAATAATTAGAAACTTTCTAAGAATTTGAAAAGCCACGCAATGCGTGGCTTTTTTTTATATAATTATCCTAATTAATCTGTAAATATAACTTCGTTCAAAGAAAAATCTAAAATTTCAGCTTTATGAGCATAGTTCTGAATTTCTTTTATTCCTTTTTCCAATAATAACTCGGTGTTGTATTTTCTACTCGTAGCAAAATGATTGTTTTCTAGTATAATTTTAAAAAAGAACTTCCCACCGGCCGATTTTACTTTTTCAAAAACAACGTAATCAATCGCATTTTTAAAATATTCTATTCCTTCCTCACATTCAAATTTGAGTTCGTAGCGAAAGCTGGTGAATATTGTTTTTCCTTTCCGAGAAGTGAAAATAAACTTATAAAAATCATCAAATCTTTTACTAATTACAAAAGCACCCATTGAATTGAAGATTTTAGATTGAAGATTTTAGATTTAGAGTAATGGGGCAACTTGTTTAAAATAAAAAAGCTCCAAACTAAGTTTGAAGCTTTTTAGTACTCGGGACGGGACTTGAACCCGTACGACCATTACAGTCACTGGATTTTAAGTCCAGCGTGTCTACCAATTTCACCACCCAAGCGTTTTGAAATTAAAAATTTAATTTCTAAGGTATTGAGCGAAAAACGGGGCTCGAACCCGCGACCTCGACCTTGGCAAGGTCGCGCTCTACCAACTGAGCTATTTTCGCATTTCAATTTTTACAAAGAGCCGCCTAACTTGTTCTGAATTAACGCACCTAACTTTTAAATACAAAGCAGTTTGTTGAACTTGTTTGCGGAGGCAAATTTAATACAATTATTCAATTAAACAAGCCTTTTCTTTAAAAAATAAGGCACTCCATTTAACCTTCTGATAACGAAATCTTTAAATTAAAAATATATTATTTTTTAGATAACATTCTTTTAATTTCATTGAGTTTCATCATGGCCTCAATGGGTGTCAAGGTATTTATATCTAGATTTAAGATTTCTTCTTTTATTTCCTCTAATAAAGGATCGTCTAAATTGAAGAAACTCATTTGCAATTCTTCCTTCTCAGCCTTGATTCCCGTTAAGGCATCAGCAGAATGATCTTTCTCCAATTTCTTTAATAATTTTTGCGCTTTCAAAATCACGGTTTGTGGCATTCCAGCCATTTTAGCCACATGAATTCCAAAACTATGAGCGCTTCCTCCTTTTACTAATTTTCGAATGAAAAGTACGGTGTCTTTTAACTCCTTTACAGAAACATTGAAATTTTGAATTCGAGGTAATAATTCGCTCATCTCATTTAGTTCATGGTAATGCGTAGCGAAAAGCGTTTTGGGTTTTGAAGGATGTTCATGCAAAAATTCTGCAATTGCCCAAGCTATAGAAATTCCATCATAAGTACTGGTTCCTCTTCCTATTTCATCTAATAAAATCAAACTTCTATCAGACAAATTATTTAATATCGAGGCCGTTTCATTCATTTCTACCATAAAAGTGGATTCCCCCATCGAAATATTATCTGAAGCTCCTACCCTGGTGAAAATCTTGTCAATAATTCCCATTCTAACTTGGTCTGCAGGAACAAAACTTCCCATTTGAGCCAACAATACAATTAAAGCCGTTTGACGTAATATTGCCGATTTTCCCGACATATTTGGACCCGTAATCATTATTAATTGCTGGGTTTCCCGGTCCAAATAAACATCATTTGCTATGTATGGAGTTCCTACCGGCAACTGTTTTTCAATTACAGGATGGCGACCATTTTTAATGTCTAATTCAAAGGTCTCATCTAATTCAGGACAAACGTATTTATTTTCAATCGCCAATTGAGCAAAGGAAGTCAAGCAATCCAACTGCGCGACCAAATTGGCGTTCAGCTGCACTTGCTTTATATAAGTCGTAATCCAACCCACCAACTGCTCAAATAATTCCGATTCTAACTTGTGTATTTTCTCTTCGGCGCCCAGAATTTTAGTTTCATATTCCTTTAATTCTTCGGTGATGTAACGCTCGGCACTTACTAATGTTTGTTTTCGAATCCAATCGGCGGGAACTTTATCTTTATGGGTATTTCTAACTTCAATATAATATCCGAAAACATTATTAAACGAAATTTTCAAAGAGGATATTCCGGTATTTTCAGATTCCCGTTTTTCAATTCCTTCCAAAAACTCTTTTCCCGATGTTGAAATTGCCCGTAAATCGTCTAATTCAGCATTCACGCCTTTTGCAATAGCATTTCCTTTTGCAATAGCAACTGGCGCATCCTGATTTAAAGTGGTTTTAATTTTTTCCCGTAGCAATTCACAATCGTGTAATTTATCCCCAATTACCTTAACGGCTTCTTGAGGGCTTTCCAAAGCAATTTTTTTAATTGGAATAATCGCGTCTAACGATTCCTTTAAATAAATCACTTCACGAGGTGAAACTTTTCCAGTTGCAATTTTTGAAATTAATCGTTCCAAATCAGAAATTTGCTTGATTTGATGTTGGATTTGCTTTAAAACAGTTTGATTTTCTTTCAAATAAGAAACTACTTCGTGCCGATTTCGAATTTTATTTATGTCTTTTAATGGTAATGCTAACCAACGTTTTAAAAGTCTTCCCCCCATTGGCGAAAGCGTTCTGTCGATAACATCCAATAAAGTGACCGCGTTTGGATTATAACTGTGATACAATTCTAAATTTCTAATTGTAAAGCGATCCATCCAAACATAAGCATCTTCCGCAATTCGTTGAATTGAAGAAATATGTTGTAATTTATTGTGTTGTGTTTCTGAAAGATAATATAAAATAGCGCCAGAAGCGATAATTCCTTCGGGCAATTCTTCAATTCCAAATCCTTTTAATGAGACAGTTTTAAAATGAGTAGTTAGGGTTTCAAATGCATAATCTTCTTTATAAACCCAATCTTCTAAATAAAAATTATGGTATTCTTCACCGAATATTTCTTTAAAATCGGTTTTGTTGTTTTTAGGAATTAAGATTTCGCTTGGATTAAAATTTTGCAATAATTTATCAATGTAATCTTCTGATCCTTGAGCAGTTAAAAATTCACCTGTAGAAACATCTAAAAAAGAAATTCCAATTGCTTTTTTTCCAAAATAAATGGAAGCCAAAAAATTATTCGTTTTAGAATGTAAAACCTCATCATTCATTGAAACACCAGGAGTAACCAGTTCCGTAACGCCTCTTTTGACAATAGTTTTAGTCATTTTAGGATCTTCCAATTGATCACAAATAGCAACTCTAAGACCTGCTTTTACTAATTTAGGCAAATACGTATTAATAGAATGGTGAGGAAATCCAGCTAATGCGGTTTCGGTTTCCGAGCCAGCGCCTCTTTTGGTGAGTGTTATTCCAAGTATTTTTGAAGCACGAACAGCATCTTCGCCAAAAGTTTCATAAAAATCACCTACACGAAACAGCAAACAAGCATCAGGATATTTCCTTTTGATCTCATTATATTGCTTCATTAATGGGGTTTCCTTAACTTCTTTTTCTTTAGCTGCCAACTTGAATTATTTATAAATGGATAACAATTTTCTAAAAGCGAATTTAATTATTTTTAAACTGAAATTAGTCGTTTCGAAAATTAATTTAATTTTAAGATAATTTTATTAATATAATTGATTTTTTTATTTAGATTTGTTTTATAATTTAATAAAATTCAAAATGAAAAAAATATTTTTATTAGCAATGCTAACCGTTTTAGGAGTTACTACTTCTAACGCCCAAGAAACTAAAAAAACAAAAGGTCCTTCAGAAACTAAAGCTGTTGCCCAAAAAATAGAAGGCGATGGAATAGTTTTTGAAACTGAAACTATTGATTACGGAACAATTGAGCACAATGCTGAAGGAACTCGTAAATTTGTTTTTACTAATAATGGTAACAAACCATTAATCATCTCAAATACACAAGGGTCTTGTGGGTGTACCGTTCCAACAACCCCAAAAGAACCAATCGCTCCTGGAGCAAAAGGCGAAATTGGTGTTCATTATGCAACTGATAGAGTGGGTGCTTTTACTAAAACAGTTACTGTATCATCAAATGCTGAGGGTCAACCTACAAAAGTATTGACAATTAAAGGGACTGTTTTACCAGATCCAACTCCTGCTACTCCTGCGGTGCCAAAAAGCTAAAAGTATTTTATTATATAATAAAAGCTTCCTATATCAGGGAGCTTTTTTTTTAATTTTAGATTTAATTATGCGTAAACTTGAAAATAGTGAATTAAATAGAATGTCAATTGATGATTTTAAAGAAGCTTCAAAAACACCTTTAATTATTGTTCTTGACGACATTCGTAGTTTAAACAATATTGGATCCGTTTTTAGAACTTCGGATGCTTTTTTGATTGAAAAAATATTTCTTTGTGGAATTACAGCCACGCCCCCAAATAAAGAAATTCATAAAACGGCATTGGGTGCAACCGAAACTGTAGCTTGGAAACATTCTGAAAATGTGCTGGAAGTAATTGAAGAGTTAAAATCAGAGGGCGTAAAAGTTTTTGCAATTGAACAAGTGGAGAGTTCTGTATTTTTACAAAATTTTGAAATTGAAAAAAATCAAAAATACGCTTTGGTTTTTGGAAATGAGGTTTTTGGGGTTTCTCAAAGAGCAGTAGAAATATGTGATGGAACAATAGAAATTCCACAATTAGGAACCAAACATTCCTTGAATATTGCTGTGAGTGCAGGAATAGTAATTTGGGATTTTTTCAAAAAAATGAGGTAATTACTCTTCCATTTTTTTTCTAATTTCATCCAAAATAAAGACATAATCACTTTGATTTTTTACAAAATCTTTCTCGGAAACATCAATAATTAAGACATTTAAATTCGTTTGGGTGTTGATATAATCTAAATATCCTTTATTGATTTTGTCTAAATAATCCCCTGGAATTTCTTGTTCGTAACTTCTGCCTCTACGTTTTATATTATGTAATAATCGATCCGTATTTTGATATAAATAAACATACAAATCGGGTTTTGGCATTTCTTTGTAAATTATGTCAAACAACGTTTTATAAAGTCTAAATTCATCGTCTTGCAAAGTTACTTTTGCAAAAATTAGCGATTTAAAAATGTGATAATCAGCAACAATAAAATCTTTAAATAAATCAAATTGTGCTAAATCATCAGATAATTGCTGGTATCTATCAGCTAAAAAAGACATTTCAAGTGGGAAGGCATATCTATTTTGATCTTTATAGAATTTAGGTAAAAACGGATTGTCGGCAAAACGTTCAAATACCGTTTTAGCATTGAAATCTTGAGCAATTTTTTCTGCGAGTGTCGTTTTTCCTGCGCCAATATTTCCTTCAATTGCAATATAATTGTATTGTTGTAAATTGTATTTTCCTATTGGTAAATCCAAATTAGAAACAACTTTACAGCTGCTTTTGTCTTCACAAGAGTCAATTAATTCTTGTAAAGATTTTTGAAATAATGGATGAACAAATTCTAGTTGTAAATCCCTCATTGGTAACAAAACAAATAATCGTTTTTGCATTTGTGGATGAGGGATGACTAGACTTGCCGTATTTAAAACCTCATTTTCAAAACTGATAATGTCAATGTCAATAATTCTAGGTTGGTAACCGTCTTGTGAACTTCTAATTCTTCCCAGTTGTTTTTCAATTTTTAAAATCCCTGATAATACTTTTTGTGGTGATTTGTGAGTGTGAATTGCAATGGCGCAATTGTAAAATGTATCGCTTTCAAAGCCCCAAGAAGGTGTTTCATATAATTTTGAAACTGAAAATACCGTTCCAATCTCCAGTTGTATCAATTGAATGCATTTTTGAATAATCTCAAGACGATTGCCTTGATTACTTCCTATCGATAAAATGGACTGATTTTGAGATTTCATATTAACTGCAAATTAACAAAAGAAAATGAGAATAAAACTATATTTGAAATGAGTGTTAATAAATAATTGTTCAAGGAAAAAATGCTTTGACAGTTTTATTGAAAGGGTTTTTTAGAACGTAATTAAACTTCAATTCTAACAATATACCCTTCATTACTTCTAATATTGAAAACCGTACCGTCTTCAAAAATTAGATATTGACCTTTTATACCTATTAATTTACCTTTAAAGTTTGATGTTTTATCCAGACTTAAACTGTTTATTTTTGAAGGATATTCCAGAACTGGGTAATTCAATTCGAACAAATCATTTTTTTTTAAATCAAAATATTCCTGAACTTCATCTGGCAATAAAGGCAAGAGTTTTTCTCTTTCTTTAATTAAATCCGTAAAAACGATATCATTTGTAAGCATTTTACGCCAATTGGTTTTATCGGCAAAATGATTTTTAAGTGCTACTTCGGTAATTCCTGCAAGGTATCGATTGGGAACTTCAACAATTGAAATGGCTTTTTCTGCACCTTGATCAATCCAACGAGTAGGAACTTGGGTTTTACGGGTTACTCCAACTTTTACTTCACTAGACAATGCTAAATAAACTATATGCGGTTGCAATTGAACTCGTTCTTCGTATGCTAAATCACGATCTTGAATTCCTAAATGAGCGGTGCTTAATTCTGGCTTCATAATCCAATCGCCAACTGCAGGACTGGAATAAAAACAGTCGTAACAAAAACCTTGACGAAAAATTTTCTTCTTTTTTCCACAATTCAAACATTGGTAACCAACAAAATTGATTTCAATATTCTTGTTCAATAATTGATTTACATTCAGAAAACTATCTTGAAAGATCAAAAAATATTGAATTGGAGTTTCAAACTGCGTTTGCATTTTATTTAGAACGCCTTCGTAAGTCATTATTTAAAAGTTTAAGGTTTAAAGTTTAAAGTTCCGTAAAATTTGCTATTTTTGGTAAAGTTAGCATTTGTTTATTGTTTAACAAATCTAAAAGTCGAAAACTAAATCTAAAACTGAAATGCCAATTTCTATAATCAATTCCTTCGCTTCTTGGGTTTTAAAACAGCGCATTCATCAGATTGAGCTTTTTTTAAAGTACCCTAATGAAGTACAAGAAGAATTGCTTTTGGGTTTAATTCGATCTGCAGAAAAAACGACCCTTGGATTCGATTACGGTTACGAATCTATTAAGTCCTACCAAACTTTTAAAGAACGAGTTCCTATTTCAACCTATGAGGATTTACAGCCATTAATTGAGCGAACCCGATTAGGAGAACAGAATGTTTTTTGGAATTCTTCTGTAAAATGGTTCGCAAAATCGAGTGGAACTACTAATGCAAAAAGTAAATTTATCCCTGTTAGTAATGAAGCTTTAGAAAACTGTCATTACAAGGGCAGTAAAGATTTATTGTGCATGTACTTAAATAATAATGAAAATTCAGGGCTTTTTGCGGGAAAAAGTTTACGATTGGGTGGTAGTTCTCAAATCTATGAAGACAACAATAGTTTTTTTGGTGATTTATCGGCTATTCTAATTGAAAATATGCCAATTTGGGCAGAATTTATAAGTACTCCAAGCAATAGAATCTCCTTGATGAGTGAATGGGAAACGAAAATTACTGCGATAATCAATGAAACAAAAAACGAAAATGTAACAAGTTTTGCTGGAGTTCCTTCGTGGATGTTGGTTTTGTTAAATAAAGTATTGGAAGAAACTGGAAAATCCAATCTATTGGAAATTTGGCCAAATCTAGAAGTTTATTTCCATGGAGGAGTCAATTTTGATCCTTATAAAGAACAATATCAAAAAATAGTTCCTAATTCAGATTTCAAATATTATGAAATTTATAATGCCTCTGAAGGATTTTTTGCCATTCAGGATAGAAATGATTCCAATGAATTATTATTAATGTTGGATTATGGAATCTTTTATGAATTCATTCCAATGGAGGTTTTCGGCACTCCAAACCAACATGCCATTCGATTGTGTGATGTAGAATTAAATAAAAATTACGCGATAGTAATTACCACTAATTCTGGTTTGTGGCGCTATATGATTGGGGACACTGTTAGATTTACCTCTTTAAACCCCTACAGAATAAGAGTTTCCGGAAGAACCAAACACCACATTAATGTTTTTGGCGAAGAGTTGATGGTAGAAAATTCCGACAGAGCAATTGCCAAAGCGTGTCAACTTACCCATACTGAAGTGGTGGATTATACAGTAGCTCCTATTTTCATGAAAGGCAAAGAAAAAGGGGCGCATGAATGGATGATTGAATTTAAGAATAACCCTTCAGACGCGGCTGCTTTTGCAAAAATATTAGATGAAACACTGCAAACTTTAAACTCAGATTATGAGGCGAAACGCTACAATAATATGACTTTAAATCCATTGCAAATAAATATTGCCCGTTCGAATTTATTTTACGATTGGCTAAAAGACCAGAATAAATTGGGGGGCCAACACAAAATTCCGAGGTTGTCGAACGAAAGAGAATATCTTGAACAGTTGAAAAATAGAAATACATTAGCTTTAGGTGAAAAATAAATGCATAGCTTTGTGATTATGAAGAAAATAACAATAAATATCGAAGAAACTAAATATCCCTTCTTTTTGGAATTAATAAAAAGCATGGATTTTGTGTCTATTGAGAATAATGATGACTGGTATGAAAATCTTTCTTTTTCTGAGAAAAAAAACATTCAAAAAGGAATTGACGACATTGAAAAAGGAATTGTTTTTTCTCATGCTGAGGTAATGTCAATTGCTAAAAAACGAATTAATGAATTAAAAAAGAACTAATGAAAATTATTTGGTCTGCCTTAGCCAAAGAATACTACATTTTCATTATTGAGCAGCTTTTTGAGAAATGGAATATTGAAATTGTCGAATTATTTGAAAATGAAACAATTGAACTCATCCATAGAATTAAAAATCACAATGCTATTTGTCCAAAATCAAAAATTATGAATTTACACAAATGTGTAATAAATGAGCACATTTCTCTAATATACAGAATACAAGAGGGAAAAATAGAAATCATCACTTTTGTTTTTAACGAATCAGAACATTTATATTAAAAAATAAACTTCGTTTTATATTTCTCGTTTTTCATTCTAAATTCTTGTGAATAAAAATAAATTAGGAGGCCAACACAAAATTCCGAGGTTGTCCAATCAACGAGATTATTTGGAAAAATTAAAACGTATGCAGCCTATATAATAAAAAACCGTCTAAAATTAGACGGTTTTTTATTTAGAATTACGACGCTATTTCCAATCGTTTCAGTAAGTTTTTACTCAACGTGTGTTGGGCATATTCTCGGTCAATTTCCAAAGTTTTTTCATCAGAACTTGGTAAATCATACATCGCATCGGTTAAAATGGCCTCGCACAATGAACGCAATCCACGAGCGCCTAATTTATATTCTAATGCCTTATCTACAATAAAGTCCAACGCTTCATCTGTAATGTTAAACTCCACTTCGTCCATTAAAAACAACTTTTTGTACTGCTTAATTAAGGCGTTTTTAGGCTCGGTTAATATGGCACGCAACGTTTCTCTATCCAATGGGTCCATGTGAGTTAACACAGGTAAACGACCAATAATTTCAGGAATCAAACCAAAATCTTTGATGTCTTTTGGAATGATATATTGCAATAAATTGTCTTTATTGATATTATCAGCATTTTTAGACGTGCTGTATCCCATCGCTTGACGGTTCAATCTTTTAGAAATTATTTTTTCAATTCCATCAAAAGCACCTCCGGCAATAAACAATATATTTTGGGTGTTTACTTCTACGAATTTTTGGTCCGGGTGTTTTCTGCCTCCTTTTGGCGGCACATTTACAACCGTCCCTTCTAGCAATTTCAGTAAGGCTTGTTGAACTCCCTCACCAGAAACATCTCGAGTAATTGAAGGGTTATCGCCTTTGCGGGCAATTTTATCAATTTCGTCTATGAAAACAATTCCTCTTTCAGCTTTAGCCACATCATAATCGGCAGCTTGAAGAAGGCGTGTTAAAATACTCTCCACATCTTCTCCCACATATCCAGCTTCGGTTAAAACAGTGGCGTCAACAATAGCCAATGGTACGTCTAGCATTTTTGCAATGGTTTTGGCTACCAATGTTTTCCCGGTACCTGTTTGACCCACCATGATGATATTGGATTTTTCAATCTCCACTTCATCGTCTAATTCTTGTTGCATCAATCGTTTATAGTGATTGTAAACCGCAACTGCCATAACTTTTTTGGTTTGGTCTTGACCAATAACATATTGATCAAGAAACGCACGAATATCTTTTGGTTTTCTAAGGACTAAATCACCAACATTAGATTTTACATTAGATTTTAATTCCTCAACCACAATGCCATTCGCTTGCTCAATACATTTATCACAAATGTGCGCATCTATTCCAGCTATCAATAAATTGGTTTCTGGTTTTTTTCTTCCACAGAAGGAACATTCTAATTTTTCTTTTGCCATTTTAAATTGTTTAAAGTTTAAAAGTTTAAAGTTTAAGGTTACTCGAGCAACCTTAAACTTTAAACCTTAAACTTGTAACTGCTATTTTTAACCTCTTCTCAACACTTCATCTATCATTCCGTACTCTTTTGCTTCATCGGCAATCATCCAATAATCGCGTTCTGAATCCAAGTGTACTTTCTCGAAAGTTTGCCCTGAATGCTTAGAAATTATTTGGTACAATTCGTCTTTTAGCTTTAACATTTCACGCAAATTGATTTCCATATCGGTAGCAACTCCTTGCGCTCCTCCTGATGGCTGGTGAATCATTACTCTTGAATGTGGCAACGCCGATCGTTTTCCTTCTGCGCCAGCACACAATAAAACAGCTCCCATTGAAGCGGCCATTCCAGTGCAAATTGTAGCTACATCAGGTTTGATATATTGCATGGTATCATAAATTCCAAGACCCGCATAAACGCTACCGCCAGGAGAATTGATATAAATTTGAATGTCTTTTGAAGAATCTGCGCTTTCTAAAAACAACAATTGTGCTTGAACGATATTGGCAATTTGATCGTCAATTCCTGTACCCAAAAAGATAATTCTATCCATCATTAATCTTGAAAAAACATCCAATTGAGAAACGTTCAATTGGCGTTCTTCAATAATATAGGGAGTCATCCCTTTTGGAGTCATTGCATTTACAATTTTATCGTAGTACAAATTATTAACTCCTTGATGTTTTGTAGCAAACTTCTTAAATTGCTTCGCCTGTTCGAGCGCGGCTCTCGGGTCTTTACCGTAATTCATTTTGTTTAATTTATAAGTTTAAAATAATGCCTAGATTCTGTACAAAGTTAATGCAAAGCATTAAATAAAAGAGTGCCAAAAAATAATTTTCTGACACTCAAATATAAGAATTTTTATTTGAATTTCACATAAGAGCAATTGCTTTTAGCTATTCTTTAATTCCACTTCGGGGGTTATGAGGCTTTATTCTCCGTAAAAAGCGGCGATAAATTCAGGATAAGTTACTTTCTTTTCTTTAGCATTTGCTTTTTCTTTGAAAAGAAGTAATAATTTTTCACCTACCACTTGATCAGAAAGTTTTTTAACTTCTTCTTGGTTTGATAAAACTCTAGCTACAATTCCTTGAACCTCTTCATCCGTTGGATTCATTTGCCCGAATTGTGCCATTTGTTGTCGGATTGACTTCGCTGTGAATTCTTTCAAATCTTCAAATGTAACTTGGATATTTGAT
>Ga0114967_10002300_pt1 | contig 15977 bp, 16 predicted proteins | sample M_130628_MF_Meta_FD_92639 | JGI IMG/M metagenome (GOLD analysis project Ga0114967, IMG submission 92639) | Freshwater microbial communities from Lake Montjoie, Canada to study carbon cycling - M_130628_MF_MetaG | ecosystem: Environmental > Aquatic > Freshwater > Lake | place: Lake Montjoie... | reverse complement strand
CCGGGTCGCCTTGCGACGCCGCAAGGCCTGAAACTGCTCTAGCGCCGTGAAGGCGGCGCACTGCCCGCGCCTGCGCCGGTGGCAGCGGGCATATTCCCGCCCAGGCAGGGCCGCATGAAATCCTTGCGCGATGTGCCGGTCAGGCTGCGCCGCCGCGCCTCGGCGTTGCAGTCGCGCATGCGCTGATGCTGCGCCGCCTGGGCGGGTGTGGGGGTACGCGCGGCAGGCCTAGGGGAGGGCTGGGCGGCCGGCCTTGCTGCGGTGGCGCGGTTGGTGGTGGTGGTGGCGGACTGCGCCATGGCTGTGCCCGGCAGGCTCAGCGCCAGGATCAGGATGTAAAGGACACGCATGATTTCACCTCTGGGTTGCATGGGAGTATTAACATGCAGTCCGGGGCAATCAATCTGGTTGGATATTCGTGCTGCTCGTTCTGTGGGCATTGCGCGGTGGCATGGCGTTCAGGCTGCCCTCATCGCGGGTTCCATTCAGGCGATTCCAAGGGCAGGCTTTGGTTCAGCACGGCAGCAGCAAGGAGCATGCGGTTATGAGCGAACCCAGGATGGTCATCCCCACCATGGAGGCAATTCGCCTCTGGCAAGGTGTAACTGTTCCCAATGCCGCGGCCCGGCATGGGCTGGCGGAAATGGAGGCGCTGATCGCGGCCCTGGAGGCGCTGCGCGGCACCATGGTGTTTGAGGATGAACCCAGCAGCTTCGACGCGGCGCTACGCGCCTGCATGGAGGGCCAGCCATGAGCCTGACAACCCTCTCGATGACCGAGGCCGCCGATGCGGTGGCCCGGGGCGAAACCACCTCGGCCGCCCTGGTGGAAGCCTGCCTGGCGCGCATCGCGCAGCATGATGGCCAGGTGAACAGCGTTATTCGCCTCGACGCGGACAGCGCCCGTGAGCAGGCACATGGCGTGGACCGCGCCCGGGCCAGCGGCACCGCCCTGCCGCCACTCGCCGGCGTGCCAATGATGCATAAGGACATGTATTATCGCCAAGGCCGCGTCAGCACCTGCGGCAGCCATATCCGCCGGAACTTTGTCGCGCCGCGCACCGCCACCGTGCTGCAGCGTCTCGACGCTGCCGGCGCTGTGGATATGGGCACACTGAACATGGCCGAATTCGCCCAGAACCCAACTGGCCATAATCGCCATTTCGGCGATTGCCATAATCCGTTCGGCCTCGACTACTGCACCGGCGGTTCCTCCTCCGGCTCGGGTGCTGGGGTGGCGGCGCGGTTTTTCTTTGCGGCGCTGGGCTCTGATACCGGCGGCTCGATTCGCCTGCCCGCCAGCCTCTGCGGTGTGACCGGCCTGAAGGCGACGCAAACCCGCGTGCCACGCAGCGGGGTGATGCCGCTCAGCTTCTCCGCCGATAATGTGGGGCCCTTGACCCGCACGGCGCGTGACGCAGCGCGCTTCCTCACCATCACTGCGGGGCGCTGCCCCGATGACCCGACCAGCGCGCCCGAGGCCGTGCCGGATTACGAGGCAGCACTCACCGGAAGCCTGGCTGGAACCCGCATCGCCGTGGTGGAGGACTGGTTTTTCGACGGCATCGACGACGAAGTGGCCGCCGCCTTCGAGACCGCGATGGGTGCACTGCGCGCCCTGAGTGCGACGGTGACGCGCATCGCGGTGCCGGAGATGGCAGCGGTGGGCGCCTATACCGCCGTGGTCGCCCGGGCCGAGGGGGCGGCCATCCATGCCAATTGGATGCGCGAATACCCGGCCGATTACGCGGTGCATCTCAGCGGCCGGCTTTATGGCGGCTATTCCCTGCCGGCCACGCTGTATATCGAGGCGCTGTCACGCCGTGGGCCGCTGCTGCGCGCCTTTTGCGAGCGTGCGCTCGGCCAATATGATCTAGTGGCGACACCCACGCTGCGCACCATCGTGCCAAGCTTGGCCGAGACCGATATCGACGCCGATCCGGAGAACTGGGCGCGGTTCATGGCCGTCTCGGCCAATACGCGGCCATTCAACTATCTTGGCCTGCCCACCATCAGCATTCCCTGCGGCGCGGATCGGCGGGGGCTGCCCATTGGCCTGCAACTCGCTGCCCGGCCCTTTGCCGAGGGGCGGGTGCTCAATGCTGCCGATGCCTATCAGCGGGTTACAGAGTGGCATCAGCGCGAGCCCAGCCTTTAAGGGCGCGAAGCGGAGAAACGCAGCCTGCCCAGGGAAAACCGGGCAGGCAGTCGCTTTATCGGCCGGGTTGCTGCCGGCGCTGGGCCTTACCCCTGCGGCCCGGCATTGCCGGCCAGATAGGCCATGGCCACCTGCACACCGCCGGGCTTATGCGGCACGCCGGCGGCAGCCAGCCCCATCTCCACCCCGCCCAGCGTCGCCACCAGGTCGAGATTGCCGAAATCACCCAAATGGCCGATCCGGAAGACCCGGTCATTGAGCTGTCCCAGGCCATTGCCCAGGCTCATATTGTGCTGCTCCAGAATGGTGGCGCGCAGCGCATTGGCGGAATGCCCCTCAGGCAGGCGCACCGCCGTCAGTACAGAGGAGTAATGCCGCGGGTCCTCGCATTGCACCTCAAGACCCCAGGCGCGCACGGCGCGGCGGGTGGCCTCGGCATGGCGGTCATGCCGGGCGAAGACATTCTCCAGCCCCTCCTCCGCCATCATGTCCAGCGCGGTATCGAGACCATAGAGCATGGTGGTGGCGGGGGTGGAGGGGAAATAGCCGGTGGCGTTGGATTTCAGCATCGGCCCCCAATCCCAATAGCTGCGCCCGATCTTGGCCTCGGCGCTGGCACGGATGGCCTTGGCCGAGATCGCATTGAAGGAAATGCCCGGCGGCAGCATGAGCCCCTTCTGGCTGCCCGAGATAGTGACATCGACACCCCATTCATCATGTCGGTAATCCATGCTGCCCAGGCCGGAGATGGTGTCGACCAGCAGCAGCGCGGGGTGGCCGGCGGCGTCGATGGCAGCGCGAACCTCGGCAATGCGGGAGGTGGAGCCGGTGCTCGTCTCGTTATGGACCACGGCCACCGCCTTGATCTCATGGCCCTTATCCTCGCGCAGCCGGGCCTCGATGCCGGCCACATCGGCGCCGCGGCGCCAATCGGTCTTGATGAATTCGGGGCGGATGGACAGGCGCTCGGCCAATTCACGCCACAGATAGGCGAACCAGCCAGTCTCGCACATCAGCACCCGGTCGCCGGGGCTGAGGGTATTGGCCAGGGCGGCCTCCCAGGCGCCGGTGCCCGAGGCCGGGTAGATCACCACCGGGCCGGTGGTCTTGAAGACGAATTTCACCTTCTCCAGCAGTTGGGCGGTGAATTTGCCGAAATCGGGGCCGCGATGGTCCATGGTGGCATTGTCCATAGCGCGCAGGATGCGGTCGGGCACCGTCGAGGGGCCGGGGATTTGCAGGTAATGCCGGCCGGCGATGCGCTTGGATTCGAAATAGGCCATCGGTCTTTCTCCTGTGCTGCCCGCTTGTGCCGCGATTGTCGGGTCGCTGCCAATGCATTCGGCATGCGAAAATGATCGGACTTATCCATGCCCCAAATCGCCCGGGTCAGGCTAGAAGGCAGGAATGAACGCCCTGACCAAGCCCAGCATGGCCCATAGCCGCCTCGCCACCCGCCTGCGGGAGAACCTCGCCGGCGAGGTGCTATTCCACCCGGCCGATCGCGGCCGCTACGCCACCGATGCCTCGATCTATCAGGTCATGCCGGTGGGCGTGGTGGTGCCGAAATCCATCGAGGATGTGCAGGCGGCGATGAGCCTGGCGCGGGAGGAGGGCGTGTCCATCCTCGCCCGCGGCGGCGGCACCAGCCAATGCGGCCAGACGGTCAATGACAGCCTGGTGCTGGATTGCAGCCGGCATTTGCGCCAACTCGTCAGCGTGGAGGGCGATATGGCCCGGGTGCAGCCCGGCATCACCCTGGGCGCACTGAACGAAGCGCTGAAACCGCATGGCAAATTTTTCCCCGTCGATCCCTCGACCTGGCAGCGCTGCACCCTGGGCGGCATGGCTGGGAATAATTCCTGCGGCAGCAAGTCCATCCGCTATGGGCTGATGGCCGACAATACGCTGGGCATTGATGCGCTGCTGGCCGATGGCAGCCGGCATTTCTTTGGCGAAGGCGAGCCCAATACTGATCTGGTGGCCCGCCTTCTGGCCCTGGGCGAGAGGGAAGCGGCGGAGATCGCCGCGGGCTTCCCCGAACAGCTGCGCCGGGTGGGCGGCTATAATCTCGATGCGCTGACGCCCGCCGGCCGCGCCGCCGGGCGGGGCAATCTGGCGCGGCTGCTGGTGGGCAGCGAGGGCACGCTGGCCTTCTCGGCCGCGCTGGACCTGAAGCTCTGGCCGATCAAACCCCGAAAAGTGGTGGGCATCTGCCAATTCCCCAGCTTCCGCAGCGCCATGCAGGCCAGCCAACACCTGGTGACGCTGAACCCGGAGGCGGTCGAACTGGTGGACCGCACCATGATCGATCTGGGCCGCTCCATCCCGATCTACCGCGCCACCATCGACCAGATGGTGAAAAACCCCGCGGGCGGCAGCGGCGAGCCGGATAGCCTGCTGATCGTGGAATTCCACGGCTATGAGGATGCGCCCCTGCTGGAGGCACTCGCCCGGCTGGAGGAGATGATGGCCGATCTGGGCCTGCCAGGCGCCGTGGTGCAGGCGGTGGATGGAGGCTTCCAGGCCCGCATCGCCGAGGTGCGCGAGGCCGGGCTGAACATCATGATGTCGATGAAGGGCGACGCCAAACCGGTCTCCTTCATCGAGGATTGCGCCGTCGCCCTGCCCGATCTGGCCGACTATACTGAGCGGCTGACCCAGGTCTTTGACCAATATGGCGTGAAGGGCACCTGGTATGCCCATGCCAGCGTGGGCTGCCTGCATGTGCGGCCGGTGCTGAACATGAAGGATGGCGGCGACGTCCGCAAAATGCGCGAGATCGCGGAAAAATGCTTCGAACTGGTGCGTGAATACAAGGGCAGCCATTCTGGTGAGCATGGCGACGGCATCGTCCGTTCGGAATTCAACGAGCCGATGTTCGGCAGCCGCATCGCCCGCGCTTTCGAGGCGGTGAAGGACGCCTTCGACCCTCATGCCATGCTCAATCCCGGCCGCGTGGTGCGGGCGCCGAAGATGGATGACCGCAGCCTGTTCCGCTATTTCCCGGATTATGCCGCGACGCCGATGACCCCGGCGCTCGATTGGTCGGCGCATCCCAATGGTTTCCTCGGCGCCGTCGAGATGTGCAATAACAATGGGACCTGCCGAAAATTCGACGCCGGCACGATGTGCCCAAGCTATCGGGTGACGCGGGAGGAGCAGCACCTCACACGCGGCCGCGCCAATACGCTGCGCCTGGCACTGACCGGCCAACTCGGGCCTGAGGCGTTGGCCAGCGATGCCATGGAGGAGGCCATGTCGCTCTGCGTCTCCTGCAAGGGCTGCAAGCGCGAATGCCCGACGGGCGTGGACATGGCCCGGATGAAGATCGAGGTGCAGCACGCCCGCGGCCAGAAGCACGGGTTTTCGCTCCGCGACCGGCTGGTGGCGGCGCTGCCGCGCTATGCCCCCATTGCCGCGCGGCTGCCCTGGCTGGCCAATTTGCGCAACCGCCTACCCGCCCTGGCGCGGCTGATGGAAACCGCCACCGGCTTCGCCGCCAGCCGCGCCTTGCCCGAATTCGTCGGCAATCCGTTCCAGGACAGCGAGGCGCAATCTTCGGGCGGGCGCGAGGTCATTCTCTTCGGCGATACCTTCAACCGCTATTTTGAGCCGGAGAATTTGCGGGCCGCGGTGCGGGTGCTTGGCGCCGCCGGCTATAGGGTGCGCCCGGCCAGTGATGGCGGCCGGCCCTTGTGCTGCGGCCGGACCTATCTGGCGGCCGGCATGGTGGATAAGGCGCGCGCCGAGGCACAGCGCACGCTCGCTGCCCTCGCCGGCTCCGACGCGCCGGTGGTGGGCCTCGAGCCCTCCTGCCTGACCACGCTACGCGATGAATTTCTGGCCCTGCTGCCGGGTGCGCAGAGCGAGGCCCTGGCCGCCCGCGCCATGCTGATCGGTGAATTGCTCGACCGCGACAAGCCCGACCTGCCCTGGCGCGAGACAGCCACCACCGCCCATGTGCATGGCCATTGCCACCAGAAGGCCTTTGCCGCCTTCCCGCCGGCGCTGGCCGCGCTGGGGCGGATGCCGGGGCTGAAGGTGGCACCCATCACCTCTTCCTGCTGCGGCATGGCCGGTAGTTTCGGCTATATGGCGGCGAACCAGACGGCGTCTCGCGCCATGGCCGAGGCATCGCTGCTGCCGGCAGTGCGCGCCGCCGCGGCCGAGGACGTGATTGTGGCCGATGGCACCTCCTGCCGGCACCAGATCGAGGGACTCTCCGGCCGACATGCGGTGCATTCGGTCATTCTGATGGATAGGGCGCTGCGTGACACCTGACAGCATTCTGCAATTCTGGTTCGCCGAGGGGCCAGACACCCCGCGCGAGGTCTGGTTTCGCAAGAACCTGGCCTTTGATGCGAGCATCCGCGATGCCTTCGCGCCCCTGCTCGCGCCGGCGCGCGAGGGGGCCTTGGATGATTGGGCCGCAACCCCGCATGGCGCCCTGGCGCTGCTGGTGGTGCTGGACCAGTTTCCGCGCAACCTGCATCGTGGCGAGGCCGCAGCCTTCGCCAGCGATGGGCATGCCCGCGCCATCGCGGCGCGGCTGCTGGCCGGCCAGCAGGACCTGCTTCTCACCCCCACCCAGCGGGTCTTTGCCTATCTGCCCTTCGAACACAGCGAGGCCATGGCGGATCAGGACCTCTCCGTGGCGCTGTTTGGCGGGCTGCGGGACAGGCCGGCCATGGCGAGGCCGGGCGGCGCCATCGCCTATGCCTGGGCGCATCGCGCGGTGATCGCGCAATTTGGCCGCTTCCCGCATCGCAACCCGGCCCTGGGGCGGGCCAGCACGCCAGCCGAACTCATCTATCTGGCGCAGCCCGGGGCGGGGTTTTGATCCGCAGAACCCAGCAGTGCCGCGTTGACATCACGCGGCGCTGAGGCCACCACAGCGGTCATGAAAGCAGCGATCGTCACCGAGCAAGGGCTTGCCCTGCGCGATATCCCCATCCCCACCCCGGGGCCCGAGCAGATCCTGGTCAAGCTCCGCGCCATCGGCCTCAACCGCGCCGATCTGGGCGTGGCTGCGGGCCATGCGCATGGCGCGGTGGGCGGCATTGGCGCCATACCGGGGCTAGAGGCCGCGGGCGAGGTGGTGGAATGCGGCCCCGGCGTGCCCGACCATATCAAGCCCGGCATGCGGGTGATGGGGGGCATGAATTCCAGCTATGCCGAATACACCGTCACCGATTGGGGCCGGGTCAATCTGGTGCCCGACACCAATATGAGCTGGGAAGTGGCGGCCACCCTGCCGGTGGCGCTGCAGACCATGCACAATGCGGTGGTGACCCATGGGCTGGCCGGGCCCGGCAGTGCTGTAATGATTCAGGGCGCCAGTTCGGGCGTGGGGCTGATGGGCCTGCAGATCGCCAAATTCATGGGTGCCTCGGTCGTGGTGGGCAGTTCCACCAACCCCGAAAAGCGGGCGCGGCTGGCCGAATTCGGCGCAACCCTGGCGGTGGATACCAACAATCCAGGCTGGGTGAAGCAGGTGCTGGAGGCCACCGGCGGCAAGGGCGTCGATTCCGTGGTGGATATGATCAGCGGGCCCTTGGTCAGCCAGACCCTTTCCGCAACCCGCATTCTGGGCCGCATCATCAATGTCGGCCGCTTGGGTGGCGCCAAGGCCGAGTTTGATTTCGACCTGCATGCCGCGCGACGGATTTCCTATATCGGCGTGACCTTCCGCACCCGCAGCACCGAGGAGGTGCGCGAGATCGTCCGCCTCATGCGCGCCGATCTCTGGGCAGCAATGGAAGCTGGAAGCCTGGCATTGCCCATCGACCGCACCTTCCACCTCGATGATGTGGTCGAGGCGCTGGCGCATATGAAGGCCAATGCGCATTTCGGTAAAATCGTGATGGTGACGGGCTGAAGGCCCAGAGCCCGCCCGATAAGGGCGGGCTTCAGGCCCCCAGCAGCCGCCGCATTTTTCGCACCGCACTGTCTGGGGTGGTGTAGACTGGCTTGCCGGTCAGCGCGGCCACCGCTGGCGCGCAATGCGCCAGGCTGAACTGCGCGAGGCAGATCGCCTCACAATCGGCAAGCTCCGCCGCGGCGGCGACCACCAGACGGTCATGCTCGGCCACATCGCCGGCATCCAGCGCCGCCAGCGCGCCGCGCGCCAGTGACAGCTTCAGCGTCACGCTCTCAGGGAATTCCGCCGGCATGGAATCCAGCGTCGGCTGGAAGCTGGACAGCAGGCCCAGGCGGCGATGGCCCGCCACCGCCTCCTCGATCATCGCCTCATTGGGCTTGAGCACCGGCATGGGCGCCAGCGCCGCTGCCACAGCCTCGATGCAGGGCCCGAAGGCCGAGCAGGTGAAGAGAATGCCATCCGCCCCCGTGCCGGCAGCATAGCGCGATAGGGTGAGAAAACGCTCGGTCATGGCGGGCGTCAGCGCGCCGGCCTCGGCCAGGTCAGCGGCGAGGCTGGTATCGAGCAGGCTCATCAGCCGCGCTTCCGGCCAGAGCCGGGCAAAGGCGGCCTCAACGGGCGGCGGGCTGTGCCGCAGGGCATGGATCAGGGCGATGCGCATCAGGCGGGCCTGCAACGGCGAAGGGGGGAGGGAAATTCATTGCAGTCGGGGAAGATGATCTCGTCGGCTGTGCGCCGGCGCACCCGCAGCAGGTTTGGATCGCCGCCGCAGCCGAAGCCCGCATCCGGCGGTGGCCGATTGCCGAAGGCGCCGCCGACGGGACCGGCTGGCACGAAGCGGAACTCCAACCCATCTGGCATGGGCGCCACCGTCTCGATCAGCCGCTGGCGATAGGCCACATCGAGCGCTGTGGCGCGCAACACCACATCGCGCAGGAAGATGACCGTGGCGCCGCCCAGGCATTCTTGCCCGCCGATCTCGCCTGGCGGGAATTGGCCGCCGATCCAACTGCCAAACACCCATTCATGCGGAAGCGCCTGGCGCGGTTGGGCCAGCGCGGGCGTGGCCAGGATGAGGCCGGTGGAGAGGAAGAAACGGCGTCGCATATGGCGGCCCTCGGACAATGGGATGCGCTTTGGTATGCCTCAGCCGCTTCTACAGCAAGGCCCCCAGCACCCGGCCGCCGCGCATGGGCGCGGGCACACCCGTGGTGGAGGGGTAGGAGAGCGGCAGCCCGCGGGTCACCCGCGCGGCCAATACGGCGAAGCATTGCGCCTCCAGGGCATCGCCATTCCAGCCTGCGACCTCCACGCCGCGCACCGGTTCGGCCAGCACGGCCGAGAGCGCCTTCATAATGGCGGGGTTGCGCCGGCCGCCGCCGGTGACCAGCCATTGCAAGGGCGGTTCGGGAAAATGCCGGGCGGCAATGGCGCAGCACACCGCGGCAAAGGCCACCAGCGTGGCCGCGCCATCCTGCGGCGAGAGCAGGTCCGCCCCGGCCTCGCGAAACGCCTCGCTGAAATCCAGCCGGTCGAGCGATTTGGGCGGCAGCGCTGCGAGGTAGGGGTGCTGCATGAGCCGGCCCAGCACCGCGCCATCGGCGGTACCGGCGCTGGCCAGATGGCCATCCTTATCATAGCCCATGTTGAGGGATTTGCGGGCCCAGTCATCCAGCGGCCCGTTGGCGGGGCCGGTGTCAAAGGCCAGCAGCGCGCCATCGGCACCGATATAGGTGACATTGCCCACGCCCCCGAGATTGAGCACCGCCAGCGGCTTGGGCAGGTTGGCGGCCAGCGCGGCGTGGGCAATGGGCACCAGCGGCGCCCCCTGCCCGCCTGCGGCGACATCGGCAGAGCGGAAATCATAGGCCACGGAAATGCCGGTCATCTGCGCCAGCAGCCTGGGGTCGCCCACCTGCCAGGTTCGGCGCTCCGCGGGGCGGTGGAGAATGGTCTGGCCGTGGAAGCCCAGCAATTCGGTCCCCTCGCCCCATTGCCGATGGGTTTCGTCGCGGATTTTGATCACCGCTTCGGCATGGCGCTCTGTCAGACGGCGCACCACACCTTCCAGCCAGGGGTCATCGGCGCTCAAGCCCGGCGCGGCGTCCAGCAGCAGGCGCAGGTCGCGGCGCAGTTCGGGCGCATAGGGCAGGGTCACGGCGGGGCCCAGACGTGAGACCGACTCGCCATCGGTTTCGACCCAGGCGGCATCAACGCCGTCGAGGCTGGTGCCGCTCATCAAGCCGATCGTCTTCAATGGGCGGATGGCCAGCATGGTGCCTGTTTCCTGTGTCGGTTCAAATGCCCGCCAGTTTCAGATAGCGGGTCAGGGTCAGAGTCGAAAGACCAGGGCGTGACGGCGCCCGCCGGTCGGGTCATGCTATCCCCATGACAGATCTCCAAGGGCGCGTGGCGCTGATCACAGGGGCCCAGCAGGGCATTGGCGCGGCATGCGCCTGGGCGATGGCAGAGGCCGGGGCGGATATCGCGCTCAATTGGCTGGACCGGGAGCCGCTGGAACTGGCGGCGAATATCCGCGGCCTGGGCCGGCGCTGCGCGCTGATCCAGGGCGATGTCGCCACCGTGGCCGGCGGCAGGGCGCTGCATGCCGCAGCCGTGGCCGCTCTGGGCCTGCCCGATATCCTGGTCAATAACGCCGGAATATTCCCACGCTGTAATTTTCTAGAGATGGAGGAGGCGGAATGGGATGCGGTGCTCGGCCTCAACCTCAAGGCCGGCGCCTTTCTCACCCAGGCCTTCGCCCGCGCCCTGGCGGGTAAGCCGGGTTCGGTGGTCAATCTCTCCTCCTCCGCCGTGCGCGGCGATGCCCGGGGGGTGCATTACTCCTCCAGCAAGAACGGCATCATCGGGCTGACCCGGGCCACCGCCCTGGCGCTGGCGCCGCTGGGCATCCGGGTGAACGCCATCGCCCCCGGCATGACCGACACCGCCCAGCCGCGCTATGGCAATAGCGAGGCCGAGATTCTCGAAAGGGCCAAGACCTTCCCGCTCGGCCGCATCGGCCGGCCGGCGGAGATCGCCGACCTGGCAGTCTTCCTTGCCTCCAACAAGGCCAGCTTTGTCACCGGGCAGGTCTGGCACATCAATGGTGGTATGTATCTTGCGTAAATTCGCTGGCGTCTTCCCCTATCTCGTCTCGCCGATCGGCACCGATGGCGTGGTGCTGGAGGCGCCGTTGCGGGCGCTGGTGGAGCATCTCATCGCCTCGGGCGTGCATGGGCTGACGCCGCTGGGCTCCACTGGCGAATTCGCCTATCTCAACGCCCAGCAGCGGCGCGAGATCGTGCGCATCGTGGTGGAGCAAACCGGCGGCCGGGTGCCCGTTATCGCCGGTGTTGCCGCCACCACCACCGCCGATGCCGTGGCCCAGGCGCGCGATTACGCAGGGCTGGGCGTGGACGGTATTCTGGCGCTGATGGAAGCCTATTTTCCCATCGCCGAAGCTGGCGTCGTCGCCTATTTCACCGCCATTGCGGACGCCACCGACCTGCCCGTGGTGCTCTACACCAACCCGAATTTCCAGCGCAGCGACCTCTCCCTCGGCGCGATCGAAAAACTCAGCCACCATCCGCGCATCACCGCCATCAAGGATGCCTCGACCAATACCGGGCGGCTGCTCTCCATCCTGAACCGGGTGGAAGGGCGAATGGATGTCTTCTCGGCCTCGGCGCATATCCCGGCCGCGGTGATGCTGATCGGCGGCGTGGGCTGGATGGCGGGGCCGGCCTGCGTCATCCCCCGGCAATCGGTGCGGCTCTACGAGTTGTGCCGGGCGGGCGATTGGGCGGCGGCGCTGCCGCTGCAGCGGCAACTCTGGCGGATCAACGAGCTTTTCGCGCAATACGCGCTGGCCGCCTGCATCAAGGGCGCCCTGCAATGGCAGGGCTTCGCGGTGGGCGACCCGCTGCCGCCGCAGGCGCCGCTTTCAGCCGAGGGGCGCGCGGTGGTGGCAGAGGCCCTGGCCGCGCTCGACGAGCCGCAGGCCAATCGGCGTGGATGATGATGACGAGGAGGAAGGTGCCGCCATCCCGGCAGGCACACCCTTCTACATGACGCCGGCAGGCTATGCCGACATCCAGGAGGAACTGCGGGCTCTGTGGTATGACGAGAGGACCAAGGTGGTGGAGATCGTCTCCTGGGCGGCGGCGCTCGGCGACCGGTCGGAAAACGCCGATTACCAATACGGCAAGCGCCGGCTGCGCGAGATCGACCGCCGGGTGCGTTTTCTCCGCAAGCGGGTGGATAACGCGCAGGTGGTGGACCCCGCGGCGCAGACCAAGCGGGACCGTATTTTCTTCGGCGCTACCGTCACCTATACCCGCCCCGATGATTCCGAAACGACGGTGACGATCGTGGGTTCCGAGGAGGGGGATGCCGACCACGGAAAGATCTCCTGGCTCGCCCCCATCGCCCGCGCGCTGTTGGGCAAGGGCGTGGGCGATATGGCCCGTGTGCAACTCCCAACCGGGCCGGAGGAACTGGAAATCCTGGCGATCCATTACCCGTGAGCCCGAAGGCGCGCGCGGTATTGGCGCTCGGCCTGGCCCAGACCATGGCCTGGGGCGGCAGCTATTACATTCCCGCCATCCTGGCCGCGCCCATGGCGCGGGATTTGGGGCTGGCCACGCCCACGGTGTTTGCGGTTTTCTCGGCGGCGCTGTTGCTTTCGGCCTTTATCGGCCCGGCCGCCGGCCGCGCCATTGACCGCCATGGCGGGCATTGGGTGCTGATGGCCTCGAACCTGATCATGAGCGCCGGGCTTTTCGCCCTGGGGCTGGCGCAGGGTTTCTTTGGGCTGTGCCTGGCCTGGGCGCTGCTGGGGCTGGCCATGGGCATGGGGCTTTACGAGGCCGGCTTCGCCACGCTGGCCAAGCTATTCGGCACGGGGGCGCGCGGGCCGATCAGCGGCATCACCCTCTTTGCCGGCTTCGCCAGCACCGTGGCCTGGCCGTTTTCCACTTGGCTGGAGGCGCATTACGGCTGGCGCGGCGCCTGCATGGTCTGGGCCGTCATCATGCCCTTGCTGGGGCTGCCGCTGAATGGCTGGCTGCTGCCGCGCCGGGCCGAGGCTTCGGTGGCGGCGGCGGTGGCTGCTGCCCCCGCCGGGCGCCCGCCCGGGCTGCTGGCGCTGGCGCTGCTGGCCTATGTCTTCGCGGTGGCCGGCTTCACCTCGGCGGCGATGGCGGCGCATTTGCCGGGCATGCTTACCCTGGCCGGAGCCAGTGCCGCCACGGTGGTGCTGGCCGGCGCGCTGCTTGGGCCGGCGCAGGTGGGGGCTCGGCTACTGGAAATTGGCGTGCTGCGGCGCTGGAGCCCGCTGGTCTCTGCCACCCTGGCCAATGCGACGCATCCGCTGGGGGTGCTGCTGCTGATGTTCTGGGGGGCGCCGGCCGCCATTGCCTTTGTGCTGCTGCATGGCGGGGGCAATGGTATTCTCACCATCGCCCGCGGCACATTGCCGCTCGCGCTGTTCGGCCCGGTCGGATATGGCGGGCGCACGGGTTGGCTGGCGGTGCCGGCGCGATTTGCCGCGGCCGCCGCCCCCGTGCTGTTCGGCCTGTTGCTGGAGCGGTTTGGCGTGGCGGCGATGTGGTTCACCGCTGCCCTCTCCTTGGCGGCGATTGCATCCCTCGCCATCCTCGCCCGCATAACGCGTGAGGAAACCCCATGACCAAAGCCGCCACACTGCGCGCCCTATTGGCGCGTGACAGCATCACCACCCTGCCCGGCTGCTGGGATGCGCTGAGTGCGCGCATGATCGAGCGCGCCGGCTTCCCCGCCGCTTTCATGAGCGGCTACGCGGTGAGTGCTGCGCGCATCGGCCTGCCCGATGCCGGGCTGATCTCCTATTCCGAGATGCTCTCCGCCGGGCGCGATATCTGCGCCGCAACCGCCATTCCCATCATCGGCGATGCCGATACCGGCTTCGGCAACCCCGCCAATGTGCGCCGCGCGGTGCAGGGCTATGCCCAGGCCGGCTTCGCCTGCGTGATGATCGAGGATCAGGTCTTCCCCAAGCGCTGCGGCTACGCCCAAGGGCTGGCGGTGGCGCCGCGGGACGAGGTGCGCCAGCGCCTCCAGGCCGCGCTTGACATGCGCGATGAGATCCGCGCCGCAGGCGGTGACCTGCTGGTGATCGGCCGCACCGATGCCCGCCCGGCGGAGGGGCTGGAAGAGGCGTTGTGGCGGGCGGAAGCCTTCGCCGATATGGGCGCGGATATCGTCTATTTCGAAGGCCCGCAGAGTGAGGCGGAAATGGCCGAGTTGAACCGCCGCGTGGCCACGCCCACCATGCTGGCGCAGATCGAAAAACCCGGCCGGCCCTGGCTAAACGGCCCTCAGGCCCAGGCGCTGGGCTATAAGCTGTTGCTGCTGGGTGTCACCCTGCTCAACGCCACCATCCGCGCCCAGCAGGATGCGCTGGCCGAAATGGCGGCTGAGGGACGGGCCGAGCGCCTGGTGAGCTTTGACACGCTCTACGAGACCGTGGGCTTCGAGGATTACTACGCCATCGAGCGCCGCTATTTGGCCTGAAGCATCCGCAGCAGCGCGGCGTTGAAGGCATCGGGTGCCTCATACATTACCCAATGCCCGGCGCCGGGGATGATCTGCGAGATCAGTTCCGGCCGGGCATCGTGCAGCATGGCCAGGCGCTCTGGGATATGCGGCCAGGCCACCTGGTCGAACTCGCCCCAGATCGCCCGCATGGGCGCTGCCACATGCGGCAATTGGTCCTTCAGCGATGAGCCGGAGGCGAAGCCGCGGCTGCGTAGCCGGGCATTCACCGTATTCCATTCCTGGATTCGCACCGCCTCGTCATCAATATTGGCCGGGTTTTTCAGCATCAGCGCATTGAGATTAAGGCGATGGGTGGCCATCCGCTCCTCGCCCTGCTTGTCGCGGATTTTCAGCAATTCCACCGGCTGGCGCTGAAAGCCCAGCGAGGCGGCGCCGATGATGGTGTGGCTGCGCACATGCGCGCCCTCGATGGCTGCGAGGTGGGTGCCGATATTGGAGCCGAAGGAAAATCCTGCCAGGTCATAGAGCCGTTCAGGGCCGAGCAATTCCGCGAGGCTGGCCGCAAGGGCGGCGGCCACGCTATGCGGCTCGGCCGGGCCGGGGGCCATGGCGCTCTCGCCCAGGCCCGGCATATCCGCCGCCAGCACGGTGTAGCTTTCGGCCAGGAAGCGGATATTGCGCACCCAATGCCGCCAGGAGCCGGTGCCGCCATGCAGCAGCACCAGCACCGGGCCGGAACCCCAGCGATACCAGACGAGTTCGCCTTCACCTCCCAGGGGGGCGAGGCTCGTGGTCAGGCGTTGGGCTTGGGCGTGCAGGGTCTCAAAAAGCATCACGGGTCCTTGGTGTTGCGGGCGCGGCGCGCCTCGCTGCGGGCGATCCAGGTGGTGGCGGTGAAGATGATCAGCGCGCCGAGCAGTGTGGTTTGGCTGGGCACTTCGGAAAAGACCAGCAAGCCCCAACCCGCCGCCCAAATCAGGTCGAGGAATTTCAATGGCTGGGCGGCCGAGATATCGGCCAGCGAAAACGAGCGGGTCATGCAGAAATGCCCCAGGCTGCCCATCAGCCCGCAGACCAGCACCATCCCCCATTGCGCCGCATCCGGCCAAACCCAGCCGGGCAGCGCGAGCGGCAGGCTGAAGATCGAGACGGTGATGGATTGCCAGACCACGATCACCTGCGGGCTGTCGCGCTTGGTCAGCGCCTTGGTGATGAGGAAGGAAGCGGCGAAGAGCGGCGCCGAGCCCAGCATAATGAAATTATAGATGCCACCCTCGCCCGTCATGCGCGGCGCCACCACCACGATCACCCCGGCAAAGCCGATGGCGGCCGCCACCCAGCGCTGCCACACCGCCTTTTCCTTCAGGAACACCACCGCACCCAGCATGATGAAGAT
>Ga0114967_10002297_pt1 | contig 15989 bp, 17 predicted proteins | sample M_130628_MF_Meta_FD_92639 | JGI IMG/M metagenome (GOLD analysis project Ga0114967, IMG submission 92639) | Freshwater microbial communities from Lake Montjoie, Canada to study carbon cycling - M_130628_MF_MetaG | ecosystem: Environmental > Aquatic > Freshwater > Lake | place: Lake Montjoie... | reverse complement strand
TTTGTGGCCGATCACGATGCCTTTTTGTGATTCGCGTTCAACGAGAATCTCGCAACGGATGCGCGGCCATTCCCATTCAACAACTCGTGTGGCAATGGAATGCGGAAGTTCATCGTTTGTGACGGCAAGCAATTGCTCGCGAACAAGTTCAGCAACCCAGAACGCTTCGGGAACATCGGTGACCATGTCGTCGGGATACCAAAGTGGGCCTTCGGGAAGACGCGAAACGATTTCCGCCACCAACTTGTCGACTCCTGCACCTGTGACAGCAGAAACCGGGAAGTAGGCCGACACGTCAATCTGTTCGGCGGCACGTGCCAACTGAGCGATGACGTCGTCAGGCGATGCAATGTCGGTCTTGTTCACCACAACAATCGCGTTAGCGGGAACTTTCTCGGCAACAAATCGATCGCCCGGCCCGATCGGCGCGGTCGCGTCGACTACGAGGCACACAACATCGACGCCGCTGGTCATTTCTGAAGCGGGCTTGTTCAACCGTTCGCCCAACAAAGTGCGAGGACGGTGAATACCGGGCGTATCAACGAACACGATCTGGGTGTCTGGTCGATTCAACACGCCACGAATTTGCGAGCGGGTGGTTTGCGGCTTGTCGGAGGTGATGGCCACCTTCTGTCCGAGAATTGCATTGAGAAGTGTTGACTTGCCCACATTGGGACGGCCAACGATGGATACGAAACCAGATTTCACTGGGTCAACCGCTCGATCCTCACCATGCCGATTCGACGTCCCTTCACCTGTTCTGCACGAAGGCGAAACTCGCCCTGTGTAGTGCTCTCACCCTCGAACGGTACGTGACCGAGCAGGTGAAACATCAAACCGCCGATTGTGTCCCAATCGCCCTCGGGTAGTTCGACACCAACTAACTCACTCACTTCATCCATCGGCATGCGCGCGCGAACACGAAAATCGCCACCAGGAAGTCGTTCAACCATTGCTTCTTCATGATCGAATTCATCGACGATTTCGCCAATGAGTTCTTCGATGAGATCTTCAAGCGTTACCAAGCCAGCGGTGCCGCCGTATTCGTCGATCACCACCGCCATATGCGCTTTACGAACTCTCATTTCCGACAGCAACTCGGAAATCCTTTTGGTCTCAGGAACAAAAAATGCCCGACGGGCGTAACGAGCCACCCTCGAAGACTCTCGCCCAGTTCGCGAAGCGCGAACCAAGTCCTTGACATACGCAACGCCGGTGATGTCGTCAATGCCTTCGCCAAATACCGGGACACGGCTGCGACCATCGGCGAGCGCAGCATCAAGAACTTCGGCCACCGTGAGCGAATCAGCCATCGCCAACATGTCCGGGCGCGGAACCATGACCTCGCGACAGATCGTGTCACCGAATTCGAAGACCTGTTCGATGAGTTCGCGCTCTTCCTCTTCAAGAACGTCTGCAAACACGGCTTGATCGGCAAGCGCGAGGATCTCTTCTTCAGAAACAAATGGTCCGTCCTTCAGACCCTTTCCTGGTGCAATCACATTGGTCAGTCCGATGAAGACGCGCACAACGATGCGAAGCGGCCAGAAGCGCGCCAATGCCCAGATCACGGGCGTCACGATGCGAGCAGCACGTTCAGTGTGATCAATCGCCCACGTCTTTGGTAACGCTTCAGCAAATACAAACACAAGAACGACATCGATCACGACGACTGCGACAACGCCCCAAGTGTCAAACACCCGATACGCCAAGATACCGACCAACGTTGCTTGAACAAGCTGGCACGCGATCATCACAAGCATCACGCCATTGAGATATTCCTCAGGATGAGAAACGAGAGCGACGACTCGCTTGCTCCCCCATCCACCCGTGACCGCAATCGCGTTCGCCTTCGATTCGGTCATGCGGTTCAGGGCGGTTTCGGCCATCGCCAAAAACGCGGTGGCGATCAGCAGCACAAGGGCAAAGCCCGTCAGCCATAGATCTGTTGAGGTAAGCGTTGCCGCCACTACAGCAGTGTTCATGCCCATGGATCGGCAGCGAGCGGCCCATAATGGGCATCGAGCAATTCCCGCTCACGGTTCTGCATCTCGACTCGTTCGGGCTCTTCGGCGTGATCCATGCCCAGAAGATGCAAAATCCCATGCACAACCAACAACGCGATTTCATCGCTCAACGAGCCAGCGTGCGTCGGAGCATTTCGCTCGGCTACCAATGGACAGATCACGACATCACCCAAAAGCAGTGGGAGATCTTCGGGATCGTTTTCTATGCGATCAGGCCCAGGCCCGCCTGCATCAGGCCAGCGACCGGGAACATTCGGTTCACCATCAATAGGGAAGGACAGAACGTCGGTAGGCCCATCGGTTTCCATAAACCGCAGATTGAGATCGCCGATTGTTTCCTCGTCGACGAACATCACCGATAGTTCCGCTTCACCTTCAACGCCTTCATCGGCAAGAACAGCAAGCGCAAGTTGCTGCCAGCGTTCAACATCAATCGTGATTGCTGCCTGTTCATCAGAAACAAAGACCGTGACAACGCCTTCGGCAGGGCCGCGTCGTTTCAATCGACGGCGACGAGGAGGCTCGTTCAACGCTTCGGCGCGTTCTCGTACGCGGTCACGATGTCCTGAACAATGCGATGACGAACAACATCGCCGGCGGTGAGCTTGACCCATTCGAGTCCCTCAATGCCGGAAAGAATTGGTTCAAGTTCAAGCAGACCACTTCGACCACCCTGCAGATCGATCTGGGTGGTATCGCCGGTAATGACAACCTTTGATCCAAACCCAATACGAGTGAGGAACATCTTCATCTGTTCCGGAGTCGTGTTTTGTGCTTCGTCGAGAATGATGAACGAACCATTTAATGTACGGCCGCGCATGAATGCCAGCGGCGCGACTTCAACTGTTCCCCGCTCAAGCATGCGTTGCGCACCTTCTGCATCGAGCATGTCGTAGAGCGCGTCGTAGAGCGGACGCAGATACGGATCGACCTTGGCCATCATGTCGCCGGGCAAGAAACCCAGACGCTCGCCCGCTTCAACTGCAGGACGAGTGAGGATGATGCGCTCAACTTCTTTTGCTTGAAGCGCCTGCACCGCCATCGCTACTGCGAGCCAACTCTTGCCGGTACCAGCAGGACCAACACCGAATGTGACGATGTTCTTGCGGATCGCGTCGATGTATTTCTTCTGCCCACTCGTCTTTGGTCGCACCATGCGACCACGAGAGTTGCGCAACACATCGGTGGTGAGAACTTCACTAGGACGTTCGTCAGCGCGAACCATTTCGATGCTGCGACGCACCGACACCGGTTCAAGCACCTGTCCTTGCTGCAGAAGCACAACAAGTTCCTCGAACAATTTGCCGACCATGCCGGCCTGGTCACCCGAAACCGTGATCTCGTTGCCCCGCACATGAACATCGGCCTCGGGAAAGGCGTCCTCAATAAGGAGAAGCAACTCGTCTCGATGACCGAGGAGACCGGTCATGAGGTGGTTGCCGGGGACGTGGACGTTCACTGTTGTGCTGGGCATCTGGTCCGTAATCCTAGAAGGGCCGGACGGCTCATCCGCTATGGAGGCAGAAGGCTGATCATCAGAAGATGGAAGCCGTGACTGATCCCGCCCTCCGTCAACTGCTTGACTCGGCTCGCTCCTCCGATTCCACACGCTCACGGGCGGGATTCGCAGCACTTCACCGACACCGAGCCGACGACGCAACACTCGTTGGGCTTCTCGCCAACCTTTCCGAGTGCAAGGCGTTCGTGGCCCTTACGACAACGACCGGGGCTGAACGGTGGGGCACGGTTGCGATGTCGGGACTCTGCGGCATCGTGCTCCAGAAGAGCCAATCCGACGCATCGCTCATCCGAACAGCTGCAATCGCATCGGTGAGAAGCGTGAGCCATCTGCGCCTCGACGGCGATGGAATCCCTCAAGCATCGACCTCGTGGCCAACGTTTGTCTCGTCGCATATCGAACTCGGCGAAGAGATCTCACTCATGGTCGGCACGCACTTCGTAACCGGAAACGTCGTCAGTCTCAATCGATCGATACTTATTCTCGATACACCAGATGGCGGCGCGTTCTACGCAGTTGTCGATGAGATTGATGAGGTTTCGATTCGCGTTCCAGGTTCGATCCGACACGATTGAATGAACAGTTCGACATCGCGTCGTTTCACTCTGATCACGCGCCCGAATCGATACGCGGGCAGACGGCCTTCGTCGATGAACCTGTAGAGCGTGCGCGACTGCACGCCGAGATAGTCCGCGACTTCAGCGGTACTCATCCAACCATTCGGGTCATCCATCACGAAGCGAAGGTAGGAGAAATCGGCAAATGAAGAAATAGGTCTCGCGACCTCTTCCCCTCGGACGCAGTCGTCCGTACCGTGTCACGCCCACAAGCGGTGACAGGACCGGAGAGTTAACGAAATGCGTCGTCCCCGAGCACTATCCCCTGAAGCGCAGCAAGGTAATCACCCAACGTCGATACGAAGAACAAGCATCCGGCGGCCCGGCAGACCGAACAGTCGCACGATTGTGGGCGGACTCCTCGTGAGTACGGCGGCTCTTGCGGCGTTCCTCATCGCCACCGGAGCAGGCGGCACTCCCCAACAATCGATCGTCATCTCTCGTCGTGCCCTCGTTGCCGGGGAACGGCTCGACTCGTCAACACTCACGACAACAACGGTTGAACGAAAAACCGCCAACATCTTTCATGGATTCACAACTATCGACCAGCTAGCTGGAGCAGTCGCCCTCGCCCCAATCGGAGAGGGAGAGCTCCTTCAGCGCAGCGCGGTCCTCACTGGCGGACCGAGTGAACCAACACGGGAATTTTCTTTTCCTATTGACCGAGATCGCGCATTAAACGGCGACTTACGCTCCGGCGAACGGGTCGACGTTCTCGCAACCTACGGCTCAGGGACTGATGCCACGACCACCGTTCTGGCCCGAGACGCAAACGTGATCCGAGTTGCTGACGCAAAGTCAGGCACATTGGGCTCTTCCGGAAAACTCATTATCACCTTGGCCCTCGCATCTGCCGATCAGATACTCGACGCTGCTCACGCCGCTCAGGTTGCTTCGATCACAGTTATCAGATCCACACTTGCTGGCAACACCGTTGGCACTCGATCATCTACGACCGGTCCCCTCGCTCGAGCATCGGTAGGCCGATGATGCACGACGAACACTTCACAGTTCTCGGTGTTGCTCGACCCCGCACGGCATGGCTTGCCGAGGTTGGACGTTGGGCCAATTCATCGATGTTGCCGATCGAATTCATCCGCTGCGTGTCGGTCGATGAGGTTCGCTCCCGCCTCCTCTCCACCCGTCGACACTCCGCCGTACTTCTTGGAGAAGACTGCGTGGGAGTCGACCGCGACATCATCGAAACAGCTCGTGATGCTGGATGTGTCCCCATCGTCGTCACTGAAACAAGCATGCGGCGGGACTGGACTCTCCTCGGTGCCAGCTGCGCGTTGATCCAGCCGGTTGCTCCCGAACAACTTCTCGCGGCGCTGCGTGAACACGCGATCGGAGTCGACCGGCGGACGCCGCTAACTACCACCGAGATCGCAACCGAACCGTGCGCCACTGGGAGACTCATAACGGTTCTCGGACCAGGAGGCACCGGAACATCAACAACTGCGATGGCAATCGCATCGCATTTCGCTGCAGACACTTCCGTGCAACGAGGATCGACCGATAAGCGCATTGCTCTCATCGACGCGAGTCTCAATGGCGATCAAGCGCTTCTTCACGATCTGGGCGACGTTGTCCCCGGACTCCAAGAACTTGTGGACCTCCACCGCACAGCCAATCCGTCAGTTGGCGACGTTCGAAACCATTTTTGGTTCACTCCACGCCACGGTTACGACGTTCTCCCCGGCTTACGTCGACATCGAGACTGGTCATCGCTACGTCGTCGAAGCACGCTGGCCGCGTTGGCATCCATTCTCAATGCATATGACATCGTGGTTGCTGATACCGACTCTGATCTCGAGGGAGAAGAGCAGACCGGGTCAATTGATGTTGAAGACCGGAATTTTCTTGCAAGAGAATTGGCAACGAACGCAGACCTCGTAGTTGTTTCAGCTCGTAGTGGCATCAGCGGCCTGAGTCGGTCTCTTCAAACATTCCGCGACCTCGTCGAACTTGGAGTCCAAACCGAACGTGTACTTCTCGTCGTCATCGGAGCACCTCGATCAACCCGCCAACGATCGGAACTCACTCGAACAACTCTGAGGCTCTTCAACGAAGCCTTCCCATCACATTCGCTAGCTACCCCAGTAATGGTGCCGATTCGGCGCGATCTCGAGCCCTTCTTTCATGACGGCACAGCTCCACCGCGTTCGGCTCTCGGATCAATTTCCGCAGCCGTTACTGAACGACTCGGCCTCATCGAGCGCTTGGAACCTCGTCCAAATTTCCAGCAAGCCCCTGTCCCAATTGTCCCAGGGCACCTTGGGAGGACCGCATGACCACCACTCCACTCATCGACGTCGAAACATTGGTGCAGGCTCGGGCCAAAGGCGACGCGGTCGATCTCTCAACCCCAGAAGGCCACACACTTCTGCGCGCACTCATCGAAGACGAACTACGTCGATGGGACGACGACGTAAGGCACGGCCGTCGATCTGTCGTCATCACCAATCCCGAGACTCTCGCGTTGCGCGCGTGGCAAAACCTTGTGCAATACGGACCGCTTACCAACCTTCTTAACGATGCCGACGTTTGGGAGATCGAGATCAATGCGCCAACAGAGATCTTCGTCAAGCGACATCGCGGAACGAGTGGGTATCACCACGAAACCTTCCACGACGACGACCACGTCATCCGTACGCTTACAAAGCTTCTCGATGACTCTTCGACAAGCCACCGCAAACTTGACGCGACCGAGGGCCTACAGGATGCGCAACTCGACGACGGATCTCGCCTCCACATTGTCCACGGGGATCTCACACGCGGCGGTCATCTCATGGTCAATATTCGTCGCTTTACCGGCGTTCCGTTTACCCGTCTCGACCAACTCGTCGCCACCGACACGCTGAGCAAAAACGCAGCGGAATTCCTCGCTGCGGCGATTCGGTGTGGCACCACGACGCTTTTCGCAGGTGCCCCTGGCTCGGGGAAGACCACCCTCCTGTCCTGTTGCCTGGGTGAGCTTGACCCAACGAAACGGGTCGTCATCGCCGAGGAAGTCTTTGAAGTCGATGCACCACTTCCAAACGTAGCCAGCATGCAGACACGTGCTGCTCGGGTCGACCGGCCTCCGGTAGATCTGCGCCGACTGGTCGCCGGATTTCTTCGCATGGCCCCCGATGTTGCTGTCGTGGGTGAAGTCCGTGACCGAGAAGCACTTCCGCTTCTCCTCACGCTCTCTTCGGGCATCAAGGGCTACACCACAATCCACTCCGCACATGCGCGGGGTGCACTTTCTCGCCTTCGCTTCCTCGCCGAGCTCTCCGATGCCGGATCACTTCCGCATGGCGCTCTCACCTCACTCGTTTCCGACACGATTGACCTCGTGGTGTTCAGTCATCGAACACCCGATGGACCTCAAGTGGCCGAAATCATTGCCGTCGAGGAACAACTAGTCGGTGCGTCCAGCGGAGCATTCACCGTGACCGACATCTTCACCCGCAGATCTCACGCTGAACCGCTCGCATGGACCGGACTCTTCCCCCAGAGGCTTTCGCACCTCTTTTCCGCCGCAGGAAGCGATCTCACATCGGTGCTCCGATGACTGCGCTTCTTCTCGCCGCCATGTCGGGCTATGGCGTTCATCTGTTGTACACCGCTCGACTTCTTGGCTGGTCCGGGCTTGGACCGGCACCCTTTTCCCCTAGGGCAAAAAAGAAGCGCCTCACCAGTTCAGAATGGATGGCCCAAGCCGGCCTTCATTCGGTCGCAGCGAGTGAGTTTGTTCTTGCAATCAGTTCAATGTTCCTCCTTGGCGCACTGATCGCTCTCACTCTCTTTGGATCAGTACTACCCATGCTCGCCGGAGGAACCTTCGCTGCCTCGTTTCCCATCGCGGCTTACCGCCAACGTCGGCGCAACCGACTCGCGATTGCCCAAGACGCGTGGCCCCGAATGATTGAAGAACTCAGACTGCTCACATCGTCGGTCGGGCGATCGCTTCCCCAGGCACTTTTCGAAGTTGGCGCAAGTGGTCCTGAAATCATGCGCCCAGCATTCAGCGCGGCACAACGAGAATGGATGCTTACAACTGACTTTGAAAAAACACTGGGGGTTCTTCGCGAGTTGCTCGCCGATCCAACCTGTGATGCAACGTGTGAAACCTTTCTCATCGCTCACGAACTTGGTGGAACCGGAATCGATCGTCGACTGGCCGATCTCGCTCAAGACCGGCGCGACGACGTCGCCTATCGGAAAGACGTTCGAGCGCGTCAGTCAGGTGTTCGCTTCGCTCGTCGGTTTGTATTGCTCGTTCCGCTCGGCATGGCCGCCGCAGGTCTCGCCGTTGGAAACGGTAGAAGTGCCTACACCACGCCGATTGGTCAACTCGCCGTCCTCAGCGCACTCGCCATGATGGCCGCGTGCTGGCGATGGGCCGGTCGAATGCTTCGTCTGCCCACCGAGGATCGAGTCTTCGCCCGATGAGACAGCCACTCAGCTTCGTGCTTCTCCTAGCGTGGCTAGGGCTCACGCTGCTCTTCAGTGAACTGCGGTGGTTTCGCCGACGTCCTCTGATCGACAGAGTCCGCCCCTATCTCTTTGGTCTCTCTCTGCGATCGGATGTCGACGAATCTCACGCGATCGCACGAGTGCTTGGCCCGCTTGCTCGAGATACCGGTGCCGCAGCAGCGAGGTTCTCGGGCGTCACCGAAGACCTCGCCACGCGACTCGAGCGGATTCACAGTCCGTTTGATCCAACCTCGTTCCGCCTTCGACAACTTGGCTGGGCCACCGCTGCTCTGAGCGGGGCAGTGCTCGTCGCTTTCGCTGCGTCTCCGCCCCTCCCTCTGTTTGTCCTCCTGGTCGCAGGAGCCCCAGTTCTCGCGTTCCTCATCGTTGAATCCCAGCTTTCACGCCAGTCGAAGGAATGGAAGCGCTCCCTTCTCCTTGAATTGCCGGTTGTCAGCGAACAGCTCGGAATGTTGCTCTCGGCCGGCTACTCACTCGGGGCTGCACTGCAACGTCTTTCACGACGCTCAGGCGGAGTCCTCGCACGAGATCTCCAAAGAGTTGTCACAAGAGTCGCTCATGGCGTCGATGAAAACACCGCACTCCGTGAATGGGCAACCACCGCTGACGTACCCGGGGTCGGACGCCTCGTCGGCATCCTCGCCCTCAACCGCGATGCCGGCGATCTCGGCAGTCTCATTACCCATGAAGCGCGCGCTGTTCGCGCTGAAGTGCATCGAGACCTTGTTGAAACCATCGAAAAGCGCGGACAGCAAGTTTGGATTCCCGTCACCGTCGCGACTCTGGTTCCTGGACTTCTTTTTCTTGCAGTTCCGTTTACCGAAGCGCTTCGTCTCTTCACTTCCACCTAGCTAACTGCAGTCTCGTCCTTCAGAACATTCCAGCCGCACAAAGGAGCAGTCATGAATCAAAACCAGCACGAACCAGACACTGCCATCGACACCGATAACTCCGCTACGCGGAGACGACCATGCAAGGGCGATCACGGTGAAGGAGTAATTTCTGCTGCGATCGCTGTCTTGATCATGGCCTTTCTGGGCGCGGCGATGTGGATCGGTTTCCAACAAATGTGGAAGACAACGGAAGCCACAACGAACGACAAGATCATGCAGATCGGTTCCGAATGAACTCACGTCGAGAATCGAGGGTCGGCTCCGACGCAGGGGCCGGTCTGATCTCGACGATCGCAGGACTCCTCGTATTTCTGGCGCTGTTGCTTTTCGCAACGCAGACGCTCATAGCCCTCTACGCACGATCTTTAACAACGAGCGCCGCGTACGAAGGAGCGCGGCTCGTGGCGGGAGCCCGAACTCCCCACGACGTGTCGCCCATCCCAGACGAAGCGCGTCATCATGCGGAATCAACCGTTAGATCACAACTTGGAGCATTTGGAAAACGGATTGAACTCGACTGGTCATCAACTACATGGGACACCGTCGCATTAACGGTTCGAGCACGTCCGCCCGGTTTCCTCTGGGACAGCTTGAAAGGAAGCGGTGCTCCTCGGATCGAACGAACCGTTCGCGTTCGTGTCGAGCAGATGCAATGAACACCCAACGCTTTCGAGGCGACCGCGGGCAAGTCGGAGGAATCGAAGTCATCCCCTTTGGGTTCCTCACCTTCGTCATCGCAATGCTGATTATCGCCAATGCGTGGGCGGCGATCGATGCAGAACTTTCGACAACCAGTGCCGCGCGGGAGGCAGTCCGCGCTTTCGTCGAGGCTCCCGACGAAGAAAGCGCACAAATGCGTGCCGAATCGGCAGCCCAACAAGCGTTCCAAGGGCAGGGACGAAGCGCGGGCGCAACATCACTTTCCATTTCTTACACCGGATCTCGCGGATGGTCTCGTTGCAGCCGTGTAACGGTCACTGTTCACCACCCGGTTCACGCGATCAGGGTCCCCCTCATCGGAGGTTTCGGTCACGGGTTTGATGCTGTCGCTTCGCAAAGCGAAGTCATTGATCCGTTTCGAAGCGGGATACCAGGAGATGCTCAGTGTTGAACCGCAGCCAACAACAAAGAGGCAAAAAAAGAGAGCGCCGACTCCGGGGCGAGAGCGGAACGGTCCTCATGCTTATGCCGGTGGCTGTTTTGATCATGTTTGTCCTCGGCGCAATCACTGTCGACCTCACTGCGGTACACGCCGGCCAAAAGGACCTCCTCGCAGCAGCGACCGATGCTGCGAACGACGCCGCTACCGCAGGACTTGACGAGGCCGCGCTCCGTGCTGGCCGCGGCTACCAACTTGACCCATCAAGGGTGTGGCTTGTCGCCATCGATGTTCTCGCCACGAAAGGCATCCTTGACAATCTTGCAACCGGGCCTGACGTAACCATCAACTCCGATGGTTCGGTCACGGTTTCTCTGGCCAAACGAGTGCCTCATCTCTTCGCCCGCGCTCTACCCGGCGCCCCAGACGACGAACTCGTTCGGGCAACTGCAACAGCATCGGTCCAGCAGCGCTGAACGCAGTCTCGTTTCGTCACCACCCCCTTCTTCGCCGTACCCTCAACACGGATGACTGGGGAGCACGAGTTCACATCTGAGGAGGAGTTCCGCGGCGAGGCCGAGGAGGCCCTTGTCGATGGCGATCGGACATTCGACTCCAAAGAGATCTCGGTGGTTAGAGCGGCGCTGGCCAACCGTGACTTCCGCACGATGTGGCTCAGCAGTTTGGGTTCCACCGTCGGCACGTGGATGCAGAACGTCATTTTGGCGGCGTTCGTTTACACAGTTACCAAAAGCGCGTGGCTCGTCAGCCTTGTGGGCTTCTGCAATCTTGTTCCCCAGCTTCTCTTCGCAACGTTCGGCGGAATCATCGCTGACACGTTCGACCGTAAGAAACTGATCTTCTGGCTCTCACTTGAGCAAATGATTTTTTCGCTGGCTATCGCCTGGATTGTTCGAACGACCGACTTCTCGCGACCTGCGCTGCTCTTCGCCGTGTTTGCTGTCGGAACTGGTGCCGCGCTTCAGGGCCCCGTATTTCTCGCAGTCACGCCATCACTTGTACCGAAGGAACATCTGGCGGGCGCGATTTCTCTCAACTCAGTCAGCATGAACGTGTCGCGGGTCATTGGCCCGGCAATTGGTGCGGTCTTGTATGTATGGATCGGCGCGTCTTGGGTTTTCGTTCTCAACGCCGCCACGTACGTAATCATCATGGTTGGGGTTACCTACGTGAAGGTGCCTACATTCGAACGTAAGCAGAACGAGAGCAAACTCGATCGGTTGGTGGGCGGTTTCCGCTACGTGTGCCAAGACCCAGTGGTCTTCCGAGCTATCTGCACGGTGTTGTTGTTTTCACTTTTTTGCATGCCCTTCGTCGTGCTCTTCCCGGCGATGGCCTCAGTTGATTGGCATGTCTCCACCAAGTCGACGCTTTACGGGTTGCTGTACGCCGCGTTCGGGCTTGGGGCAGTTGTCGGCGCGCTTTCCGTTGGAACCTTCTTGTCGGGCCACAAGATTGAGACCGTGCTGCGTTGGGCATTCGTTTTCTTCGGGGCATCTCTTGCGGCCTACATCACCATTGACACTGCAGCACTCGCATTTCCCGTGGGCTTCCTTCTTGGCTTCTTCTATTTCGTTGTCGTCACGTCACTGTCAACCATCTTCCAATCGCGCCTTGACCATTCCATTCGAGGGCGCGTGAGTGCCGTGTGGATGATGTGCTTCGGCGGCACGGTTCCTGTTGCTGGCCTCATCGCCGGTTGGATCGTGAGTCACTCAACGGTGAACACCGTCGTGTACTTCGGCGCCGCATTCGCGCTCTTCCTTGCGTGGTTCGCCGACCTTCGACCGCCCAAGGACCGAAAAGGGTTACGCGAAACACTCAGTCGCTAGTCAGCCAGCAAGAAGTGCGATGGCGAGACGCTCAAGACCGGCGATACGACTGCCCTTCACCAACACTGCGTCATTTGCATCAAGCGATCCGAGAGCGGCAGCTGCTTCATCGATCGTCGACACTGATTGCTGCGCGAAGGCGCTGTACTCATCGGTGCCGAAGGCGACGAGGTGAATTCCGAGTTCCTTCGCCACTGACGCAACATAAGTATGCGACTCAGCGCTTTGGTCACCGAGTTCGGCCATCGGCCCAAGAACTGCGTAGTGATGAGTCGCCGGCAATTGGGCAAGAGAACGAAGCGCCGCTTCCATCGAGGCGGGACCGGCGTTGTAGGCATCGTTGAGAATTTGTGCACCCGATGGCGCAACGTGGAGTTCCATCCGCCAGGGCGAAAGAGCAGCTTGTTCAAGCCCATCAACAACGTCAGCCATTGGAACATCCCAAAGGAGCGCTAACGAGGCGGCGGCCAAAGCATTGCTGACGTGATGGACTCCCCTGACCCCGAGGTGAACGGCAGCCGTTCCCCATTCCGACTCAAGTTGGAACTGCACCCGAAGATCATCGCCGACCACAACGTTCGAGGCTCGAACGTCGCCGTTACTGAGTCCAAAGGTGATTGTTCGTGCTGAAGTTCGCGATGCCATTGCAGCAACACGTGGATTGTCGGCGTTCAGGATGGCAACGCCATCGGCCGGGAGCGATTCAACGAGTTCGCCCTTTGCGCGAGCGATGTCATCAAGCCCGCCCATGAATTCCGAATGAGCAATTTCAATCGCGGTAACGATTGCGACAGTCGGTCGGGCGATTGCGCAGAGCTCTGCGATATGCCCATTGCCGCGCGCTCCCATTTCAACAATTGCAACTTCGGTACCGGTCGTCGCGTTCACAAGGGTGAGCGGCACACCGAGTTCATTATTGAAACTCTTCTCGTTCGCGGTTGTGACATACCGGCGCGCCAAGATCGCTGCGGCGAGATCTTTGGTTGACGTCTTCCCTACCGATCCTGTTATTCCGGTGACTCGGTCAGGAAGTCGGTCGCGAGCATGTGCGCCGAGAAGCGAGAACGCTGTCTCGACGTCGGCCACTTCGATCGTTGCCAGTCCGTCAATCGCTCCGCGTGAGCTGAAGGTGGCAACTGCCCCACCCTTGCGCGCGGCGTCGATGTAGTCGTGACCATCGCGCTCGCCGCGAACTGGAACAAAGAGTTGGCCAGGGCGAATCAGACGAGAGTCGAATCCCGCGCCATCGACCTCAACATCGGACCCAGACAGGGTTCCGCCGACGGCGGCAGCGATGTCAGCAGCCCGGAATTCCACTCCTTCACCCTACGGGACGGACATCAGGCCTTCAGTCGGCGGGCTACGGTGCCATTCATGTCCGGCCCGGCCCGCATTCGTCTCGTTGTCCTCTTTGGTGGGCAATCGGCCGAGCACGACATTTCTCGAGTCACGGCTCGCCATGTTCTCGCCGCCGCCGACCCCGCTCGCTACGAACTCACCGCCATCGGCATCACTCGCGAAGGAACCTGGGTGCGTTGCTCGACCGACGTTTCGTCATTCGGTGATGCCATCGAAATTGTTGGCGAAACGGTGAACCCTTTTTCGGCGCTTTCCGCTGGCTCGGTCGTCTTTCCGCTTCTTCATGGCCCTATGGGTGAAGACGGAACGCTCCAAGGCCTTCTTGAACTTGCTGGTGTTCCGTTTGTCGGCTCGGCCGTACTCGGTTCATCGGTAGCGATGGACAAAGTGATGGCGAAACACGTGGCCGATGCTGCCGGCATTGCACAAGCAACCTGGCGCGGGCTCCATGCCGCTGAGCTCACTGGCGCGGCTTCTGATGCAGTGCTTGATGCACTCAGCGACGAGCTCGGGTTCCCGATGTTCGTCAAGCCCGCCAACATGGGATCATCAATCGGTATTTCAAAAGTTGGGGCTCGTGCAGAACTGCGCGCTGCGGTTGACGATGCCCTTCGTTACGACGAGTGGCTCGTATTCGAAGAGGGTGTTGTCGGTCGCGAAATTGAAGTTGCCGTGCTTGGCCACACAACTTCACCGCGCGCATCGGTTCCCGGCGAGATCGTGGCCAGCGCCGAGTTCTACGACTTTGAAGATAAATACGCAACAGGTGCTGCTCAACTGCATATCCCTGCGGCGCTTTCTGACGACGAAACAACTGAAGTTCGCGAATTGGCCTGCCGGGTGTTTCGGGCGTATCGAGCCGAAGGGCTCTCTCGTGTTGATTTCTTCTTTGAGAGCCCGGGCCGTGGCTGGCTACTCAACGAAATCAACACGATTCCCGGATTCACACCGATTTCCATGTACCCGAAAATGTGGCAAGCCAGTGGCCTTCCCTACCGGGCACTGATTGATGAACTCGTGAGCTTGGCGATCGAACGCCATGCCACTGTTTCTCGTTACCGCAGCGCCTGAGCGTTCAGCCCTGCGGGGCAACCATCGCAGCGTGTAGAAACGACAACAGCTCACGACGACGTACGACGGTGCTTCGCAATGTGGGTTCAATACCAACAGCGCGTAACACTTCGACTTCGGTTGCCGCACCAAGAACAGTTGAATATGCCGACACAAGCAACAGGCCTGGGTCACAACGTCGAATGCGACCCTCGTCCATTTCTCGTTCGAAGTAGGTAGTGGCGCGAGATACGAACGGCTCGAGGTCGGCAGTCACTCGCAGCGATGCATCGCCGCCGATACGGCTGATCTCGCGAATGAACCCGAGGAGTTCAGGACGACGCATGGCCACGCGGAAGATGCGACGCACAATCGACTCGACGCGACTCCAACCTGATCCTTCTTCCGACAACGCACCATCGAACTCGATGATGAGTTCAAGTGCGGCCCGGTCGATGACGGCATCGAGCAGAACTCGCTTCGAGGACCAGTGATAGAGGATCGCCTGTTTGGTAATTCCGAGGTCGGCGGCCAAATCGTCGAGGGAGACCGAATCGAAGCCTTTTGTGCCGAACGATTCAAGGGCCACTGACAAAATTCGATCCTCGGTGGCCCTGGTCCGGGCGGCGCGGGATCCCTTGGGGGGACTGGTGACGACGGCGGCCATAGGAGAAGTGTATACGATTCACTTACCAAGTGGTAAGTTTTGTTCGTGATTCGTGAAGCACTCGCCGGCAAACGGCTCTTCATCACCGGCACCACCGGTTTCCTTGGCACCAACCTGCTCGAGCGACTGCTCCGCTCAGTGCCCGACTGCGAGATCGTGCTGCTGGTGCGTCCAGGTCGGCGTTCCACCGTTGAGCAACGCGTGGCTCGCGAGATTCTGAAGAACGACGCCTTCGATCGTTTGCGTGCCGAACTCGGCAAAGAGGGCTTTGCGGAGATGACCGCTCGCCGCATTACGTCTGTCGCCGGCGATGTGAGTCGCGACGGCCTTGGTCTCGACGATGCCGGTCGAGCGATGTTCGCTAGTTGCGACACCATCATTCATTCCGCCGCATCGGTGAGTTTTGACTCTCCTCTTGAC
>Ga0114967_10002296_pt1 | contig 15991 bp, 13 predicted proteins | sample M_130628_MF_Meta_FD_92639 | JGI IMG/M metagenome (GOLD analysis project Ga0114967, IMG submission 92639) | Freshwater microbial communities from Lake Montjoie, Canada to study carbon cycling - M_130628_MF_MetaG | ecosystem: Environmental > Aquatic > Freshwater > Lake | place: Lake Montjoie... | reverse complement strand
TGCCCGAGGACAACTGGGTCTGGAGCCCGCAGTGGGCCATCGACATGCACCTGCCGCAGTTCTGGGGCAAGGTCACGTTCGTCCGCTGACATCGCACGCAACCGCGCCCGCATTTCGCACGGAGAGCACCCCGCCATGAGCCAACAGCGCCGCCGAGCCACCGACCGCACGCCCGCCACCGTCTCCAACCAGCGCGTGGTGTTCGAGGACCTGGGGATCGACCGCGATCCGGCGAACCTCTTCCACCAGACGCTCGAGCAGCTGCTGGCGGCCGCCGAGATCGTGGGCATCAAGCATCACCAGCAGCTGATCCTCGCGCAGCCGCGCAACGAGATCCAGGTGAACTTCCCGGTCCTCATGGACGACGGGCAGCACCGGCTGTTCCGCGGCTGGCGCGTGCAGCACAACTCCGCGCTCGGGCCGTTCAAGGGCGGGCTTCGGTTCCACCCGGGCGTGGACGCGGAATCCATGCGCGCGCTCTCCGCGCTGATGACGCTCAAGTGCAGCCTGCTGCGCCTGCCGTTCGGCGGTGCGTACGGCGGCGTGGCGTGCACCGCCCGCGAGCTGACGCGCGACGAGCTCGAGCGCGTGACGCGCCGCTTCGCGTGGGCCATCAGCGAGCACATCGGCCCCGACCGCGACGTGGTGGGCCCGGGCGTCGGCACCGATCCGCAGATCATGGCGTGGTTCGCCGACACCTATGCGCAGGGCGGGGCATCCGCGTCGCGTGCCGATGCGCATCGCGTGGCCACCGGCAAGCCGGCGGAGGCGGGCGGCATCATCGGCCGCGAGCAGGCCGGCGCGTACGGGTTCGTCGAGGTGCTGCGCGAGATGCTGCCGGACATGGGCATCGACCCATCGCAGATGACCTTCTCGGTCGCTGGCTTCGGCAAGGTGGGCCGCAGCACGGCGGTTGCCCTGTGCGCCGCGGGCGCGCGCCTGGTGGGCGTGCTCGACCGCAGCGGCGCGGTGGTGAACATGCGCGGCATCGACCCCGACGACCTGATCGATCACCTCGACGTGGAGGATTCCGTCGAGGGCTTCCGGCACGGCGAGTGCGTGTCCGCAAACGATTTCTGGCAGCTGCAGTGCGACGTCCTGGTCCCTGCGGCGCTCGAGCAGATGGTGACCGGCACCGTGGCCGCCGAGGTGGGCGCGCGCGCCGTGGCGGAGATCGGCAGTGCGCCGGTGACGCCGGACGCGGACAGCATCTTCCTGCAGCGCGGCATCGAGGTGCTCCCCGGCATCCTCTGCAACGGCGGCGGCGTCACGGTGAGCTACTTCGAGTGGCTGCAGAACCGAAGCGCCATCGCGTGGACCGCCACGCAGGTACGCGAGAGCCTCGCCGAGACGATGATCGCCGCGGCGCGCCGCGTGAAGCTGGCGCGCCACCGCTACGAGTGCGACCTGCGCACGGCGGCAAGCTGTGCGGCCCTGGAGCAGATCGCGCGGGTGTACGACCTGCGCGGCATCTGGCCGTAAATCGGTGAAATTGGTGTCGTATGCATCTGGCACCTATTTCCTGCGTGATAGGTGCCATATGCATACGACACCAATTTACGATCTCACCATGACTACCACGCCACGCGCGAGTGCCCGCAAGAAGGACCCTTCCTGGCGCAGCGCTGCTGCCGCCTTCCTGGCCTTGCCGCTGGTGGTGCTGGGTGGCGGATGCGCGTCAGCGTCCAGCACGGGTGCCGTGGCGCCACATGCGGGGCGCGTCGCATCCCTGAACCTCAGCGCAACGCTGGTGCATGACCAATCCGGTGACGCGGCGCGCGACACCGTGATGTCCGAGATTCGCGTCGTCGACTCGGTCGGCAGCGTGCTTGCGGCGCCGCGGATCCTCACCGCGGTCGGATCCCCGGGGTCCATCCGCGTCGGAACGGAGCATGAGTTCATCGAGGTGCTCGTGATTTCGCGCCGCGAAGGCGCTGCGGTGGTCGTGACTGCCACCTGCTCCGAGGACGGTGGCCCGCCGCGAGTCGAGGCACGCGCTGAAGCGAGGTAAATCCGTACCGTGTTAAGTTGGCACCAATTTCTGACGCACCTCTCCGTCGGCACGGAAGGCGCGGAGAAATTGGTGCCAACTTAACACGGTACGGATTTGCGGATCGCCTCCGCCAGCTCCGCCGCGTCCGCCGGCGCCTTGCCCGCATCCCACCGGATCCCCAGCCCGCTGCCGTCCGCATGCTTCGGGATGATGTGGAAGTGCACATGCATCACCGCCTGATGCGCCGGGGCGCCGTTGTTCTGGAGCACGTTGTAGTCCGCGCAGCCGGTGGCCTTCATCACGGCCGCGGCCACCTTCCGAAGGGCGCTTCCCAGCGCGGCGGCGCTCGCCTCGGAGAGTTCGTGCAGGCGCACGCGTTCCTCCTTGGGCACCACCAGCACATGTCCGCGCGAGACCGGCCCGATGTCCAGGAACGCGATGGTGTGCGCGTCTTCGTACACCTTGTGGCAGGGAATTTCGCCGTTGATGATCCGGGTGAAGATGCTGGGCGCGTTGGTCATGGCGTGCTTTCTATACCATCGGTGCGATGGCTTCGCCCCGAACAGCCCCCGCCGCGCTGCCCGACCTGGCCGCTCTTTCGCCCGCTGCCCTCCTGGCCGCGCTGATGCCCGCCGGCGAGCTCGCCGCGCACGTCGCGCGCGCGCTTGCCGAGGACCTCGGCGAGGCGGGCGACGTGACGGGCCAGGCCATGATTCCCGCCGACGTGCACGCCACCGCAGTGGTCCGCCTGCGCTCGGGCGGCGTTGCCTGCGGTGGCGCGGTGGCCGAGGAAGTGATCCGCCAGGCCGCGGTCGACGCCCGTCTCTCCCGCCATGCCGAGGACGGCGAGCGCCTCGAGGCCGGCGCCACGTTCCTCTCCGTGCAGGGCCCGCTGCGCGGGATCCTGGCGGCCGAGCGCACGCTCCTCAACTACGTCGGACACCTCTGCGGCATCGCCACGCTCACCGCGCGCTACGTGGAACGCACGGCCGGCACGCGCGCCGTCATCTGCGACACGCGCAAGACCATGCCCGGCATGCGCATGCTGGAGAAGTGGGCCGTGCGCTGCGGCGGCGGCACAAACCATCGCATCGGACTCTTCGACGCCATGCTGGTGAAGGACAACCACGTGGCCGGCCTCGCCCCCACGGAGATGGCCGCGCGCGTGGCCGCGGCCGCAAGCGATGCACGCATGCGCACGCCGCTGCGCTTCGTGGAGGTGGAGTGCGACACGCTCGACCAGCTGCGTGCCATCCTGGCGCTCCCTGCCGGAACCGTGGACATGGTGCTCCTCGACAACATGGTCCCCGCGCAGCTTGCCGACGCGGTGCGCATGCGCGACGCCGCGGCGCCGGCCGTCCTGCTGGAGGCCTCGGGCGGCGTGCACCTCGACGGCGTGGCGGCGATCGCCGCCACCGGCGTCGACCGCATTTCGGTGGGCGCGCTCACGCATTCCGCGCCGTGCCTCGACGTGGGGCTCGACATCGACGTCGCTCCCGCGCCCACCGCATGAATCCCGCGCACGCCGAACCCGCACCGCCCGAGGCGTGGCCCGACGCCATCGAGTCCGCGCTTGCCGGATGCAGCACGCTCCGCGAGGCCGTGGTCCTGCGCGAGACCGCCAGCACCCAGGACCACGCACGCGCCGCCGGCGTGGCGGCCGGCACGCTGGTCACCGCGCTTCGCCAGACCGCGGGCCGCGGACGGCTCGGCCGCGCGTGGGAAGACACGCGCGACGCGGGCGTGGCCGTGACGTTCGCGCTTCCCGATGACTCGCCGGAATCGCTCGCCATGCGTTCCGCCGTGGCGGCCGCCGAAGCCGTGCGTTCGTTCGTTCCCGGAAACGCCGCCGGCATCAAGTGGCCGAACGACGTGGTAGCCGACGGACGCAAGATCGCGGGCGTCCTAGTGGAGCGCACCGCGGGCGTGGCGCTCGTCGGGATCGGCATCAACGTCGGCCAACGCGAATTCCCGCCGGAACTCGACGCCCACGCCACCAGCCTCGCCCGGCTCGGGGTGACCGCCGATCGACTCCACGTCCTCCTCGCCCTGATCCGCGCCGTGGACCACGCGTTCACCGCGCCTGCGGACGCCATCTATCGGACATACTCGGAGCTCGACCGCCTCTCGGGCCGCGCATGCGCATTCCGCACGCCGGAAGGCGCGGTGGAAGGCACCGTTCTCTCGGTTGATCCGCTCCGTGGGCTGGCGATCGAAACCGCCTCCGGGCCGCGATTTCTGCCTGCTGCCACCACTTCGGTCGTTCCCCCGCCGTCCGGGAGCCGATATGGTGGTGGGAATGTTCCCTCCACGGGCCAGGATCACTGACGGAGCGCGCGCGGGCACGGCCTGCGCGATGCCCGTGGTGACCACGGCCATGCTCGCCGCCGCCATCCTCGCGCCAGCCGCACACGCCCAGGACCGCCGCGAACCCTCGCCGAACGCCGTCCCCGAGCTGGTGGACCAGCGCGTGGCCGACCGCAACTCGCTCGGTCATTCGCTGCGCGTGATGCAGGTGGACCTCTCGCCGCACGGCTTCGAGCGCGTCTACAAGGTGCCCGGCCGCGACGACCTCCTGATGCGCACCAACGGCGCGCTCTATGCCGTGTACAGCCAGTCCGCCTATGCGGCTGATACGCAGCGCAAGGGCGCCATCAAGGCCATCGTGCCGGCGGCCACCATCTTCTACATCGGCCGCCCGGATTTCAGCGTCATCCGCAGCACCGGCGTCCGCGACATCAGCTTCACCACGCGCGACCCGGGCGCCGCGCCGTTGGCCGGCAAGCGCCTCGAGAGCATGCCGGGCGTCGCGCGCCTTGATTGCACGCCGATCGACGGTCGAGCGGGGTTGGACGCGCGCGTGGACACCCATGTCGATGCCAGCACGGACGAATCGCGCGATTCCCGCGACGCCCGCACGCCGCGCGCCACGTCCGGACTGCGCACCACCGATCCGCGCGCCAACGACGATCACACCTCGCATCCGACGCATCCGCCGCAGGAAGTGGCGCCGGACGCCGGCGCGCAGCCGGCCGACCCGCACGCCGCGCCCGGTGCTCCCGATGCGCAGCCGTCGGCGCCGCGCGAATCGCGCCCCGGCTTCAACGAGCGCATCGACGAACTCATGCGCCGCGCCAAGAAGGCGCAGTAGGCCCTGGTGCGTCGCACGCAGATGGGAACGCTGGTATCGCTGCTTGCGCTCGCCTGCGCGGCGATGGCCGTTGCCGGCGTGCGTCCGCGCATCGCGAGTGTCCCGTGCACGCCCGGCGGGGTGGCCGCCGTTCCCATCGAGCGCACGCCCGGCACGCCGTGGCCCGCACGCATCCCGGTGCGCATCGGCGGACTGCAGTCGCAGGCCACGGTGATCTGGATCGGCAGCGCGCCCGACGACGGCGCGCGCTCGTGGGCACGGTCGCCGGAGCGCATCGACGCCATGCTGGTGGCCGAGATGCCGCCCATGCCTGAGCCGGAGACCGTGGGCGAGGTGTTCGCGGTGTTCGACCTCCCTGCCGCCGGCGAAGGATCCATCGAGATCGACGGCACGTCCGTGGCCGTGCGCTGGCTCCCCGTGCCGCAGCGTGTGCGTGCCGACGCACCGGTGCTCAGCGTGCCGGCGGTCACGTCCGACGATCGCCCGGACCCCGGCACGCCGACGGAATACTGGCGCTGGTCACTGCTGGCGCAACGGCAGGGCGCGCGCATCGGCGACCCGCGCGGCGACGCCGCCGACCGAATCTGGGCGCGATACCTGGAGAGCATCTGGTCGGGCGCGCTGGAACGCGTGCGCCTCACGAGCCAGGGGATCCATGCAGACCTCTGCGAGCTCCTCACGGGCACGGTGGAGGACCTCGATGCCGGACGCACCGTGGCGGCATGGATCGCGCGACCCGCGGAACTCCGCACGCTGCTTTCCATCATCGCCGACATGGACCGTACCGACATGGATGCCGCGCAGGCGGCGCTTTCCTGGATGCGCGGCCGCTGGACGTGCACGCTGTGGGTGGAAGAGGATGCCGGTGACCGCGTCCGCGTGGCGGTGGCGAATCCCACCGGCGGCGAGCGCGTGCTGCGCGCCAACTGGGTCCTCACTGCCGGCAAGTCCGAGCCCTCCGCCCTGGTGGCCGTCCCGCGTCGCATCACGCGCGCGTGGATCGAGCGCCCGGCCATCCAGCCCAGCGCGGACGCTTATGCCAACGAACGCACGCGCAGCGAGGTCATCGAATTCACCGACGGCGACGCGCGCACGCGCGTGGCGATCGGCGCGCGCGAGTACCCGGTGAACCCGCCCGGGCTGTACTTCGGGTCGTTCGTTCCGCCTCTCTCCCTGGCCGATGCGCAGTCCGCGTCGATCGCACCGCCGGAATCCGCATGGCGCACTTCCGCCTCGCTGCGCAGGCGCGGTGGGCATTGGGAGCTCTTCATCGAGGCGTTCCGTCCCGCCGATGCCCCCGAGCCGCAGTCGGACGAGGTGCTCCTCCGCATCGGCGATCCCGCGGATCCCACGCACGTGGTGCGCGTGGCAGCCGATGGCACGCTCGAGATGAAGAGCGGCCCCGACGACGGCGTGGCCGCTGGCTTCATGTCCTGGGGCGACCGCTGGCGCGCACGCATCGAGCTTCCCGAGCCGTGGCTTCCCCCGTCCGGTCCGGCATCGCGGCCGCTCCTCCTTGCGCTCGAACGCAATCCCGGCCCGCCGCGCGCGCGCCAGACGGCGGGTCTTGCGCGGCCCGCGTGGCTCAAGGCTTCGGCGCCGGTGCTGGTGGACCTTGGCCTCTGGGACGACTTCGGGCACTGAGGCCTGCGCGCCGCGCCACCTATACTCGTCGCGCCATGAACGAGGAGAACAACGTGCCATACGAGGCGGAATCGGCGGAGACGGCGGAAGCCGCATCGCTTCCCGCTGCCGAACCCGCGCGCAAGCCGCGCGTGGTGGCGCTCCTCAACCAGAAGGGCGGGGTGGGCAAGACCACCAGCACCGTGAACCTGGGCGCGGCACTCGCGCGCTACGGCCAGCGCGTCCTCCTCATCGACCTCGATCCACAGTCGAACCTCTCGCTCCACTTCGGCGTGGAGAGCGGTTCCGAGCAGCGCACCATCCGCGACCTGCTGCTCGACCCCACCTGCCGCGTGGAGGACTGCGTGCAGAGCGCGCGCCCGGGCCTCGACTTCATCCCCGCCGTCACGGAACTGGCGCTGGTGGAAGGCGAGCTCGCACAGCAGGAGGGCATGCAGTCGGTGCTGCGCTCCAAGCTGGAGCCCGTCTACGGCAATTACGACGTGGTGCTCCTCGATTGCCCGCCCAGCCTCGGCGTCCTGAGCGTGAACGCGCTCACCGTGGCCGACGAGGTGTTCGTGCCCATGCAGGCGCACTACCTGCCGCTGCGTGGGCTGGAGAAATTGCTGCAGACCGTGCACCTGGTCTCGCAGGGGCTCAACCCCACCATCCGGGTCACGGGCATCCTGCTCTGCATGCATGATGGTTCGTCGAGCCACGCGCAGGCCGTGATCGGCGAGATCGAGGCGCAGCTGGCCCAGTTCCGCGCCACCGACGTGCCGTGGTCCGCCGCCACCGTGCTCGATCCTCCGGTGCGCCGCAACATCAAGCTGGCCGAGGCGCCGTCGTTCGGGCAGACCATCTTCGACTACGCGCCGCGCTGCCCGGGCGCCGACGATTACCGCCGCATCGTGAAGGGCCTGCTCGAGCGCTGGGAACTGCCGCACGGCGAGTTCGAAGGATCGCGCCCGCGCGCGGCTCGCGATGGCGAGGCTGCGCCGAAGAAGCGCGCGCGCCGTGCGGCGAAGAAGTCGAAGCCCGTCGCCGCGGCGAAGTCCGCGAAGAAGCATGCAGGGAGTGCGAAGGTTGTGAAGGGTGTCAAGCTTGCGAAGTCGATGAAGCCTGCCAAGCCGGTGAAACCCGCGAAGGGCGTGAAGGTGGCGAAGGCCACCATGAACGCAAAGGCGTCAAAGGCGTCGAAGTCTTCCAAGGCATCGAAGCCCGCCAAGGCATCGAAGCCCTCCAAGCCCGCCACTTCCGCCAAGCACTCCAAGGCTTCCAAGCAAAACCGCGCGCCCAAGAAGTCCGCACCCCGCGCTCGCGCCGGCCGGGGATCCGCACGCGCCGCCGCGCCACGCGCCCTTCGTTCCGGCGGACTCAGCCTCTGAGCGCGCGCATGGCCACCCCTGCCGACGCCTCTCCCCGGCAGGATTCGCCAGCGTTTCCTTCGTCGCCCTCCGGCCTCCCCGCCGCATCGCCCGTGGCGATCGCGACGCGCAACATGCGGCTCGTGTTCCTCGCCGCGCTCGCCTGCGCGTTCGTGGTGACGCACATCCCACGGCTCGCCGTGGGTGCTCCTGATTCACCCGTCGACAAGCTGGTGCACGCCACCGGTTACGGCGTGCTTGCCGCGCTGCTCCTCCTCGCGCGCTGGTGGCGCCCGGTCTGGCCGGCAGTCGCCGGACTCGCCGCGTGGGCTGCGCTCGATGAGGTCACGCAGGCCATTCCGGGCCTCGGGCGCTCGGCGGACCTCGACGACTGGTTCGCCGACGTCACGGGCATGGTGATCGCGGCGGCATTCTTCGTGGCCGCTTCGCCGGTGGGAACGGGCACAGCGAGGCTCCTCTGCCAGCGCCGCCGCGTTGCGGGCGACACGCTTCTCGCCACGGTCACCGCGTGGTTCCACCTTGCCACGGTGGGCGTGCTTGGCTTCGCCGCGGGCGCGCCGATGGGCGTGCTGCTCGACTCGTTCTTCGTGCGCAAGGGCCCGCAGCCCTGGCAGTACGGCCTGATCGGCGGCGTGCTCGGCGCGGCGATCGGCACACACGCGCTCTGGGAGTACGGCGTGCGCTCGCGCCTGCGCCGGCTCGGCGAGACGCGCCCATGCATCGCGTGCGGCAGCGCCATGGACCCGCAGGCATCGTCATGCCCGGCGTGCGGGCGCGCGCGTTCGGAAACGGACTGGGCGCCCGTGGCACCGCTGCAGGCCTCGGAGGAACTCGCGGCGTGCCTCATGCCGATCCTCCTCTCGCTTGCGGGCATCGTGGTGGTCAGCGCATCGGCCATCGTCCTGGTCACCACGCTCCGTTTGCGGGTGGAGCTGGTGATGCGCGGCGACACCTGGTACCGCATGCTGCCACCCGATGCGCGCGTCCTGGGCGACATTGCGCTCGTCGCGCTCTTCGGCGCGTGGGGCCTGTGGCGCTGCCGCGTGCGCATCGCAAGCAGCGTCGACCGCTGCGGCGAGCGTTGCCTCGGCTGCGGCTACGACCTGCACGCCACCGCGCCGGAGGTGCGCGCCGGAACATGCCATGAATGCGGCGGCGGCTTCGTGCGCGTTCACTAGAATTGCGCTCCATGTCCCGGACGGCGATCATCGGTGGAGGTCTTGCAGGGCTCGCATGTGCGCACGCGCTCCAGGCGCGCGGCGCGGGGTGGACGCTCTTCGAGGCATCCGACGCCGTGGGTGGGCGCGTGCGCACCGACATGGTGGACGGCTTCCGGCTCGACCGCGGATTCCAGGTCTATCTCACCGGCTACCGCGCCGCGGGCGAGCTCCTCGACTACGCCGCGCTGCGGCTCAGGCAGTTCCACGCAGGGGCCATGGTCTTCGACGGCCGCCGCTTCGTGCGCGTCTCCAACCCGCTTCGGCATCCCATCGATGCGCTGCGCGGCCTCGCTTCGAGCCCTGCCACCGCCATGGACCTCGTGCGCCTTGCGCCCATGGCCATCGACTCCGTGCGGCACCCGGTGCTTCACCCCGGGCCCGCCTCCGGCAGCACGCTCGACATGTTCGAGCGCATGGACATCACGCCCGCCACGCGCGATGGCTTCCTCCGCAGCTTCTTCGGCGGCGTGTTCCTGGATCGCTCGCTCCAGACCGACGAAAGCCAGTTCCGCTTCATCTTCTCCACCTTCGCACGCGGCGAGACGGTGGTGCCGGCACTCGGCATGGGCCAGATCCCTGCGCAGATCGCCGCGGCGCTGCCCGCCGACCGCATCCGCCTGCGCACGCCCGTCGCGGGCTATGTGCGTCGCGGCAACGGCTACCTGGTCCGCACCGCCGCCGGCGAGGAGCTGCCGTTCGACGCCGTGGTGCTTGCCACCGACATGTCATCCGCGCACGACCTCGAAGGCCGGATCGTGGAGCGCGACTGGTGCTCCACCTCCACCTTCCACTGGGCGTGCCCGCGCGGTCGGCTGCCGGCGCCGATGCACGAGCCGATCCTCTTCCTCGACGGCACCGGCGAAGGCCCGGTGAACCACGCGGCGTGCCTTTCCAGCGTGGCGCCGGAGTATGCACCCGAGGGCCAGTCGCTCGTGATGCTCAACCTGGTGGACGTGGACTGGTCCGCGGAGAGCATGTCCTCGGTCACCGCGCGCATGGTGCTCCAGATGGAGCGCTGGTTCGGCAAGGGCGCCATGACGGGTTGGCGGCTCCTGCGCACCGATCGCATCCTGCGCGCGCTGCCGCGGCAGCACACGCAGGACCTGCACGGCCGCCACTCCACGGAACTGGACGACGGGCTGTTCGTGGCCGGCGACCACGTCACCGACGCCTCCATTGACGGCGCCGTGCGCAGCGGCACGCTGGCCGCCGAGGGCGTGATGCGCTGGAACGCCGTCAGCCGCTGACGGGCGGGGCGGCAGGGGCGGTGGCGGCGGGCGCCGCCACCGGCGCGGCAGGCGCAGCGTCCTTCGTTTCCGATGCCGGCGCTGCCGGCGCCGTCGCCGGCGCGGGCGTGGGCGCGCTCACCGGCGCAGGCTTCGCCTCGGTCGACTGCACCTGCAGCACCGCGGTCGACATCTTCGGCTGCACGCCGTTGCGGATGATCTCGACGCGCGCCGTGCGGGTGTCCTTGCGATAGACCAGCACCGCGGTGCTCGTGTTGATGGTGGTGGACGCCAGTTCCCAGCCGGCAAGCTGGAACCGCGACATGGTCTGGTCGGCCAGCTGCCGGAGGTCAACCACCGGGCCCTTGTAGGCAAACTGGCCGGCCACCACGCGGTCGCCCTGCTGGCGGATGCCGGAGCTGTCGCGCGGGGTCAGTCCCGGCACCTGCGGCAGGTCGGTCTGCAGCACCGTGTCCGGCTCGCTGGCGCATGCGGCCACCAAGGCAAGGAGAAGTGCGGCGATGGCTACGGGGGCGGCTCGCATCTGTCCGATACAAGGTAACCGCAGCACCCCCGCCGCGCACGGATCGTGCGGCACGCAAGGACCGCATGGGACGAGGATTCGAACGCCACGCCCGCACCTTCACGGTGCTCACCTTCGTCAGCCGCCTCACCGGATTCGTCCGGGACGCGCTGCTCGCCCGCGTCTTCGGTGCCGGCGTGGCCATGGACGCCTTCAACTTCGGCTTCCAGGTGCCGAACCTGTTCCGCCGCCTGTTCGGCGAGGGCGCGCTCACCGCCAGCTTCCTGCCCATCTACACCAAGCTCGACCGCGACCACCCGGAGACCGCGCGCCGGTTCGCGGGGCTGATGCTTGCGCTGCTGGCGATCCTCCTCTCCGGCATCACCATCGTCGGCGAGGTCGCGCTCTTCCTGATCCGGGACCTCACGTCCACGCCGCCGCTGGCCATGCAGCTCCTGATGGTGATGCTGCCGTACATGCCGCTTGTCTGCCTGGTGGCGCTGGTGGGCGCCATGCTGCAGACGCACGGCAAGTTCGGTGCGAGCGCGGCGAGTCCCATCATCCTCAACGTGTGCATCGTGGCGGCCGGGCTGTACGGCAGCTTCTATGCCTCGAACGCGGGTTTCGGTCCGCACCTGGACCCGGTGCCGCACATCGAGATCGTGGCGTGGAGCGTGATCGTGGCCGGCGTCATGCAGCTGGCATGGAGCCTGTGGTCGCTCCGGCACCACAAGATCCGCCCGCACCTTGAACTGCAGGCAAACTGGCCGCACATGAAGGACGTGCTCGTGAAGGCCCTGCCGATGCTGCTTGGCCTCGGCATCTTCCAGGTGAACACGTTCGTCGATGGCCTGGTGGCCAGCTACCAAACCACGGTGGGGCCCACCATCTTCGGCATCGAGTACCCGCTGCCGGCCGGCAGCATGACGGTGCTCAGCTACGGGCAGCGGCTCTACGAATTCCCGCTCGGCGTGTTCGGCGTGGCCATCGCCACCGCCATCTTCCCGGCGCTGGCGCGCGAGAGCAACGAGCCCGAGCGGTTCCTCGGCACGCTCCGCCGCGGCATGCGGCTCAGCTTCTTCATCGGCTTCCCGGCATCGGTGGGCTTGGTGCTGGTGCGCGACCATCTCTCCGCGGCCATCTTCCAGGGCGGCAAGTTCAGCCACGAGGACGTGCAGAAGGTGGGCTTCGTGCTGGCCATGTACGCGCCCGCCATCTGGGCGTACTCGATGCAGCAATTGGCTACGCGCGCCTTCTACGCGGTGGGCGACAGCACCACGCCGGTGAAGGTGAGCGTGTGGATGGTGGCCCTCAACTTTGCGCTCAACGTCACGCTCATCTGGACGCCGCTCGGCGTGGGCGGGCTGGCGCTCAGCACGGCCATCGCCGCGGTGGTGCAGATCGTGATCATGACGCGGATCATGCACCGGCGCTTCGGCGTCATCATGGACGGCGCCACGCGCGCGTCGTTTGCGCGCACCGTGGTGGCGAGTGCCGTCATGGCGGCGGCGGCGTGGCTGGCGTCGATCGCCTTCGCCGGGCAGAACACGTGGACCTGGAGCGTGGCCGCCACGCTGGTGCTGGCGGGCGTGGGCATCGTCACCTACCTGACGGCGGCGCGCATGCTCAAGATGCCCGAGCTCGGCTGGGCGATCCGGGGCAAGTCACCGGATTAAATAGGTGCCGTATGCATCTGGCACCTATTTCAGAGGAAACAGGTGCCAGATGCATACGGCACCTATTTACTGCGGCAGGTCGCCCCACTTCAGCAGCAGGGAGGCCAGGTCGCGCCCGTCGATCTTCCCGTCCTCGTTCAGGTCGCCGAGCGCCAGCGCCACGACCCGCGCATTCAGCGCGTCAATCTGCGCATCCTTCGCCGCGTTGTCCGCAGTCAGCGCCTCGATCTGCGCGTCCAGCGCGTCGATCTGCGCCAGCAGCCCCTCGTTGGACGCGTTGGAATCGGCCAATTGCGCGATCAGCGCATCGTTCGCCTGCTGCAGCGCGCCATTGGCCTTCTTGAGCGAGGCCAGGGTGCCTGCCTGCGCGTCCAGCTGCTGCTGCAGGCTGTCCACCTGCGCGGCCAGGCCGTCGCGTTCGGTGGTGAGCGCGGCGATGGCGGCCTTGGCATCGGCCAGGCTGCTCTTCAGCCCGCCGATCTGCCCGCTCAGGGAGTCAATCGCGGCCGCCTGCTCGGCGATGGTGGCGTCCTGCGCCGCAATCGTCGCTTCCTGTGCGGCAATGGTCTTGGCCTGGTTCGCAATGGTGGCATTGGCGGCGTCGAGGTCATCGCTCAGCTGGTTCACCACGAGCGTCGCAAAGTGCCCGGCCGCGCCGCCCGTGGAAACCCCGCGAACCGTGCACACGGCATCGAATCGAATGAGCGTCGGCCCGCCGGAGCCCTTGCCCCACATGGCCACCGTGCCGTCGCTGCGCAGTGCCACGGTGTCGTAGATGGATGCAGCCACGCGGGAGACCGGGCCAAGCCCCGAAGGAACGGTGCACTGAGCCCAGCTGTTGGAGCCCCAGCACGCCACGGTGCCGTCGCTCTTGAGGGCCACGCTGTGGACGAGTCCGGCGGCGATGCCCGCCGCGGAGGTCACCGCTGCCGGCACCACGCTCTGCGCGTTGTTGTTGGTGCTGGAGCTGGTGGTGCTTCCCGCGCCCCACGCCGCCACGGCGCCGCCCTGCTTGATCGCCAGGTTGTGGTAGCCGCCCGCGGCGATCGCGGTGCACGCGCCGAGGCTGGACGGAATCACGCACTGCGCGTAGTTCGGGTTGGAGATGGTGGCCGTGGATCCCGCGCCCCACGCGGCCACGCTGCCGTCCGCCTTGATGACCGCGGTGTGGAACATGCCGGCCGCAATGGCCGTGCACTGCCCCAGGTTCGCAGGCACCATCGACTGTCCGAAGTTGGGCGTGGCGTTCGTGCTGGTGGAACCTGCGCCCCACGCCGCAACGGTTCCGTCCGACTTGATGACCGCCGTGTGGAACTGGCCCGCCGCCACCTGCACACAGGTGCCCAGGCCCGCCGGAACGATGCACTGCCCGTAGTCAGGGCTCGACGTGGTGCTGGTGGTGCCGCCGCCCCACGCGGCCAGCGTGCCATTGCTCTTGATGGCCACGGTATGGAAGCCGCCCGCCGCCACGGCGCTGCATGTGCCCAGCCCGGCCGGCACGTTCAGCTGCCCGTTGGCGTTGATGGTGCCCCAGATGCCGACGAACCCATCCGCGTGCACCTGGCTCCCGCAGGCCAGCGCGGAAGCCATGGCAACCGCGGTGAGAGATCCGCCGGCCCCGAACAAACTGATAGCCGTCGATGGAAGGGTCATCGCGGAGAGTGTGCCCGGGGGAAGGGTTGAGTCAACGGACGGCGCGGAACTTTGGGGCAAATCGAAGTGGTGAAATTGGTGTCGTATGCATGTGGCACCCATTTCGCCGGAAATTGGTGCCACATGCATACGACACCGATTTATTACTGCACGCAGGGACCCCAGCCGGAGAGCAGCAGTCCCAGGTCCGCGCCGTCGATGCGGCCGTTGTGGTCCAGGTCGAGGCCCGGCTGGTTGCTTGCGCCCCAGGCGCTGAGGAGCATGCCGAGGTCGGAGCCGTCGGTGCGGCCGTTCTGGTTGAAGTCGGTGGGGCAGGGGAGGATCAGGCTCTCGCAGGTATCCACCACGCCGTTGTGGTTCACGTCCGGCCCATAGCCCGCGGCGATCTCGCAGCTGTCAAGCAGGCCGTTGGCGTTGCAGTCCGCCGGCAGCGCACCGATGTAATCGAGCGACGCCTCGATCCACGTGCCGCCGTTGCAGCCGTTCGCGTCGACCGCGATGGACGGCTCCATCACGACGCGGAGCGCGCCGTCGGCGCCGATGGCGGCGTTGAATTGCTCGGGGGTGAGGGTGAAGGTGGAGGTGCTGGGGGTGCCGGTGCCGTTCTCGCAGTCGTTGGTGTTCTGCAGCGCGTGCTCGTCGAAGCCGTAGCCGACCTTGACCCGCACGTATTCCTGCAGGCCGCTGAAATCACCGTGCCCGTGGATGACGAGCGTGACCGGCGATTCTGCGCGCACCGTGGCGGGGATCATCCAGGTCTGGTTGGAGTTGAAGCCGATCGGACCGAGGTGGCCCGATGCGAGGGAGACGGTGAGCTCCTTCTCGCAAGTGTCACCGAGGCCGTTGCCATTGCAGTCCTCAAGGACGTCACCCACTGCGTTGCATGTGTCGTGAATGAAGTCTCCGTTGCAGTCGTGGTCGGCGATTTCGTTCACGTCGGCGATGCCGTTGTGGTCGCAGTCCGGATAGGTGACCAAGACGGTGTTCCAATAGCCCGCCGCGACTGTGGAGCACGCTCCGATGTCAGTGGGAATATTGCACTGGCCGTAGTAGTTGTATCCCCACGCCCGCACGCCACCGTCCCGCCGAAGCGCGACGGTGTGCTCGCCTCCCGCCACGACGGCGGAGCATGCTCCGACGTTGGCTGGGACATTGCACTGCCCGCTGGCGTTGTGTCCCCACGCCCGCACGCTGCCATCCTGCCGGAGCGCGACAGTGTGGATGGCGCCGGCAGCGACGGCGGAGCACGCTCCGAGGTTGGTGGGTACGTGGCACTGCCCGTAGGCGTTGTCTCCCCACGCCCGTACGCCACCGTCCCGCCGAAGCGCGACGGTGTGCACGCCTCCCGACGCGATTACGGAGCACACCCCGAGGTCGGTGGGAATGTTGCACTGGCCGTCGGCGTTCCAGCCCCACGCTCGAACGCCACCATCCTGTCGTATCGCGACGGTGTGTGACCCGCCTGCCGCGATGGCTGAGCATGGCCCGAGGTCAGCGGGGATATCGCATTGACCGATCGAGTTGTCTCCCCACGCCCG
>Ga0114967_10002294_pt1 | contig 15997 bp, 11 predicted proteins | sample M_130628_MF_Meta_FD_92639 | JGI IMG/M metagenome (GOLD analysis project Ga0114967, IMG submission 92639) | Freshwater microbial communities from Lake Montjoie, Canada to study carbon cycling - M_130628_MF_MetaG | ecosystem: Environmental > Aquatic > Freshwater > Lake | place: Lake Montjoie... | reverse complement strand
GCTCGAGTAGCGGCTCGGCATCAGGATGCCGGTCACGCGGTCACCGCCGAGCGCTGCCGCGGCAAGCGCGCCGACCAGCGCACTGTCGATGCCGCCCGAAAGGCCGAGGACGGCGTGCGCGTGGCCGGACTTCGCGAAATATCCGCGCATGGCAGCAAGCAGTGCATCCCAGCGCTCGGCGGAGGGATCCTGCGTCGCGTCGGCGGTGGACGCCGGCAGCGCGACGCCAAGGTCATGCACCAGTGCATCACTTCCCCAGCGCGGTGCGTGCACCGTGCGGCCGTCAGGAAACACGATGCACGCATCGCCATCGAAGACCAGGTCATCGTTGGCGCCGGACGCGTTGATCGAGCACACCGGAACACCCGCGCGCCGCGCCGCCGCAGCCAGGATCCGCGCATGCCGCGCATGCTTCCCCACCGCAAACGGGCTGGCCGACGGGCAGACGATCACGGTGGCGCCGGCGGCCACGGATTCGGCCACCGGATCGATGGCATACGAATGCCCTGCCGCGTTCGCGTCCTCGGCACGCCACAGGTCCTCGCAGATCACGATGCCCACCTTCGCGCCGCCGCAATCGATCACGCAGGCGCGGTCGCCCGGCGTGAAGTGCCGCGGTTCGTCGAAGACGTCGTAGTCGGGGAGCAGTCGCTTGACATGGAAGGTCTCAATGCGGCCACCGCGCATGACGGCCACGATGTTGCGGGCCGGTACCGGCGCGCCGGATGCGGACACCGGCATGCCGACGAGCACCGCCGCATTCCCCGCGCCACGCGCATGCAGTTCCGCTGCCATCTCCTGGGCGATGCGTTCGCACTCACCGAGGAAGCCCTCGCGCTGCAGCAGGTCCCGCGGCGGATAGCCGCAGAGCGCAAGCTCCGGGAACGCGATGCACTCGGCTCCGGCCGCCGCCAGTTCCACCGCGCGGTCGATCATCCGCCGGGCATTTCCGGGGACGTCTCCGACCGTCGCGTCGAATCGGGCAAGCGCAATCCGCATGGGACGCGCAGTCTATGAGTTCCGGCAGTCGCCGATGCCTCAGCCGGCCTTGCGGGCACCGTACGCGCGGCTGGAGGAGATGGCATCCAGGAGCGTGCGGACCGAGTACGGCTTGCGGAACGCGGCCTCGTAGCCGCGGCGCAGGAGCGAGATGCCGTCGTCCGTGAAGGCCGGGCCGCTCGCGAAGAATCGGGTGGTCTGGAAGCCCGGGCGGGTACGCAGCGCCGAGATGAACGCCACGGGATCGCCACCGGAGACGTCGAACACCACCACGTCGGGGACGCTTGCGCCGCAGGCAATCGCCGCGGAAAGGGCGTCGGATGCGGTCTCGACCACGTAGCCGCCGAGGTCCTCGAACACCTGGCGCACCGCCTCGGTGGCGTTGCGATCGGCGTCGACCACCAGGATGCGGGTGGCGTTCTCCGTGGAGAGCGCGTTGCCGGTCACCGGGATGCCGTGCGCGGCGACGAACGCCTCGAGCGCGGCGACATGCACGCGACGGTCGCGGGAACCGGGGATCCGGTAGCCCTCAAGCCTGCCGGCATCGATCCACTTGCTGACGGTGCGTGCCGCCACGTTGCAGATGCGAGCCACCTCGCCGGTGGTGAGTGCGTCCTTCTCGATGCCGAATGCGTTGCGTGCCATGTCCTGGTCCTTCCTGAATGGCCCGCGAATGCGGTGCCCACGGGACGATCGGCAGGCCCACGGGGCGACTGAAGGGTGCTTGGCGATTATGACGGCAATTTCCCCGGATTGCCGGCCAGACAGCGATTTATGCGGTCAGCCGCGGGAAATCACGCGCACGCCCCGCTCCTCGAGCGCCCGGAAGAGCTCCTCGGAATGGGTGCGGTCGCGGACCTCCACGATGCACTGCACCATCACCTTGGAGACGTCGGGCTCCGCAAAGGTGCGCTCATGGAGGATGTCCTGGACGCTTGCGCCGCAGCGGGCAAGCGTGGACGCAAGGTCGGCGAGGCCGCCCGGGCGATCGCTGATGACCGCAGTGAACCGCACCAGACGACCGTCGATCGCCAGGCCCTGCTCGATCACGCGGCCGAACACCAGCGGATCGATGTTGCCGCCGCAGAGGACGAGCGCCACGCGCTTGCCCGCGAGCGAGCCCAGCTTGCCCGCCAGGAACGCCGCCAGCGGCGAGGCGCCGGCACCCTCCACCACGCCCTTCTCCATTTCCGCCAGGCGCAGGATGGCGAGCGCGATGTCGTTCTCGTCGACCGTCACCACCTCGTCGACGCGCGTGCGGGCGATCGCGAAGCTGCGCGCGCCCACCTCGGGCACGGCCAGTCCGTCGGCAAGCGTGGCGGTGGAAGCGACCTTGACGGGCTTCCCGGCAGCAAGCGCCGCGATGTAGCTCGCGCAGCGCGCTGGCTCGACGCCGACGATCCGGATATCAGGCGCCAGGTGCTTCACCGCGAGCGCAATGCCCGCGATCAGCCCACCGCCGCCGATCGGCACCACGATGGCATCGAGGTCCGGCACCTGCTCGAGGAGCTCGAGCCCGATGGTGCCCTGCCCGGCCACGATCGCAGCATCGTTGAATCCGTTGATGTACGTGAGCCCCTCGGCCTTCACCAGCTCGTCCGCACGCAGCCTGGCCTCGGCGATGTTCTCGCCGTGCAGCACCACGCGCGCGCCCAGCTCGCGGCAGCGCCGCTGCTTGACGAGCGGGGCATGCTGCGGCATCACCACGGTGACGGGAATGCCGAGCCGTGCACCGTGCAGCGCCAAGGCCAGCGCGTGGTTTCCCGCGCTAGCCGCCGTGACACCGCGCGTACGCGCTTCGGCACCCAGGAGGAGCATCGCATTGCACGCGCCGCGCTCCTTGAAGCTGCCGGCGCGCTGCTGGTACTCCTGCTTGCAGAAGATCCGCGCGCCGGTGATGGCGCTGAGCGCGGGGCTCTCGATGCACGGCGTGACCATGACGCCCCCCGCGATCCGGCGCCGTGCCTCGACGATGTCGTCGAAGGAAACGTCGGATGCTGCGTGGGCGTGCGCCGCGGTGGTGGTCATTGCGGTTCCGTGGCGATCAGGCCTTCGGGCCGGCGGTGCGCACCGCGTCGCTCAGCGTGTACTTGGCATCGTTGGCGCGGAAGCGCGCAGCCAGGTCCTTCGCCTTGGCGTCGTACGCGGCCTTGTCGGCCCACGTGTTGCGCGGGTCGAGCACCTCGGTCGGGACGCCCGGCACCGCGGTCGGCATGTGCAGGCCGAACACCGGATGCTCCACGAACTTGGCGCTGGCCAGAGAGCCGTCGAGCACCGCACTCAGGATGGCGCGCGTGTAGCTCAGCTTGAAGCGGCTGCCGACGCCGTACGGGCCGCCGGTCCAGCCGGTGTTCACGAGCCACACGGTGCTGCCGTGCTGCTTGATCTTGTCGGCAAGCATCGCGGCGTAGGCCATGGGCTCGCGCGGCATGAACGGGCCGCCGAAGCACGCGCTGAAGTTCGGGGTGGGCTCCTTGACGCCGGCCTCGGTGCCGGCGAGCTTCGAGGTGTAGCCGTTGACGAAGTAGTACTGCGCCTGCTCGGGCGTGAGCTTCGAGACCGGGGGCAGCACGCCGAAGGCGTCCGCCGAGAGGAAGATCACGTTCTTCGGGTGCGAGCCTACGGACGGCATCACCGCGTCCGGCACGAAGTCGAGCGGGTAGGTGACGCGGGTGTTCTCGGTGCGCGCCGCGCTGTCGTAGTTGGGGACGCGGGTCACCGGGTCGACCACCACGTTCTCGATCACGCTCCCGAAGCGGATGGCGTTCCAGATCTGCGGCTCGCCCTCCTGGCTCAGGTTGATGCACTTGGCGTAGCAGCCGCCCTCGAAGTTGAAGACGCCGCGGTCCGACCAGCCGTGCTCGTCGTCGCCGATCAGGCGGCGCTTCGGATCGGCGCTGAGCGTGGTCTTGCCCGTGCCGGAGAGGCCGAAGAAGACGGCCACGTTCGACGGATCGTCCTTCGCCACGTTGGCCGAGCAGTGCATCGGGAACACGCCGACCTCGGGGAGGTCGTAGTTCATGGCATAGAAGATCGACTTCTTGATCTCGCCCGCGTACCGGGTGCCGACGATCAGCACCAGCTTGCGCTCCAGGCTCTGGACGATGCAGAGCTTGTTCTTGACGCCGTACTTGGCCGGGTCCTCGAGCTCCAGGCGCGAGGCATCGATGATGGTCCAGTCGTTGGACCAGTTCGGCAGCTCGTTCGGCTCGGCATTGATGAAGAGCGTCTTGGCGAACAGGCTGTGCCAGGCCTCCTCCGTGAAGACCGAGACCTTCAGGCGGTACTTCGTGTCCGCGCCGGCGTATCCGTCGAAGCGGAAGACGTCCTTCTTGGCGCGCATGTACTCCATGACCTTGGCGTGGATGGCATCGAAGTGGGCCGCGGAAACGGGCTGGTTGACCTTGCCCCAGGCAATGTTGCCGTGGATCTTGGCGGTGTCCTCGAGGAACTTGTCGTCGGGGCTGCGGCCGGTGCGGGCGCCGGTGTCGCAGTTCAGGGCGCCGTTGGCCGCCAGCATGCCCTCGCCACGGGCGATCGCCAGCTCCACCAGCCGGGCGGCGGCAAGGTTCGCGTGGACGGTCGCGGTGCCGAAATCATGCTTCGTGCGGGTGGCGGCGGGGCTGGCGGTGGTCATGGGTTCGGGTCTCCGAAAAAGAGAGGTGAAGCGGACAAGGATACCGGGATTCCGGGCCCTGCCACCCCTGCCGAAGCGTGGGATTGACCCCCTTCGCCCTGCCGGATAGCATGGTCCCCCTTCAGCGTGGCGACCGTAGCTCAGTTGGTAGAGCATCGGGTTGTGGTCCTGAGGGTCGCGGGTTCAAGCCCCGTCGGTCGCCCTTCTCAGCCGTTCCGCCCCTGCCCAGCGCAGGGGCGGTTCGTTTTTCCGGCACTTGCAGCGTGATTCACCGAGCCAGCCACCTCGCGCTATGGTGCGCGCCATGCGAGTTGCCGTGGCACAGATGGACATCGCCTGGATGGATCGAACGGCCAACTGGGCCACCATCCGGCGCATGGTTGGGTCCGCAAACCTTTCCAAGGGTGACTACCTGCTGCTGCCGGAGCTCGCGGACACCGGGTTCACGATGGATCCGCCTCCGGAGGCAGGGCCCGATCCGATGCAGGCGGCAGCCGAGCTCGCGCATGCGCATGGACTCTGGGTGCAGATGGGTCATGCCGAACGCGCCGCGGACGGCGTCGGGATCCACAACGCAGCGTCCATCATCCGCCCCGATGGCTCACTTGCCGGGCGATATCGGAAGATCCATCTCTTCTCTCCCGCACGGGAGGACAAGCACTACCGCCCGGGCGAGTCCATCTCCCTCGTCGACGTCGAGTCCGCGGACGGCACGTGGCGTCTCGCGCCGCTCATCTGCTACGACCTCCGATTCCCGGAACTCTTTCGCCTTGCGGCACTTGCGGGCGCAGAGGTATTCATGATCGGTGCCAGCTGGCCTGCACCGCGCGCCCTTCACCGACGCGCGCTCGCGGTGGCGCGCGCCATCGAGAACCAGGCGTACGTGGTGGCGTGTAACCGCATCGGCAACGACCCCAACGCTCCGTACGCCGGCGACTCGTTCGTCGTCGCGCCGAGCGGAGAGATCATCGCCGAGGGCGGTGATGCCGAGAACGTGCTCGTCGCGAACCTCGACCGAGGAGAGCTTGTCCGTTGGCGAGACAAGTTCCCGGCCATGCGCGACCTTCGGAGGTCACTCCTCGGCAACGTCCGCATTGACTGAAATCACGGCAGATTTCGCGCCAATTGATTGACGCGCGCAAGGCGAACCCTACACTCCGCGCACGCATGAAGATGCATGCGCGCGACGAGGCACAGGACGTACGCCACGGTCGCAGGCTCAGCACGGATTCGCAGGAGGCGATCACCGATGAACCAACACGACCCAGCCCACACTGATGATGCACGCGGCACGCTTTGGGAATCGCTCGTCGATTCGGGGCAGTGCGCAGTGGCCGAGCGCCCCGCCGAGCGCATGCTCGATGCATCGATCGCCGCCGCGATCCGCGAGGAGTACTTCGCGGAGGCAGGCGAGCTGGCCATGCGCTACGGCATCGGCGTGTGCGACGTGATCGAGCACCTCGAGCGCGCAGGCCTCGCGCGCATGCCGCGCCCGGAGCGCGCCCTCGAGCACATCAAGTGCGCCGTGCACGCCGCCGCGCTCGCAAAGGGCGTGGCGCAGGCATGGGCCGACCTGATCACCGCGCTCGGCCCGGGCTTCGACCGCGCGTGCGCAGGCCGCCTCGACCCCGTCGAAGGCATTGCGTTTGCTCGACGCTTCTGGCTCGACCTGCGCGCCTCCACGCTCGAGTCCGGACTCGAGTCCGGCGACCGCACGAACACCGGCTCCCGCCGCCGGCGCCGCGAGATCCGCCGCCCGCGCGGCGTCCGCGCCCCCGACCTGCGCACGTTCGCGGCGACGCGTCCCATGCGTTACTGGCTTGCGGAGCGGCTCCTCGGGAGCCTGGAGACCGAACTCGGACGTGCCGCGAGCGCCGCCGAGCGCCTTGACACCGTCGAGGAAGTGCGTACCCTTCGCATTCCTGCCCCGATGGCGGCGGGCGCCGAAACGCGCCACGGCTGACCAACGGGCAACTGGAACCGGGCAACCGGAACAAAGGATCCCAGGAACACCAAGCCTGGATCACCGAGCCGACGGATCCCCCGAAGGCGACAATTCGATCACTGCACGGTGCGCCCCGAACACGGAACCGCACCGAGCACGGCAACTTAGCTCAGTTGGTAGAGCAGCGCATTGAAAATGCGCGGGTCCGCGGTTCAAGTCCGCGAGTTGCCACTGAAACGCCGCCCGCTCCTCGAAGGATGCGGGCGGCGTTTCGCATGAAGTTGGGATGCGTGGCATGATGTTTGGATGCGCGGCAGGATGCCGGCCCCCCACCCCGCGCCCGGTAGTCTTTCGCTGAGTGGGTTCACCGATCGATGTCCAGCGACTGCGGCAGGAGATTCTCTCCTGGATGACGCCGCCCTCTGCCGACCTCGGCGGACGCGTCGCCGGCCGACAGATCCGCCGCCTGGTGGAAGCGCTGGAACAGCCGCGCGCCCGCGAGGACCTCTTCCTGAGCACGGTGGCCGAGGCAGTGCTCGCGCGGCGACTGCTCGAATCCGGATGCACCATCGACATCGAGCGCCCGACGGCGGGCGGACGCCACGCGGACTTCTTCGTCACCCGCGGCGGCGTCGACCTGTGGGTGCACGTGAAGCGGATCGGTGCGCCGCCGTCCACGGAGCCCGATCGCCCGCTTCCCGCCGAACTTTCCGCGCTCACCGCGATACACCGCCCCATTGCGATGGCCGTCCGCTGGTCTCCGACCGCTGATGCCGCGGGCCTCGTCGCGCTGCGCGATGCGCTCGAGCAGTTCGCGTTGCAGGCGAGCGTCGGCGACGAGATCGTGGTGCGTGCCGACGACGGCACCTGGCTCGGTGCGGCGCGCATCGCTGCGCCGTCCCTCGGCGGGAACGTGGTGCTGCGCACCGGCGCCGACGCCGGCTGGGAGGCTGCCGTGCCGCGGGTGCAGCGCCTCCTCCGCAAGGGCTATTCGCAGTTCATGCCCGGCGCCACCAACGTCATCTGCATGGCAAGCGACACCGCCGCCGCGTGCGAGACGGTGGAGAACGCGCTGCTCGGGACCGTCATCGAGCGCTGGGACCGCTTCCCGCCGCGCGGGCATCGCGTGGCCCACGGCCGCGCCGAGGACGGGTTCTGGTCGCGGGGCCAGTACGAGATGAGCACGCTGGTGGCGTGGTTCCCGATCGATGCGAGCGCAACGCCTCGGGTGTGGGAACGGTCCCCGTTCGGAACAGGCCATGCGCCCGACCCGGCGGCCGCGGCGCTCCTGCGCGAAGTGCTGCAGGCGGCACGCGAGACCTGGTAAGGCTGCGGCCCGATCACTCCTCGTCGCGGCCCACCGCGTAGGAATCATGCGGACGCGTGCGCTGCCTGGTGGAGACCACGCGATCCGGCCAGAGCGCACGCAGACCCTCGTGGGCCGGCAATCCATCGATCAGCATGCGCGCGCCGCCCGAGAGCAACTGCTCCAACTGGCGGCGGCCGACCTCCACCCGGAGCTCCACGCGACCATCCGCCGTCCAGTTGCGGTCGAGGACAGGCACGCGCTTCTCGAGGAAGTCCACGGTGCGTCCATCGGAAAGCGCGATGCTCAGCGTGCACTCGCGCACGTCGCCCTTCATCAGGGAGAGCACCTTCGCCGAAAGTTCCTCCAGGCCCTGGCCCGTGAGCGCGGAGATCGGCATCGCGTCGGGAACGCGTTCCATCCATTGCTCGAGCCGACGGTCGACGCCGTCCACCGGCACCCACGTCTCGGGCAGGCGGTCGGCCTTGTTGAGGAGAAGCAGCCGCGGCTGGTCGGTGGCGCCGATCTCGTCGAGCACGTTCTCCACCGTCTCGTACTGCATGAGCGCGCTGCGGTCGGCCACGTCGAGCACGATGAGGATCACGTGGCTCGCGATGGCGTCCTCGAGCGTGGCGCGGAAGCTGGCCACCAGGTGGTGCGGCAGGCGCTGCACGAATCCGACGGTGTCGGAAAGCATGGCGGCGTTGCCGCCGCCCAGGTTCCACTGCTCGACGCGCGTGCCGAGCGTGGCAAAGAGCTTGTCCGCCGCGTACGCCCCGCCCCGCGTCAGGCGGTTGAAGAGGCTGCTCTTGCCGGCATTCGTGTAGCCCACGAGCGCCGCGGTGAAGTGCTCCTCGCGGCGCTGACGCACCTCGCGTGTGCGGCGTGCCTCGATCTCGCCCAGCTCGCGGCGGAGCTTGTCGAGCTTCGCCTTGACGATGCGTCGGTCGATCTCGAGCTGCTGCTCGCCGGGGCCGCGCGTGCCGACGCCCACCGGCGCGCCGCCCGTCACCTGTCCCAGGTGGCTCCACATGGCGCGCAGGCGCGGTGCCGTGTACTCAAGCTGCGCGATCTCCACCTGGAGCTGCGCCTGCTTGGTGGTGGCACGGTTGGCGAAGATGTCCAGGATCACCTCGCTGCGATCGATGACCTTGACCGCGAGCTCCTTCTCGAGCTCCTGGATCTGGCTCGGGGCAAGCTCGTTGTCGAAGATCACCACCTTGGCGCCGAGCTCCTTGCACATGGCTGCAAGCTCCTCGACCTTGCCCTTGCCGATGTACGTCTTGCCGCGCGGGGCCACGCGGCGCTGCTCGAGCGTCCCCACCACGCGCACGCCGGCCGTCTCGGCCAGCGCCTTGAGCTCGATGAGGGATTCGTCGAGCCCGCCGTCGTCGTCGCGCAGGCGCACGCCGACCAGGATCGCGGGCTCTGCCCGGATGTCGATCTCTGCGTGTCGTCCTGTTTCCATGGAGCGGCGATTGTAGGACACGGAGCGGTGGCTCTATCATCGCAACGTGCCCCGATTCCACGCGAACCTCGCCTCCGCAGCCGTTGCTGCGCTCCTTGGAGCGGCGGCGCACGCGCAGGCCCCGGGCGCCGATGCCCCGGCCAGGCCGGTTCCGCCAGCCGAGGAGCGCGCATACCTCTGGTTTGACCCGATCATCGACCTCCGCGCAGCCATCGTCGGCAGTTTCGTGGATTCGGTGGATGTCCAGGCCATGCAGCGTGCGGCGTTGGAGGCGATGGTCAAGTCGCTGAACGACCCGTACACCGTCTACATCCCGCCCGCGGACGAGCGCGGCTACCGCACGCGGCTCTCGGGCAGCTACGTCGGCATCGGCGTGGAACTCGACGTGGAGGACGGCCGCCCGGTGGTGATCACGGCGATCGATGGCTCCCCCGCCCTGGAGGCGGGCATCCTCTCCGGTGACGTGATCCTCTCCGTCGACGGCAAGAGCACCGAAGGGCTGGGCGCCGGCGGGCTCGAGACGCTCCTCCCGGGCGCCCCCGGGAGCGTGGCAAAGCTGCGGCTGCGCCGCGCGGACGGCACCGAGCGCGAGGTGTCGGTGCCGCGCCGCGTCGTCGAGACGCGCAGCGTGAAGGGCATCATGCGCGGGCCGGACGGCTGGCGCTTCACGCTCGATGCGGACCGGCGCATTGCCTACGTGCGCATCGCGGAATTCACGGAGCGCACGCTCGGCGAATTCGACGCGGCGCTTGCCGCCATCCGCGCCGAGGGCGTCTCCGGGATCGTGCTCGACCTGCGCGACAACGGCGGCGGCCCGCTCGAGGCGGCGGTCGGCGTGGTGGACCGTTTCATCTCCACCGGAGGAATCGTGAGCCTCCGAGGCCGCAGCGAGGTGGGCCAGACCTGGGACGCCGCTGCCTCGCCGGAGGACCTGCAGGTTCCGCTCGTGGTGCTCGTCAACCAGGGAAGCGCCAGTGCCAGCGAGGTGGTGGCGGGCGCGCTGCGCGACAACAAGCGCGCCAAGCTCGTCGGCACGCGCTCCTACGGCAAGGGAAGCGTGCAGGACGTGCGCGCACTGCCGGATGGCGCGGGCACCCTCAAGGTGACCACCGCGCGCTACTACCTCCCCAGCGGCGCAAGCGTCGCGCGCGTGCCCGGTGCTGCGCGCTGGGGCGTGGAACCGGACACCGGCTTCCGCGTGCCGATGACCGAGCGCGAGTTCCTTGCGCGGGCAGCCGCGCGCCAGTTGCGCGAGGCGGTGTCTGCACCCGGTGCACCACCCGCCGCGCCGGCCGTGCGCTGGAACGATCCCGACTCGGTGCGGACCGATGCCAAGGACCCGCAGCTTGCCGCAGCGCTGATGGCGCTCCAGGGCTACGTAGACATGATGGAGTGGCCCGTGGTCGGCGACCTTTCGGGTGACGTCGGCGCAGGCAACGACGAGCTCCGCACCAACCTCGACTATCGGCGCAAGCTGCTCGAAGAGCTGCGACGCACGGATTCGGCCATCAGCTCGCTCCGCGCCACCGGTGCAGGCGTCGATGACCCGGTCATCGCGCCCGATGCATCGCTCATCGATGGCGAGGTGCTCCTCCGTGACCGCGACGGCCAAGTGGTGGGACGCTGGATCGTGAAGGACCCGGCGGCGCTCCGCGGAAGCATCGGCAGCGGAGCCGTGCCGGCCCCCGAATTCACGCCTGCGCGCGATCCGAACACGCCGGACACGGCAGCGCCCGGGGGCAAGCCTGCGCCTGCGAATTCGCCATCTGCCGCTCCGGCTCTCACTCCTTCCCCCACGCCCACTGCCGCCCCCATGCCCGCTCCCGAGGCGCCGGGCAAGTGATGCTCCCCACCGACGGAACGCTCATCCTCGGCATCGAGACCAGCTGCGACGAGACCGCGGCGAGCGTCGTCGAGTGGCGCGACGGCGCACCACGCGTGCGCTCGAACGCGGTGAGCACGCAGCACGATCTGCACGCGCGCTACAGCGGCGTCGTCCCAGAGCTCGCAAGCCGTGCACACCTCGATTTCATTGTGCCCGCGGTACGCGAAGCGCTGCGCGAAGCAGGATGCGCCGCCACGGACGTGCATGCCGTGGCGGTGGGCAACCGTCCCGGATTGATCGGCTCGCTCCTCGTCGGCAACGCAGCGGCGAAGGCCTATGCATGGTCGCTCGGCGTCCCCGTGATCGGCGTCGACCACGTGGCAGCGCACCTGGTGGCCGGCCTCATGGATGCGTCGCCCGTGCAATGGCCAGCGCTGGGGCTGGTGGTTTCCGGTGGGCATACCCACCTCTTCCTGATGGAAGGCCCCCGCTCCATGCACCTCCTCGGGCGCACCATCGACGACGCCATCGGGGAGGCCTTCGACAAGGCCGCCACCATCCTGCGCCTCGGGTACCCCGGCGGACCGCTCCTGGATGCACGCAGTTCTCAGGGCAACGCCTCCGCGGTCCGCTTCCCCTCCCCGCGCCTGACCGCACGAAGCGTGCGCGAGGGCGGCACCGACTCATCGGCCCATGGACTCAGCGCACTGGCCCCGAATCCCGCCGATACGGCCGATCCCAACCGCCGGACGCTCGACTTCAGCTTCAGCGGAATGAAGACCGCGCTGCTCTACGCGGTCCGCGGCATCCCGCCGGTGCCCAACCGCCCCGCGCCGCGCCCACCGGAACAACTCACTGAGCAGCGAATCTCCGACCTCTGCGCCAGCTTCCAATTCGCGGCCGTGGCCCAGGTCACCGACGTCCTCGGCCGCGCCCATGAACGGCTCACCGAGGCAGGGATCGCACCGCAGACCCTCCTCGTCGGCGGCGGCGTGAGCGCCAACCGACACCTGCGCGCGGAGCTCGCACGCTTCGGCACGGAACGCGGCATCGAGGTTCGCCTCCCCGCGCTCGCCTACTGCCTCGACAACGCCGCCATGATTGCCGCGCTCGCCCACTGGCGCCACGCCGCCGGCGAGCGCGATGACCTGCGACTTGCGCCACGAGCGCATTCGTCGCTCGGCGGGTCCTGAGCGCACCGCGCGCGCAGCAACACCGCCAACGACGCCCCGTGCGCGACCAGATCGCGCCAAACGCCCGTTTCGCTATGCAACCCGACCCCAAACGCACAGCGCCGGGCACTTCCGTCGTGGAGTGCCCGGCGCTGGAATTCGCTGGAAGCCGCTGACTTGCCCCGCACTGCCGCCTCCGACAGCGGCGCACGGGACTTCATCCGTCGTCATCCCACGTCATGCACCGTCTGCGCACACATCTCGCGCAGCCGGCTGGCGATGTCAGTCCTCGCTGCCACCCTTGGCGGCCTTCACGGGCACCGCGTTCGGGTTGGCCAGGCGCTTCGTCAGCACCTCGCGGCGGATCTCTTCCATCAGGTTCGGGTTCTGGCGGAGGAAGAGCTTGGAAGCCTCACGGCCCTGGCCCAGGCGCACGTCGCCGAAGCTGAACCACGCGCCGCTCTTGTCCACCACCTCGTCGGCCACCGCCAGGTCGAGCACGTCGCCCGAGATGGAGATGCCTTCCTCGAACATGATGTCGAACTCGGCCTCGCGGAACGGCGGCGCGATCTTGTTCTTCACGACCTTCGCCCGGACGCGGTTGCCCACGTTGCGGTCGCCGTCCTTGATGGCGCCGATGCGGCGGATGTCGACGCGCACCGAGGCGTAGAACTTGAGCGCACGGCCACCGGTGGTGGTCTCCGGCGAGCCGAACATCACGCCGATCTTCTCGCGCAGCTGGTTGATGAAGATCACGATGCACTCGCTCTTGGCGATGGCGCCGGTGAGCTTGCGCAGCGCCTGGCTCATGAGGCGAGCCTGCAGGCCGACGTGGCTGTCGCCCATTTCGCCCTCGATTTCAGCGCGGGGAATCAGCGCCGCCACGGAGTCGACCACGATCACATCGACCGCATTGGAGCGGACGAGCATCTCGCAGATCTCGAGCGCCTGCTCGCCGGTGTCCGGCTGCGAGACGAGGATCTCGTCGAGGTTGACGCCCAGGCGCTTCGCCCACGACGGATCGAGCGCGTGCTCGGCGTCGATGAAGGCAGCGACTCCGCCCGACTTCTGGCAGTTGGCGATGACGGTGAGCGCGAGCGTCGTCTTGCCCGAGCTTTCCGGCCCGAACACCTCGACGATGCGTCCGCGCGGCAGGCCCTTGCCACCGAGCGCGAGATCGAGGCTGAGCGCGCCGCTCGAGATGGACGGGATCACCGGCACCGACTCGTTGTCGAGCCGCATGATGGAGCCCTTGCCGAAGTTCTTCTCGATCTGGCCGACGGCCGCTTCGAGGGCCTTGGTCTTGGCAGCGCGCGCGGCCGTGTCAACGGTCGGCTTTGCAGCGGCGGCCGGAGCGGGCTTGGATGCGGTGGCCGACGGCTTCACGTCGACGCGGGGATCAGAGGACTTGCCATCAGAGGACTTGCTGGGTGACGCCATGGTGGCCATCTTCCCAAAGTTGTCGCGACCACCGGTTGCCGCTCCGGCTGCCGGGGCCGCCGAGCTGCCGCCCGAGGGAGTGCTGGCCGAGGGGGCGCCGACAGTGGTGTTGGGGGTGCGGGAGGCCGAGGCCGGGGTTCCGTTCGTGCTGGTCGTTGCCATGTTCTTTCGCTCCGTCGGTTGGGGCAGTCCGCTGGGGTCTGCCGTGATGCTGTCCTTGCTCACTTCGTGGCTTTTTGCCTGTTTTCCTCGCCTACCTGCGCAAGGACGGTGTCTGTTCCGATGGGTGTTCGGTGTTTGGTAGGTTCTCCGACTCCATCGGTTCTGTCAAGGGCTGTTCGGTATTTTTTCGGGTTCTCCCGACCTTCGGGTCCCGCGCCAACCCCGAACCCGGCTGGCGATGGGGGAACAGTAAGGCCCCCCGATGAAGTACCTGCGTCATCCGGCGGAAATTCTTGCCCACCGACTCCGGATTCGGACGAAGCGGGCACGAACCCGCCTCGCCGACAGTGCGAGCGCCCACCACGAGCGCCCCTCGCCGGCAATGCAAGCGCCTCTCGCCGGCACCGCAAGCACCTCTCGCCGGCACCGCAAGCGCCCCTCGCCGGCACCGCGAGCGCCCGGAGCGAGCACGGGGATTCCCAGCGAGCGGCTTCGAAGACGGCGAGGCACACGTACCCCCATCATTCACGCGAGGGTCGCCCCACGTGCCGAGCTCGCCTTCGCAGAGTCCGAGCGCAACCTGGTGGAGCGAGGACGTCCGCGAGCGGAATCCCCGAGCGCAGCGAGGACGCGGTCGACCGTCCACCGCCGGGAGCCAAGGCCCGAGTCCGCGTCCCGCACCAAGCGAAGCGACTGCGGCAGCGGACGACGGCCGCAGGCGTCCAGGCAAGTGCGGCCATGTCAAGGCCCTTGTCAAGACGCTTGTCAACAACATGACAACAACCCTTGTCAAGGCCTCTTGTCAAGCCCCCCATGTCAACGCTCATGTCAACGCCACACATCCGCGCATCGCCAATCCCATGACAACGCCCCGCAAGCGCCCCCGCGTCCACTCACTTCGTCTGCGTCTCCGGCTGCATCACGTTCGGGCTCGGCGCCGGATAGTCCTCCAGCTTGATCGACCGGAACCACTCGATCGTGCGCGGAATCCCCTCTTCCAGCCCGATCGTCGGCTCCCAGCCGAGCGCTTTGCGTGCCAGCGAGATGTCCGGCTTGCGCTGCAGCGGATCGTCCGTGGGCAGCGTGCGGTGCTCGATGCGCCCTTCGCTGCCGGCGTGGCGCGCCACCACCTTCGCAAGCTCGAGCATCGTGAACTCGTGCGGATTGCCCATGTTCACCGGCCCCGCGAATTCCTCGGGCGAATCCATCATGCGGCGGAACCCGTCGATCAGGTCATCCACGTAGCAGAAGGAACGCGTCTGGTCGCCGGCGCCGAAGATGGTCATCGCCTCGCCGCCCACGGCCTGGCGGATGAAGTTGCTCACCACGCGGCCGTCGTAGGGGTGCATGCGCGGGCCGTAGGTGTTGAAGATGCGCACCAGCTTGACGGAGGTGCCGTGCACGCGGCGGAAGTCCGAGCACAGCGTCTCGGCGGCGCGCTTGCCCTCGTCGTAGCAGGCACGCGGGCCAATGGGGTTCACGTTGCCGCGGTAGCTCTCGGGCTGCGGATGCACCTCCGGGTCGCCGTAGACCTCGCTGGTGGAAGCATGCAGGACGCGCGCGCCCGTGCGGCGCGCCAGCTCCAGGCAGTGGAGCGCGCCGAGCACCGAGGTCATCATGGTCTTGACCGGCTCGAAGCGGTAGTGGCCGGGTGCTGCCGGGCACGCCATGTTCCAGATGAAGTCGACGTCGAACTCGAAGGGGTGCACCACGTCGTGGTGGACGAACGTGAAGCCCTTGCGCCCTTCCAGATGGCGGATGTTCTGGCGCGTTCCCGTGAAGAGGTTGTCGAGGCAGGTCACCGAATGGCCAGAGGCCATGAGGGAGTCGCAGAGGTGCGACCCGAGGAATCCGGCGCCGCCAGTGACCAGGGAACGAGGCATCCCGCGAGTGTATTCCCTGCCCCGCTTGACCGCGGCCGCCGCCACGGCGAGGATCCGCACCATGGAACGGACCCGGCTCGTCCTCGGCGCCATGACGGGTACCAGTATCGACGGCATGGACCTCGCGCTCGTGCGCGTCCACGGCGCCGGGCTCGGCATG
>Ga0114967_10002292_pt1 | contig 15999 bp, 19 predicted proteins | sample M_130628_MF_Meta_FD_92639 | JGI IMG/M metagenome (GOLD analysis project Ga0114967, IMG submission 92639) | Freshwater microbial communities from Lake Montjoie, Canada to study carbon cycling - M_130628_MF_MetaG | ecosystem: Environmental > Aquatic > Freshwater > Lake | place: Lake Montjoie... | reverse complement strand
TAACATCAATTTCTTTGTTACCACTACCACCATCAAAACATAAACCTAATATTCTTGCTAAAATTACTTCGTATTGACTTGCGTTCTGAACTTGAGATGTTCCTGCATCAACTTTCATAGAAACAGCACCACATAAAGATTCCATAATAGAACCCATAATATCGGTGTTTTCAGACATTTTAATTGTGTCGTAGTAGTCAACCATAAATTCACCAACTCTATTAACATTATTTAATCTATTAGCAAGTGTTACTTTATACCAAGGGCCAGTTTCACCAAATTGACCAAGTTCACTATATTTAATATCGAATAGTTTCTGACCTGACTTACCATAATACCCAAAAGTTTGTCCATTTTGTATCAAATTATACATTTGATGATTCATTGAGAATGGGTATGTTGATGATGAAGTTACAGGGTTCTTTTCGTAAATAATTTTACCAACCTCATCATTTGGGTCAATTTTTAATCTACTAAATAAATCTACGGAACCTACTTTAATCCAAACCTCTTGATTACTCCCGTAAGTTTGTTGTTGGTCGCAACCTAATGCAGTTAAACAATCACTTAGAACAATTGTTCTTAATCTAGGTTGGACGTTATTGATTGTTCGGATTAAAAGATTTTTAATGTAACTTGGGGAACCACTACCATTTCCACCGGTAGTATTTGCTAAATCTAAAAGTTGTTCAAATTGAGTTTTAACTTGTTTTTGATATCTTTTAGTTTGTTCTTTAAATTTATCTAATGATTGGGACACATCTTTTTTTGATTTTTCAAAAGAATCCCCAACTTTTTTATTAGCGTCATCATACTTTGACTTAGCGTCTTTATATGTTTTAGTCACGTTTAATTTACTTTGAATCTTATTATAATCAAAATTTAAATCTACAGATGGCATAATTTATTATTTTTACATTTTATAAGAACCACCATCTTTAGCAATATCTTTTTCAATCAAACTTTTTAATAAATCATCATCACCCCCTAAATCAGAGATTGAAAAACCTCCACTGTTATTGTCTTTAGAGTTATTAGATTTTTCCCACATTCCGGATTGAAGTTTGGAGAGGGTTAGTTTTTTCTCAACACAATCATTTATAATTTTTTGTTGTTTTTCAATCACTGGCCCTATGATTGTCATATCTTCGGGTTCTTTCATCATTGTTAACATTTTATTTTGAATTCTGATGGCGGTATTTCTTTGTTCTACAAGTTCATTATAGATTTCTTGCATCAACGATAACATTGATTCTTTACTTAAATTAATTTCTTTTTTTGTTGGTCTTCCCATAATGATAAATATTTAGATGGTCTTTTTTATTTAACCATATTTTGAATCAACGTAAAATACATATTTTTATATTTTTTCATTGACCCTCTAATCTCTTTTGTTGAAAGATTAGTCATTTCTCTTAATGATAGTAATATGATATTTTTATTAAATTTATTGTTATCATTACCTACAAAAATATTTTCATAGTTGTCAAATAAATCATATAATGCTTGTCCTAATTTGATTTCGTTTTCAGAAAGATTTTCATTTTTAATAAATTCCTCTAATTGTTTTAAAAAATGATAAATTACTTTTTCAGAGTCCAATGAGTCATTTTCAATATAATAAGCAAATTCTTCATTATTTTCTAAATTAGAAGAAATATCTTCATATGAAATTTTTCTGTTTGTATCTTTTTGGTCTTTAATGATTTGTCCCATAAGATAATTTTTACATATGGTTCCAAAATAAGAGTAAGCCTTCTTTTCTTTAGAAGGCTTAAACTTATCTATTTTTGTCATTAAAAACGAGTGAGTATCTACATGGATATCTGTGAAATCCATATCTTTTCTATATAATTTGTATCTTCGTATGATTGAAGATATCATCTTATCTAAAGGTTTTTTTAAAAACTCATTATAAATTTTATTTTTTTCTTCGTAAGAGGTGGATTCTAAAAATCTTACAACCGCTAATTCTTCTCTAACATCAAAATAATTTAATTGAGTTGGTTTTCTACCTTTCTTCTTTAACTCAACACTGGTATCCCCTGTTAAATTAATTAGTTCAGACATTAAACTTCTTGTGGTTCGTATTTTATGGCTCTATCATTAGTAAAAAAATATTCTTTTTTAGCCGAATCAATCCAAAATTTAACTTCATCTGGTGTTAAAGCATCTTCACCATTTTTATAGTTCCAAAAAATTGAACCATTTCTTAAGTTAGTGTGTTTATAACCAATTTTTGGGATTGACATTATTTTAACTGAATTATGGGTTAATCTTAAAAATAATTCGTAACCATAAGTTAATTTGATTGATGATTTAAGTAATCCATTATCAAGTAATACGGATTTTTTAATAACCATTCCTGATGTTTGGAAATTTTGATAATCCTGTAATGTTTCATTTGTTAAAACACCCATTTCAGATGCGAAGTTTGCGGCAAATGTTGCCTCATTGGTGAATCCTACAAATTTACCCATTTGGTCTGTGTCTACAACAATAGGTAGGAACACATCAACATTAGGGTACGCCTGACTATATTTCTCAACATTGTTAAACCAAATTGTTGAATATTCATCATCAAATTCAAATAGAGATATCCATTGTGAGTTTGAATTTTTAACACCAAAATTTATTTGTGAAACATAGTTCGGTTCTTCAGTCCAAAGTAATTTAATTACATTTAAATTACCAAAGTCGAAGTTATTTAAAATATCAACGATAACGTCTTCATCTGTGTGAACAATAATTAATTCGTTAATTTTTAATTTTTGAGTTTTTAATGACTCAATACATTTTGTAAAATACTCGGAAAAGTCAAAAGCTCTTCCTGATTTAATTGGTAATATTACTGATACGTCAAAATAGTTTTCCATATTATTCTTCAATTGTTTCTAGTTTATTTAATTGTTCTGTGAACGATTCTAATCTTGTATTCATAACTTTATCAAAAATTGATAAAACTTGTTCATCAAAAATTTCTTTAGTTAAAAGAGATTCAGATGTTTTTTTCATACCTTCAAATAACTTTTCACTAACATTATCTTCTAACCAATTTTGTAAATAATCTGCAATAAAATCAACTATTTGAACTTTGTTATTAATCCAAAGACCGTTATCTTCATTCATCCAATCCGGAACCATATTAGGTACTAAACCTAATACCGGAACATTTGACTTAATTGATTCTAATGGGAATGTACCATAAGCACTTGTTTCATCAACCCATACAGATAAACAACATTCTTGAACACCATTTGCAAATTCTTCTTCAGATAATGTTCTTAAATCTCTAAATGTTATCCAACGATATTGAGGGAATTTAATATAAAAACTTTTAATTAAGTTAATTGTGTCTCTATGTTCTCTAGTATGAACTGCAACAATTGGTTTAGATGGTAAATTACTAGGTTTAAATTTATCTGAAAAATATGGTTTTAAAATTTCATAAGAAACACCTCTCATAATACCTTCAATAAATTCTTTTTGATAATCTGAAGTTGTAATACATTTATAAAAACCTAATTGAGTCCAACTTTCACCAGGTTGTAAAGTTTCAAAAATGTGGTCGTAAGCTTGACATAACACAATTTTACCACAAGGTAATTTAGAAACTTGACTCATTATATATCCAAACAATTCCGGTATAACTAATAAATCTTCAGGTGATACTTCTAAATTTTGACCTTCAATTGCTTTATGAGGGAGTACCATATATTCTTCCCCTAACCATTGAGAAACTCCGGTATAGTCAGAACTTTCGTGTAGGATTATCGGGTTATACCCTCCATTTAATAATGATAATCCTAATCTATAGATATAAGCTATAGATGCTTTAGCATTACCCTTCGTGTCTTGAGAAATAAGATAAATTTTAGCTTTCTTATTTTTCATATTCTCAATAGACAATTCTAATTTTGATAGTTGTTCTTGATTCATATTATAGTTTGTTTAGTAAATTTTTATATAGTAACGTATTAAACGCTATTTTAAATGGTATTGATAAGTTACTTGTTCCTTTTGCTCCTAATTGTTCATCAATTTCTTCAGGTTCGTCCATAATGATTTCCATCATTAATTTAACCGTTTCGTATTTTATAATACTAATATGTGTTGTTTCAGTTATACCTGTTGTTGGTGTCACATCTTTAATTTGAACATAGTCATCTATTTTGTCTAAATCCAAATAATAATTTTCTCCTAATACTTTTAACATTATATTATTTTTGTTAATTCGAATTCAAAATCTTTAAGGTTCGTTATTGAATGTTTTGATTCGATATGTTTATTGTACTCCGTTTGATATTTTATTAATATTTTATCAGTGGGATGTTCTAATAATAGGGCAGGGTTTGATGTAAGTAAAACATCAATATCGTCCCACATTGAATTAATTGTCAAATTACTATAAAATTTTATTTTTTCTAACTGACAACCAAATTTTGATAAGAAAAATAAAGACGCGGGTTTAGACCTACCTATCTCGTCAGACACAATTAATAAATCGTGTTTATCTCTCAAATTAACGTAAATCTCATTTAAATCAATGAATGTATTATATTCGGATGATTGTGAATGACCAAAAATTTCCATTGAAAAATCCTCATATAAAAATGAATATATCTCTTCATCATCTATAAAAGAAAAATGATTTCTTAACTCTAAAGAATCTATTGGATGTTTTACTTCACGAGTAATAGAATCTTCATCTTCAAGACCTTCTGTTTTGTCTATCATATATTTTTGATAGGTTTGTTCGATTTTTTCTAAAGTATTTCTTAATACTCCATTAATCTCAATTGCTATTCTCATCTTCTTCTTCCGTATTATCGTATTTATTTAATATTTTACTAATTAACGGATTTCTAACAATATCCTTTTTATCTTTAAATTCAAAAATTGAAATGTAATTACTGTCTCTGAATTTTTCGATACCATCCCATAATCCACTTAATGTTTTATTTTTATATTTGTCGGATTGTTCTACGTCACCGGAAATAAAAAATTTACTATTATAACCAATTCTTGTTAGAAGTAATTTCATTTGACTTGGAGAAGCATTTTGACCTTCCTCAAATATTAAAATAGAATTATCAATATTCATACCTCTCATAAACGCCAAAGCAAATACCTCAATAACCTCAATCTCTTTAAGTTTTTCACGAGATTCTTTTCCAATAATCTTATTTAATAGATAATATGAGGGAAAAATGTACGGGTCTAATTTTTCTTCAACACCCCCCGGTAATGAACCTAATTTTTCCTCAGCCTCAACAGCCGGTCTGACAATTATTATTTTTTCATAGGGGGTTTTAGGGTCTGAAAGCAAATCAATAGCCGCTTTCATCGTTATATAACTTTTACCAACACCTGCTGGTCCTGAACAAATTGTTATCTCACTATCAATTAAAGTATCGTAATACTTTTTTTGATTTATAGTCAAAAACTTATCTTTTGTTTTTTTTTTAATGATTTGACCAATCAAATCTTTTTTACTTACCGGTTTACCGGTTACCTCTGGAGTGGGGGTTGTTGTTGGTTTTCTTTTTCGCTGTTCAGCCATTTTTATTATTTATAATTATCTAATTTAATATTCTTTATTATTAATCATTTTTTTTATTCTGATTTGTTCATCCCAGTGTTCAATCATTTCATCCATTAACATTTCAAAAGTATATTCAGGCTCCCAACCAAGTTCTTTTCTTATTTTAGTGGAATCACCTTTAAGATATTTTAATTCTTCAGGTCTCATAAATTCTTGATTTTGAACTACGTATTGTGTATAATCAAGGTCTAATTTGTTAAAAACATACTCAATCATTTCTCTAACTGAATGTGTTATCATTGTTGATACGACATAATCATCCGGGGTATTTTGATTTAGTAATAAGTGCATTGCTTTCACATAATCTTTAGAATGACCCCAATCTCTGTATGAATCCATATTACCAACAATTAACTTATTCGTTAATCCGTGTTTTATTTCAACCGCTGTTTTAACAACTTTATTTGTTACAAAATTAGACCCACGTCTAGGTGATTCGTGATTAAATAATATTCCGTTTACTGCGTGTAATCCATAAGCTCTTCTATAATTTCTAACTAACGAATATGCGGATAGTTTAGAACACCCATATGGAGATACTGGTGTCATTAGTGTTGTTTCTCTTTGGAAACCATCTTCATCAACTGAATTACCAAACATTTCGGATGATGATGCCTGATAAAATTTAGCATTTGGGCAACTTCTTTTGTAAGCTTCTAACATATTTAAAACGCCATTTGAGTTTGTTTGTAATGTAAATTCAGGAATATCAAAACTTATTCTAACGTGACTTTGTGCGGCTAAATTATAAATTTCATCAGGTTGTATTTTGTCTAATAATTTTTGTAAATTTGTTTGGTCTAACACGTCTCCATAATAAACGTGCATTCTATCTTTTATGGATTCGATACGACTTTGTTGGTGTTCAGGTACTGAATTTCTTCTAACAATACCGTGAACTTCATATCCTAAGGATAATAAATATTCTGATAAGTATGAACCGTCCTGACCGTTAATACCTGTTATAAATGCTTTTTTCATATTATTTTTTAAAGATTTTCATTTTAGTTAAATCAGGCCAATCAGTAACCACCCATTGTCTTGGTGGTGTATCTATCGCGACCTGTAATTTATTTAACCCTAATTGGGCTGTTTCAGGTGTCATATAATAATGGAATCCAAGAGTGTCAATATCTTGGTCTCTCCAAGGTATGTTAGGTAATCTACCATCATAAGACATTTTCTTTAATGAAATATAATCAATTTCGTTATCAAGTAAAATAACCCCCCCTCTACCTAATGAAAGATGTTTTTGATATTGAAAGCTAACACACATAAATGTATTGGGGATATAACTATTTTTTTTCCATAATACGGCAGCATCAACAATTCTTTTATCACCATAATTAAGAGTATAATAGTTTTCCCAATTCTCATCTCTCCATTCTCGTTCTATACCTAACTTTTCAGCCAAAAATGGTACGGATAAATATGTTCTAATTGGTACATTAATTTTGGTTTCTTTAGTGTATCTTAAACATAATTCCAACCCGTGTGTGCAACTATCAACCGCGACTCCATAAGGGGAGCCAAAAAATTCTGATATTTTATTTTCAAAAGTTGATATTACATTAAAATTCATTTTTTATTATTTAAATAGGTTATAATATTGTTGTTGTCGTCACACCATTTAAGCGCGTATTGACCCTCTAACGGTCTTGAAAACATTGGGTGGTAATGTTTAGTACATCCCTCAAAAAAATAATGATTAGCTTGAGTTAATCTTGTTTTATTTAAATCTGTGACACCTTCAACATTACAACCTCCATGTAACATATTTGATGCCCATATTAAAGCTTGACCCTTTTTCAAACTTACATTTTTTTCAGAAGCATTTTTACTTTTTATTAATTTAATTAAAAAATCTTCATATATTTTATAGTTATGTGCTTCCCCATTTTCAATAGTATCAGGGTGAGGTAAATTAAGATTATGGTATTCATATACCGGCCATTTATGACTACCTGGTATTATTTTTAAAGTACCATTAGTTTCATCAACATCTTCAAATGCTATCCACACACCAACCATCCAAAGATGTGGTATTGTGTGAAAATGTATTGTATCGCTATGGAGTGGTTGATTACTGCCTTTAATAAAATTAATTGTTGAAAATGGAAATGGAGTTTTTCCGTATAAATAACTAAGAGTATTAATAATTTTAGGGTGTATCGTTAAATTAGCAATTGAGTCACTTTTTCTCCAATGTTCAAAAATTCTTTTACTTTCCGTGTATTGAAAATGGTCAGCATGAAATGTTGTTTTTTCATCGTTTAATGCTTCATACACGTCATTTACCACGGGTGAGATTTCATCATCTGTTAATTCTAAATCAATAATAAGATAACCATTTTCATTATAAAATTTACAATCTTCTTTTTGTTTATCTGTTAAATCTGATTCTTCTAACAATTGGTTAAAAAATGGAGATTCAATCCAAGGAATATCCAATGAGTCGTTTGATGGTTTAAAATTTTTCATAGTTCATAAGTTTTTTTGCGCTTTCTAATATTCGTTTTGAATCTCTTTTTTTAATTGGTTTCGCGGGTGACCCAGCATATACTGTCCAAGGTTCTGTATCTTTAGTAACAACTGACCCTGCTCCAATAATCGACCCTTCACCTAATGTAACACCTGGTAAAACAGTGCAATTAACACCTAAAGTGGCGTATCGTTTAAAAATAACCGGTTTATTAAAAACCGTTCTATGTTCTATTGGGACAACAGGTGATATTAAACCTTGCATAAAGTCGTCTGTTGCACATACAATTCTACTTCCTGAACCAATATTTGTAAAATCTTCCATAACAATTAATGCCGGTGCACCTCCTATAATTGAAACGCTCGGTGCTATATGAATATAATCACCCAATATTGCTTGAGTTGATATGTAAGTCCACATATCAATTGCAACATGATTACCAATCTCAACTAATTCAGGTCTTGATATTATCGCTAATTCACTGACTCTAACATCTTCACCAACCTTTTTTAATTTTTCCATTTTTTATATTTATAATCCACCATTTATTTTTAGATTACATCCACAAAAATACTCATTTTCTATAATATAGTCAATTGTGTTATATAATTCTTGAGCTTTACCAAACCTTTTTAACCCTATTTTTTCTTTTGCCATATCTTGATATTTAGTTTCAACTCTATCACCCATTCCACCATCCCAATATCCTAGTTGTATTGTATTACACGTTATCCCATGTTTTATATTTTCTTTATTAGCAACAGAAATTAATCTATCCAAAAAGGCTTTTGATGCACAATATAATGAATTTTTAGGTACATTCATTTCAGAAAAAATTGAAGATATTGATATTACTCTACCCCATTTATTTTTAATCATATTTGGTAAACATCCTGAAAGGATATTGATATTACCTTTTATGTTTACATTCAACATATCATCAATTTCTTTATAATCATCTTCTGTAATACTATTTAAAAATACATCATATTTTTTACCGGACATATTTAAAACAATATCTACGTGATTTTTATTAAAAAAATCATTTACTTCTTTTGGGTTTGTTACATCAACATCTTTACTACATAAAGAAATTACCTCATATTTTTCTTTAAGCAATGGTACTAATTTAGTTCCAAGACCACCTTTTCCACCAAAAACAACTATTTTTTTCATAATTATTGATTATATTTAATTATCATTGAACCCCAAGCCCAACCAGCACCAACAGCTGATAATAATATATTATCTCCATGAGTTATTTCCCCTGATTTAATTGCATCATCTAAAGCAATTGGTATTGACGCCCCAGCAATATTACCATATTTATCCATTACTGTTTTTACTTTATCCATTGGTAAACCAACATCTTTTGCAACCAATTTTAATATATTAATACTAGGTTGATGTGGGACTAACATATTAATATCATCTGCAGTTAAATTAGCCTCTTTTAAAACACTTTTAATTGATTCAGGTAATACTTTAGTCGCTTGTTCCCAAACTTCTTTACCTATCATTTCAAATGGTTTATCTAACGGCATTCTAAAACCTGTCATACCAGTACCATTACCGTTAGATGATATTTCGCTTACCATCCAGCTATTTTTTGAAGGACCTAAAACTACCGCACCTGCCCCGTCACCAAAAAACACACAATGACGGTCATTTAAGTTTGTATGTTTAGAATATGTTTCACTAGCAACAATTAATATATTTTTATATATACCGGCACTAATTAATGTTGACGCGAATGACATAGCATAGACAAACCCTGCACAAACAGCGTTAATATCAAATGACGGTACGTTTTTTTTAATATTTAATTTATTATGTAAAACACACGCGGTTGATGGAGATATTTGGTCAGGACTAGAAGTAACTACCATAATTAAATCTAAATCTTCTTTATTTATAGTAGCCGATTCTAAAGCATTTATTGCCGCATGGTATGCTAAGTCGGAAGTTTTTTCACCAACAATCATTCTTCTTTCTAAAATACCTAATTTTTGTTCAACCCATTCTGAGGTTGTGTCTATATTTTCACATAGTTCACTATTACTCACAACCCTATTAGGTAAATAAGACCCGGTACCAATTATTGTTACTTTATCGCTTTTCATTTATAAAAATGTTTTCTGTAATGACCTGTTTTATATTCATATACTAATACCCAACTTTCTTGGGTAATTACATTTTTTGTTTTTCCCATGATTCCCATACAAAAGGATAATCAAATTTATTTTTAAATCCATTAGAAATTAAGTTTTTTTGAATATTATCTCTTCTTTCCATATCATTTTCAATGCCTAAATGAAATTGTATTTGTATATTTTTAAATTTGTTAATTATCGTACTTTCAATTAGATATTCCATTAATGCGTATTCATCTCCCTCAATATTAATTTGAAGTAAATCAACTTGATTAATATTATTATCTGAAAGTATTTTATCGATAGGTATAGTTTTAATTTGAATAACTGAATTAACATTTGTGTTAAAATTTGTTGATGACCCATCATTTGACACATATAAAGATTTAGTTGTTTCATTTTTATCTGTAGAAACTCCTACATTCATTACCTTTATTTTTTCGGAATTTTCATATTTTTTAATTAAATGATTGTAAAATTCAGGTACTGGTTCAACTAATATTATATTGGGAATATGAGGGTTATTTTTTTTTAAAATTTCATCAATCCATAGTCCATAATACCCCCCTAAATCAATAACAACTGAGTCGTCATTTAATTCATAATTTATATTATGGGTATAATCACCATTATCGCTAAACCATTTATTTAAACTTGTAATATCTTGTCTCATAAAATAAAAATTTTATCTAATTCTTTTCCTTCGTAAGGACCTGTTTTATATTCATATACTAATGTATCGTCTTCTAAAATTTCATAATTATGTCCACCTTCTAAAGTAAATGAGGCGTCCCCAACATTTAAAATTTCAGTAGTTAAAATAGAATTGTCAATATCATAGAAAATACATTTAACACTACCCTGTATTACCACCCAACTTTCCTGAGCAATTACATTTTGTGTTTTTTCTTTCCAAATATGTTTATGTGGTTTAAAGGTTGTTCCTTTTGTTAAGTTTAATCTTGAACACTGTATAAAATTTTCTTCACTAACAATGTCTTCCCTACCTGGTAATATGTTGTCTTTTCTAACTATCATGTGTAATAGTTTAGTCTTATTAATTTTTGAGTATATCTTTTTCATGTTTTAAATTTTTATCCAATTATCGGGTAATATGTCAGAAGAGTTTAAAAATCCGGATGAAGGACCAAACCAATTATTAGGACCAATTATTATTTTATTTTTATTTTTGTTTAAATATGCACCCCACCATCCAAAAGTACTATTACATATGATATTATGTTCACACATACTCATTGCGTATAAATCTAAGTAATCTTTACCTAAACTAATAAATTCTTTATTTGGTAAAAAATCAAACATACTTTTAACTCCATTTAAGTCATCACTGAATATTAAATAATTTTTATCTATTCCAATCAAATTAATCGCAGACGTGTAATATTCTATAGATTGTTGTGGGTGATAATTAGGTGATGATAAATAATCACCTCTTCTAATATGAATTGAAATTGAATTTTTAACATTTGGTAATCTTTCTAAAATAATTTTTTTAATACTTTCAGTTGGTTTAAAAAGATTAATTATGTAATCTTTATTATTTATAAAATATTTTTCACTTTGAAAGTACCCCTCAATTAATAAATTTTCGCCTATGTTATAGTTTATTTGTTTGTAATTAAATGTTGGAGGTTCTTTATGTACTCTATATGGTGATGGTAATTTCTCAATAAAATTAATATTACGTAATAAATTATCGTTATAAACACTATAATCAGGGTCAAAACCTGGTTTTGGGGTTTCAGAACTAATCGGTCTTAGAAACTCGTTTGAAAAAATGTAATCAACATTATTATCTAACGCTAAACTAATTGCCGCAGATAATTTAAACATAACGTTACATAATCCCCCTTGATGATTTGTAGTTATAAAATTCATAATTTATTACTATATAAGTTTATTAAAGTTTCACATCTTTTTTCATATGTGTGTTGTTTTGATAAGTCTAACCCGGATTTACCGATAGACTCTCTTAATTTATCATCGGACAATAATTGTTTTATTTTTAAAATCATTTCAACATTATCTTTATACATCATAACGTTTACACCATCAATAAAACCTAACTCTTCATATTGGTAATTATAGTTAGTTACTAAAGGTATTCCACACCCAATAGTTTCAAAACTTCGGTAATTAATATCGTTTGATAAATTACAATTCCAATGTATTTTATATGAATTTATGGTATTAACCATAGAATCACCAATAACAAAATTATCATATATAAAATTAAAGTTACTTGATAATAAATTTAAATAATTACTCCTATTAAGTAAACTACCACAAAATCCAACATCACATTTTTTAATAACATCTCTTGACGATATTAAAGTATCGTCAAATGAATTTGGAAACCAAACTTTAAACTCGTCATTAACATAATCTTTTGTTGAGTGTAATAGAAGATTGTATTTTCCTTTATTAAATTCATTATTATATGATGACTCACCTTTGACGTGAGCGTCAATACACCACAGGAATTTTATAGTATTAACATTCTCTAAATTAGGTACCCAACCACTATAGTCATAATTTTCTAAATTAATTATTAAATTAAAACTATTAAAATCAATAATATCATTATAGTTGTCGTGACCTAACCCCCACACTGTTACATTATGCCCAAGTTTTTCAAAACCACGTTGTAAACAAAAACATTCTCTAAAATGTCTATTTTCATTATGTCTACCATTTTCTTGTATTAAAAGTATTTTTATCATATTAATTATTTGTTATAATTTTACTAATTACACCATTTAGTAGGTTATTATTTAAGTAATTCCCTTCTGTTAATGGTTGAATGTTATTTTTTTTAATAAATGATTCCATATTATCTTTATGTACAAAAATATGGTCGGAAGGGTATACATATTCTAAATAAAAAGGTATGTAGTCAAGATTTTTAAAAAAGGTAAAAATGTCTGAATCATCATAACCAAACTTTGCTAACTGAAAGTTTTCTAATTCTACAATTAATGTTGGTTTATCTTTTTTTATTTTTTCGATACCACCTTCTAATACAAATTTTTCATATCCCTGAACATCAATTTTAATAAAATCTATTTTTGGTAAGTTTAAACTATCGATAGTTTTTATGTCAATTTTTTCACCTCCGGAACCAACACTTAAATCACCAATATTGACCCAATCTGATTCGTAATTAATTTGATTCATTTCAGATATAGTATTTTCATTACCTAACCCAAAATTATGTAACATTATGTTTTTAATATTGTTACTATCAATCGACATTTTTTGGATGTCAAACATAGTTTTTTGTGGTTCAAAACTATAAACTTTATCACAATACTTTGAGGCGATTATTGAGTGCCATCCGTAATTACTCCCAACATCCATAAAAGATGTGTGAATGTCTAAATTATTTTTTAAAAATTCAATAATATGGTTTTCCCAAATTTTTCCGTTAATAATATCACCACCAATACCATCATTTTTAAAAGTATATATATCAAACCAATCGACTTTGGTTTTAATTATTTTATCTGTTATCATATAATTTTTTATATAAGTTTTCCCATTCTAATGTTATTTTTTTTTCTTCAAAATTCATAGTCCTTTTTTTTGCATTATACGATATTTTTTCGTATAATTCTTTATCATTACAAAGTTTCACAATTGATTCAACATATTCGTTTTCATTTTTACAAACAAAACCACCATCTTTTATTATCTCTTCTTGAGCATTATATCCCGCAAAATGTGAAACAACTGGCTTTCCATACATCATAGATTGTGCTATTGCGGTACCAAATGTTTCCCCATCAATTCTATAGTGTAAGAACATATCGATAGTGTTGTGAAATTTATGTATTAATTCATCATCATTAGTGGGGTCAATAATGATACATTCGTTATTTAAACCTAAACTATTAATTAAACTTATTGTATGACTACACGCACCAATTATGATGTATTTAAATTTATATCCAATATCTTTTATTTTTTTTAACGAATTTAATGATATTGGATGGAAGTTATCTTTACGGCCTACTCTACCAAATACAAAATAATTTTCCGGAATATTATATTGTGTTTTTAAATTGTCAGTTGAGTTTAATGGTAACGGAATTGGGTTATAAATCATATAATCAGAACCATTTCTAATGTTAGTAACCATATTACTGATTGTTACAGAACAATCTAAAAATTCAGAATTATCTTTACCTCCAAAAATATTAGTTTCAATTTGAATAGGACAAATTCTTTGATTAAACGGCCATTCAAAATACCCACTTCTAGCAAAATGAATTATATCAAAATTATATGATTTGACTATTTCAGTAAAATTAGTTTCTCTATAAGGGTATCCAATATCCGAACCTAATTTATCCGTTGACGCCTTAAAAGGTATTATTTGATAATTCTTTAATTTAGTTTTTAAGTAATCTAAACGATTATTATCTTGGTTAGGGTTATAACAAACGTATATATCAAATAAATCAGGGTTTAAATTTAATAATATTCTTTCGTGAGACCTCCAAGTACCCCCATAATCTATTGTATGCGAGTAAAATAAAATTTTAATTTTTTTCATACTATCTTGCGACGCTAGTGTTTAATCTATATGTGTATAATCTTTCAGGTAATTGGTAAAATTTGTAACCATTATTAATAGCTCTTTTCCATAAATCCCAATCTTCCATCCCTATGATATTTTGATAACCACCTAAATCAATTATTGATTGTTTTTTAATTAACATTGACCCGTGAGTTAAAATATTCTCAGTAAAAATTTTATTTGAAATTTCTAACTGAGTTATATTATTTTTATCGTTAAAACAACTTGGAAATAAATTTTCGTCATCATCACCATTAATGTTCCAACAATGTGTTCCTAAAAAATCAACTTCATTATTTTTAATGTAATTAACTTGTTGTTCTAATTTGGTTGGTAAGTATAAATCATCAGCATCTAAAAATCCTACCCATTCTGTTTCAACGTATTGTAGACCAAAATTTTTGGCGTAAGATAACCCCTCTTTTTTATTTCTAGTTAGTATTGTTAAATCTAAATCGTAGTTCGAAGATTCAATCATTTCTTTGGTCTTACTCCAACATTCATCTAAAACAATGATAGTTTTGAAATTTTTATAGGTTTGGTTTACTAACGAAAGTATTGATTTATTCAATAACATATCGTGAAATTCATTTGTGCTATGTACACAAATTAAAATAGTTAACGTCATATTGTTTTTAATAAATTTTCAGATAATATTCCGGATGTCTATTTTCGTTTTCATCAAAAACATCACCAATAAATTCTTTGTTTATTCTTTCAGATGGAAATTTTTTAGAATTACTATTATAATTTAAGTATGAGTCGTGGACAAAACTATGATTAACAACTAAAGGATATATTTTTTCTCTTAAAAAATTTTGGTCTACTTGCCAAAAATCACCCTTAACATAATCATCAATAATGGTTTTCATATTTTTTAATAAATTATTTCTAACACCCCACATACCTCCTAAAATTTCTGTCGCGTGATATGGATGGTCTCTCATTATGTGAAAATCTTTATCTGAATTTAACCATTCATCCACAGCTAATTTTTCTCTATTTGATAAACGACTATCAGTATCACGAGATAACATAACATCTGAATCATCACAAGCATAAAATCTCCAAAACATACCTGACCAATCTCCATCAAAATCCATCATAATCACCTCTGTATGGGGTAATGATTTTAACGTTTCAATAATATTGGTTG
>Ga0114967_10002289_pt1 | contig 16018 bp, 15 predicted proteins | sample M_130628_MF_Meta_FD_92639 | JGI IMG/M metagenome (GOLD analysis project Ga0114967, IMG submission 92639) | Freshwater microbial communities from Lake Montjoie, Canada to study carbon cycling - M_130628_MF_MetaG | ecosystem: Environmental > Aquatic > Freshwater > Lake | place: Lake Montjoie... | reverse complement strand
CCTGGTTATTCACCAGCATTAGGTTTTGTCTTAGGAGGAGGAGCTAGTGCTAATATCTTATTTGGAGACAGAAAAACAACCAATCTGTCATCTTCACTGGCGAATGTAACTATAACCTCTAAAAAACAATTGAATGTAAATATTAGAACCAATGTATATACTCCCAATAACAAATGGATATTGCAAGGAGATTATCGTTTGTTACTTTTTTCTCAACCAACCTATGGTTTAGGAATTAATTTTCGTGATAGAGGAGATTTTAGTTTAAATGGCATTTCAGTCTCAAATGATCCTGATGAACAACCAATGCGCTTTAATTACATTCGGTTTTATGAAAATGTTTATCGTCAGTTGAAGGGACCATGGTATGCAGGTTTAGGATTAAATATAGATCATCATTATGCTATCGAAGACCAATTACTCGATTTTAATGCTCCTATAACTTCTCATTATGATTATTCTATCAAGAATGGATTTTCTTTAAACAAATACTCTACCATTGGTATTACGTTTAATCTTTTATACGATAGCAGAGATAATGCTGTTAATCCACTAAGAGGTCATTTTGGACAATTGACTTTCCGTGAAAACGCGAAATTCGTTGGAAGCAGCCAATCTAGTTCTACCCTATACTATGAATATAGAACCTATTTAAATCTTGGTGAAAACAAAAATTGCAAACATATTTTAGCATTATGGACATGGGGACAGATGGTAACGAGTGGAAAACTTCCTTACCTCGCGACACCCTCTATTGGTTGGGATATGTATAATCGTTCTGGTCGAGGTTATATTCAAGGGAGAATAAGAGGTGAGAACTTAGCTTATAATGAGGCTGAATACCGCTTCCCAATTAGTAAAAACGGTTTATTAGGAGGTGTAGCTTTTTTGAATGCAACTACAGCTAGTAATTCGATGATGAATCAACCGATATTTGATGCGTTTGCAATAGGTTATGGAATGGGTTTGCGCGTTAAAATGAACAAAAAAACCAACACCAATATTTCAATTGATTATGGAAGGGGAAGAAACGGTTCCGGTGGTATTTATTTCAATCTACAGGAAACCTTTTAAAGTATTTGCCCGAAAAGCGAAGCTGACCATTTAAGCATGAATGCACAATTTATGAGTAATATTTGTTGTTTAATTTTGTTGGACTTGATAAACCATAAAAAAATAGTTTTAGCTTTTATTAAATTCATATGACAGAAAACACCTTTTTAATAAAACTGCTAAAAAAGTTGGAGATAAAGTAAAATAAGAAAATGCAACGACATAGTTATATCTTTTAAAGGCAATTGATTTTTTAAATCTAAAAGAGAAAGAAAGAATCATTTAGTTTGCAAAAGGCTATAGCGTATGATGTTAATAAGATTGCGTCGATATACAAAATATACCAATATGCCATATTGTAGGATTTATTGCAACTATAACTAATGAACTAGATACAGAAAACGATTATTGTTTTTAGATTAAAGTTATTTTAAATGTTGAAAAAACATTTATTCTTTTGGATGGTTTTTCTTGAAAATTTTTATTTCCAATTATTGTTTCCAAAGATATAGGTAGCTTTTAAAAACACACCATTATTTCCCCATTTCAAATGCCCGTTTAAGTTATCACTATAAGCATCAACTTTTAAATTTAAACCCGTTGAACCAATTGTTAAGTTTAAATTTTTTAATGGCTTATAAATTAACGATAAGTTATACCCTAAAATTCTACCATTGATGGTATTTATTTTAATTGCTAAATAATCAATTTCTCCAATAATAGCAAAACGATTTGACAACTCGCAACCACCCCAAATTCCGAAGTCTGGTAATGGTGCTGTCACTCCAAAATCATCATTAATTTGTGCACTTACAATATTTGTATTCAATTTGATTCCGGCTTTTGCACCAATAATATGAGTTCCTATCAATAAGCCTAATTCAAATTTTGATTTACTAAAAAAGGCATATCCATACGAAAATCTATAAATTGATGTATTAAAATAAGCATAAACATCCGCATTAACTTGATAGGTATTGTCACCAAAATCAATACTTTCACGAAGTCTGTAATTTGCATTTCTTCTAAGATTGTAATAGCTTAAAGCAAATCTTGATCTACTTGTAGAACGCCATTGGATATCAGCAAAAAAAGAGGGTGAGTATTTGGTAAAACCCAAATTATCTTCAAAATCTATCGCCGTTCCAATTTTGCCGGAATCAGTTCCCACTTTAACACTAGTATTATTTAAACCTTCAAAGAAACCAGCAGAAATTTTATATCTTTCTACAAACCATGGCACATCTCTTTTTGATTTTATTGTTAGCGTATCCGTTTTTACTTGTGCAAATGATCCTATCCAAAAAAAAATTAATAGTAAAGAAATTTTAGCTTTAATCTTCATACGGTTATTTTTTATTAATTATATTCTCTAAAAATACTACCACCGCAGTAAAATAGACAGATGGGGAAACATCACGTCTGTCTAGTATGGGCAATAAGATTTTTAATTGGCCTCTCCTTTTTTGAGTAGAAAATACGCGGAAGCTAATCCGACTATTAATGCGGCTAAACTAAAATTGGTAATTGGATTGCCATGGGCAAAGTCAAGCACTAATAATTTTCTGGAAACGGCTATAATTCCTATAACAATAAGATGTTGTGCCTTAATTTCATTTTCTTTCAGATAGATTTTAAAAGTATCGATTAATTCAAGTGCAATTAATATTCCAAAGAAAGCAGGAATAATTTGTTCTCCTTCCTCTTTACTGAAAAATAACAACTTTCCAGATTCAATAGAAAACAATCCGGTGAAAAAAAAGTAGACCAATGTAACAACCTCTACCAGGATATAAAATGCCAAAATAGCAATTAGAAAATAAAAAATGTATTTTTCAAAATTTTTCAAATAATTATTCATTGGTCTAGATTTTATATTGATTCGTTTGCTTAGTTTTTTTTGTATATTACAATCCCTTCTTTTCTTGTCTCAAGAACTTCAATGTCTTTTATTGTTTCAAGTAGCACTTTTAAAGGATTTTTATTTAGTATAACTATGTGGGATAACTTAACAATTTATAATGATCATTTTTTCTTCTTTTATCTGATAATCCGCATAATTTGTATACTTTAATAATTACCTACTAAGGTGTGTTTTTTTTACCTGTAGCAACTACAACACCTTTATTATTAGTCTTGTTGTGATTCATAAGCACCAAAGTTTTATTTCAAATAGACAGCTTCAAATTTTGCCGAAGGTGCCTATCTTATTGACTAAAAAAATAAGCATAAACATAGGGATAAAAAAGAAAAAACCTCCCGTAACGGTGTCATTAATTAATTTAATGATCTTTTTCACTCGAAATGTTTTATGATTGATTTTGATTATTAATATCTACCTATGTTTTCTATCAATCTACTTTTTTAAACATAATCGACTCTTTACCATTTCGGGTTAAAACAAGTTTTCCATTTTCTATTTCGTACATCCATTCGCCCGGTGACATTGCTTTCAAAAAATCAGATTCATATGTTGCGTTTGGACAAAATTTTCGTGTCGTCGCAAGTGGCTCAAGGGTCAACATGTTTCCCTTAAAATCTGCCTTTCCGCTAAATTTGTTACAACCTGTTTGGCCCATTGCCCTGCCATCTGTTGTATTAAATTCTATGTAGGGCAAATTGTTTCCCGTAGCCAACTTATTGTTCAATTGTTGTAATACCCAGATGTCATGAATGCGTTCATCAAAAACAAAACGGCCGCAACCTTCTACCCGGTTATAATCTTTGTCGATACCCCTTTTAATTTCAACGGTAACTTTGTAAGGAAACTTCTTTCCGTTGATGTTATTCACGCATTCCTGCTTGTCCAATTGAATGATCATTTCGCCAGACTCTACCACAGCGCGGTAACGAATGATATTGGAATCCTGTGTTTTAATGCCTTCAAGAGCAGGAGTACTAAATTTGAACCCATCTGATCGCTTAAATGTAAAATCCTTTTCAAAATCGAGGTTTAGCTCCCATCCGTTATCCATTCCTGATGCATAAAAATCTGTACCTTCCTTATACTTTGATTGAAGGCTGCTTTGCTCGCTATTACCCGTAACTTTATTTTTGTCCACCAGCACCTGTTGTGTTTTTTGGGTTGGATTACATGATATTATCACGAGTATGAGCAGCGCTGTTAAGGCATAGCTCAGTTTACGCTTTTGTTGTTTGATTTTATATATAATGATCATAAGTATGAATTAAACTATAATTAATAAGTGTGTTATTTTAAATAGAGAACCCACCGATATCCAATAAGGCTTTTGCTTTTTTCATTTTGTCAATTGACACGCAAAATTTAAAATAAACCCTAAAATATACCAGTGCATATAAGCATTGGCGTGCGGTAAAGTTGGATTTTGTAATCTACACAAAATTTTTAATGTCAATTTACAAATAATATCCCGTAAAAATTAAATGCTATCATTTCAAATAGACCGCTTCAAACTTTGCCAGCGTCGCCATCCTGGCTTTATTCAGACTGAGTATTTTACCCTGTATGGTATAATTGTCTACTTTTTGAAGGAGCTCCATAAATGCTGCTTCTTTTTCCGTATTGATGCAAGCCATCCTAGTACCGGCCAATTGAGAAAAGCTAAGCCGACTGCCTTTCAATAAGGTATAAGTGCCTCTAAAACTGTTACAACCCGCGTTTCCATTTACCATGTTACCTTCTTTTTTAAACACCAGGTGCATCTCAGTTTCTGTGCCAGTTGCATGAACAATTGGCTCGCCCATTAATTCGGTTAGCTTCCAATAGGTTTCTGTTAACTCGGCATTTGTATTGGCGGATGATAATGCAGCATTGGTTGACTTTTTAGTTGAATTACAACTTAATAGACTTGAAAAAGTAAATAAAATTATTAGAAACTGTTTTAACTGATTCATGATTTATTTTTTTTATTGATTTGCTTGCTTACATTTTCTTATATATAGAAACGCCTTCTTTTATTGTTTCTAGTACTTCAATGTCTTTTATTGCTTCAGGTAGAACCTTTAAAGGATTTTTATCTAGAATAACCATGTCTGCTAGTTTACCAACTTCTAATGATCCTTTGCTTTTTTCTTCTTTTATCTGATAAGCCGCATAATTTGTAACAGCTAGTAATGCTTGGTAGGGTGTAATTTTTTCATCCGAACCTATAACGATCCCCTCATTAGTAGTTCTGTTAACCGCAGCCCAGACCAAAGGTAAAATAGCTGGAGTTCCTGAAACAGGAGCATCGTGCGAGATCGTAAACTTCATTCCTTCTTTTATCAAGGTATTTGTTGCTACCATGTGGTCTGCTCTTTCTTTTCCAAAATTTTGAAGCACGGTTGACCCACCTGCAGGTATAGACGCAACAAGGTAAGAAGGTATACCTCCTACAGCCTTCATGCGTTTGATCTGGTCGGGACGCATATAGCTAGCGTGCACAAAAACCGGACGATGGTCGTATTTGCCATATTTCTTTACCGCTTTTTCTATAGCCACAAGTGCCTGTTCAGCAGCAGCATCTCCATTCATATGTAGGTGTATCTGAAAATTAGTTTTCCAAAATCTGTCAAAACCAGCATTAACTATACTATCGGGTATTTGACCAAAACCACTATAAGAGCCTGTTACGCCTGGAGGGTTATTGGTATAGGGCTTACTCATCCACATAGTAAACAAGTCGCCATCCAGCCAATACTTTACGCCGCCCAATTTAACCCTATTGATGTATCCTTTATTTAAATCCGGACGGGAGGACAATAAGCCCGAACGAACCGCGTCGGAATCTTGGTATTTAGCAACTATTGGCATTGCTGCATTCAGTGCATGGTCTGTTTCTGATTCTTTAGCATATAAAAGCAAATCAATTTTAAGCAACTTTTTGTCAATAGCATTCTGAACAATAAAAATATCATCAGGGTTTCTGCCAAACCCACATTCCATGGCAGTTGTTTGGCCATATTGTGCCCATAAGTCAGCTGCGCCTGTCATGACTTTATCGGCCAGTTCAATAGATGCATTGGGTTGTAATGTCAATACCTGATTAAGCGCTGTTTCATTTATCGGGCCTGATGGCTCATTGGTGCCAGGCTTGCGAAGAATTTCTCCTCCTTCAGGGTTTTTGGTTTCGGATGTGTAACCAACCTGCTTTATGATTACAGAATTGATGGAACCCGCATGACCCGATGCATCCATAATCAAGACAGGACGATCTTTAGAAACTTGATCCAACTCTTCAGCAGTTGGTACTCTGTTTTCTGCCAGATTCTTCATCATGTACCCAAAACCAACAATCCATTGACCTTCAGGAGTATTCTTTACCTGTTCTTTCATGCGATTGATTACTTCAGCCACACTGGTAGCGCTTCTCAATTGGGCCCAAGTAAGGTTTTTACCATAATTGATTAAATGTCCATGCGTATCAATAAATCCAGGTAACAGCGTTTTCCCTTTTAAGTCTATCAATGCAGCACCTTTGCCCGCGCGAATTATGGCATTCTCTTTCGTGCCAATATATATAATCTTCCCTTTGGACACCGCAATAGCTTTTACATATTGAGGAGTCTTGCCTTTCATTGTAATAATAGCTCCGTTATAATAAACAGCAAGACTATTATTAGTTTGTTGGGCATTACTGAAAGAATAAATAAGTACTAATGCCAGAATAGAAAAAAGTTGTTTCATAAGTATGTTTTTTTTGTTGAAATTAAAATTTATACTGAGTCATAAACATAGCTATTACACCTTGATTGTTTTTTAGAGGAGCTATATATTGTGTTTGTTTGTAACTTAATTCCATTCCAATTTGTAATGATTGATTGATGTCCCAGATAAGGTTTCCAAACAGCGTGCTGTTTTGCAATATGCCCGAACCCTTTAAATCCGATTCATTGCATTTATCTTGTCCATATCCAACTCTAGTTTGAAGGTTTTTTTTCCAATAGAAAGCGAGCTCAGACCAAAATCCTACACTTCTTATTTCACTATCAAAATCTCCTTTAGTAGTTTGAAAAATAGCTGCCGCATAATTGCCCAATGCTTTGCCTTGATATATTTCTCCTTGAATACCGAAACGCTTACCAAAGCGGAAAGCATATTCACCCGCGATACCAAAAACCTGTGGATGATTCACACGAATATTGTTACCATTGCTATCGTTTTTGAACACACGATAGGATCCTGAAACACCTGAAATTGCTAATTCCAACCTATCATAAGGCACCCATGCAGTAGTCTCTTTACCGAAGCGGTATTTAGCAGCCCACTCAATATTTGGGATTCCATTATCTGCAGTATTATTTCTTAAATCGGGAGAAAAATAAGATGTTATGGGCTCGCTTGCCGCCACCGTTAAAGAAAAATTAGCTTTTTTTCCAACTGGAAAATACCTTTCCGCCCGAATTTGACCCCTGGAACTATTACCTGCACATCCAGATGATGCCAATGCAAAATAACTATCTATCATATTGGGAATTCTTTCAGCGAAAACATCCATTTGCTGCCCAATGGAAAATCGCCAATGATCATTTTTTAAATCAACATATAAAAGACTTGGGAGTATACCATAGGTTTCAGTTGTTACATTTGAAGTAAGCATGAAAAACATCATTCCACCCAATTTAAAATCACCCACTTTAGGGCCATCCAAAGCAAAATACAAACTACTAGAACGCGCATTCAAATCAAAACTACTTTCTTCCCCTGTTGCATCTTTTGGCAATAACAAAAAAGCTGTTCCTGATGGGAAGGTTCTTTTATTGCTCATAAACATGGTGGTTCTTATTTTACCACCTAAAATAACATTCAAAGTGCTATCAGCAAGACTAAGCACTGGCTTGGATTGTTGCGCATGTGCTTTAAAAGAAAAAAAGAAAATAAAAACAATGATTAAGTGAAATTTTATAAATATCGTGTTATTAAAATATTTTTTAAAATTTATATTTCCTAATTTAAAGGGCAATTTACTATTATATATCAAATTCAAATTAAATTGGTTTTTAATGTTAAAAATTTAATAGCTTCTATTTATTTATTTTATTACATATGTAAATTTTACACTATAATTATTTGAATTCACAACTTTTCGATTTATTTTCTATCTTAAGATAATAAAATATTAAGATTTATAAAATCACATTATTTATTTAACATTAACCTAGTAATATAAACTGGTTTATCTAATGTTATTCCAAAAATAAACTATTTTCCTGCTTCTTTTCGAGCTGCCTCAACCATAATCTGATTAGCGGTTATCATAAATTCGACTCTTCGATTTTGTGATTTTCCTTCGGCCGTTTCATTTGAAGCAATAGGATCTGCAATACCTAAACCTTCAACTTTAAATCTATTTAAACCTAAACCCTTACTTGATAAATAGCTTTTAACAGATTCCGCTCTTTGTGCAGATAATTTTAAATTATAATCTGCAGAACCAGAACTATCGGTATACCCATAAATTACAATATTCGTTTCTGCATACTCTGAAAAAACAGGTACTAGTTTATCTAAATTAGCTTTTGCTTGATTTGTTAATGTAGATTTGTTTGTGTCAAAACGAACAGCATCTTCCTTCAAAACTAAACGAATTCCTTCACCCACACGCTCCACATTAGCTCCAGGAAGAACTTCGTCTATTTGACGTGCTTGCTTATCCATTTTATTTCCTATCAATGCTCCAGTTCCACCCCCAATAGCGGCTCCTAAAGCTGCTCCTAAAGCTGCATTCCCTCCTTTTCCAATATTATTTCCTAAAACTGCTCCTAGAATTCCACCAGCAGCTGCACCAATTACTGCTCCTCGTTGTGTTTTATTCGTATTTTTAACCGCTTCACAACTCGTAAAAAGAGAACTAATTGCAAAAGCAACACAACCAATAACTACTGTAAATTTTTTCATAATTATATATTTTGTTTTTTAATGAATACTATTAAAATTCGACATCTATTAAAAGAACGAATTAGAACTTTGATTTTTTTATATTACTTTTTTAAATTGATACACTATATTAGTAGTACTTCCGCCAACATTCATTCTATCAACTAATTGAAAAGAGGTTTCAGATAGATTTTCAACTTTAAGTATATATCCATCTCTAATGTTTTTAGCTTTTTCTCCAGAATTCAAAAACTTTAATACAAATTCACCATTCGAATTGATATACCATGTAATTGGAGAATTAAAAGCAGCGCAATTTGATTGTGGCAAAGCCATTTCGCCTTTGTTATTATTAGAAATAAATTTCCAAGTACTTCCAATAAAACATTTTGAATCTGCAATTTGAAAAGAAGTAACTTTAATATAATTTGATCCGGAATAATCAACGGAAGAAATAACCCAATCGCCTTTAATGGTTACTTCTGTCTTTTTATCTAATTTAGTTGCTGTAACCGAAGAGGTTTTACAACTGAATGCTAATACAATAGTTAATAATAATGTACACAATTTTTTCATAAAATGATATATTAAATTAGTTTGTTAATTTGCGAGTTCAAAAACCAAACCACCTCCTAAAGAAATCTGATAAATAGAGGAATAGGAGCTTACACCTGTACTTACTCCGCCTGTTCCAAAGCTAATACCACCACCAACGGATTGTGTTACTGATAAAAGCTGAGCTTGTAATTTAACACCAATTGATTTAGTTGCCCAAATAACGGCTCCACCTTTTAAACCCCATGCAAATTTTGTTACAGAATCTGAAAAACCACTTTTAGGATTTTCAATATTTATAATCGCAATTCCTGCCATTAATCCGCCAAAACCTTCAATTGGAGAATTGACTTGTCTAAAACTGTGATTTCCACCTAGCATTACATAATTCATAGCTACATTAAAATCAGCATATTTATCAAATAGTCCTCCATTATAATACTGTGTTGGTGCATTTGTATCTTGTCTTAAATAAGATAATTCAAGAAATGTGTTAGGCTTTACTTCAAATTCTAATCCAGCACCATATTGTAATCCATCTTGTATTTTTCCTTGATAATAATTTCCGTTATCATAATAGGAATCAAAACTATCTTCAAAAGTATACGAACCATAAAGATTCAATTTTATCGAACGTTGGGTCTTTTTTACATAACTAGTTCGAAGTTGTTGACTAAAAATAGCTGAACTATTAATTAGTAACAAAAGAATTAAAATTCTTGAAAAACCTACCATATTAACTTATTTATAAAAATTTGTATTCCCTAATTTAAAGGGAAATCACTATTATATGTCACGTTAAAATTTAAATCCTTATAGATTTTACAATTTAACGGTCGTAAATTTAATATTTTTTAATAAATAAAAAAATTTTAAGAAATAATCAATTAAATAAGAACTTTCTTGTTTTTTATAAACAAAACCCCAATATTTTATTGTGTACTTAAAAACATTTGGGGCTATTTAAGATAAATAAGAATGAAAATTTCTGCAGAATTAAAAATAAAATGGATGATCATTCAACAAAAAATATAATTGAAATGCGTGATAGATTTAATTACGGTTATATTAAATTAAATTTTAGTCTACGATTGGATATGATTAAAAATAAAATTCAACACATACAGAAAATAATTTCAAAATCTTATCGGAAGAGTAAAAAAGAAGTACCAGTAACAGCAGTTCTCGCAATTGTAAATTTTGTAGTAAGTTCACGTTTACGTTTAGCAAGAATTTTTATCTTTGACAGAAAATAAAACGTTCCGAAATTCGCAACTGACTAGAATGCGGAACGTTATAAGTAATGTTAAAACCGAAACATTAAATATCAAAATTATGTTTAAAAAATACTTTATTCTACTATTATTCATCCTACTTTCGACAAGTTTCAATTCGCTAGCTCAAACTCAAGCAGAAATGAATCAGACGGCAAACAATGATTTTAAAAAAGCAGATTCTAAACTTAATAAATTATATAAGCAAGTGATGAAAATCTTGAATGAGAAAGAGAAAAAATTAATGGTTGTTGCTCAAAAAGACTGGTTGAAATTTCGAGATTCGCATTGCAAATTTGAGATTGTACAATATGACGGCGGGAGCATTCAACCACTTCTCTACTCTAACTGTTTAAGAGAAAGAACAAATGACAGAATTGAAGACTTAGAAGAAATCTTAAACGATAAAAACCGATAAACAATGCTGCTAACAGCCGTTTGTCGGAATAATGATCTATATTGATAATTGCAATTGTATTGCAATCGTTATTAAAAGATTAAAATTATCTAATCGATGTACCTTATTTGTACCTCATTTCACCGAAGCCCTTTAAAATCAATAACTCATTATTTCTGCATAGGGGAAATAGGCAGCCTTACTGCCTCTTTTGTAAGAATTCCTAAAAACCCCTTGATTCACTACCCCTTGATTTTACTGGGATGGTTAACTGCACCTGTACTTGGAGTAAAGGTTGAGTAAGGTTTAAAACCCATCCCTGCCTCCTGTTAAAAAATAGGCAATAGCCGTTTTTGTGCCCTACTTTTTTAATATCTTCACCTTAAATTATTACGCCATGTGCTACTACACCCAACAAGGCAAAACGGCCGGACAGCTCAGCGACTTTTACAATCGGAACGTGGATGATCCGGGGAATGTGGTGCCGTCTGCTTTTATTAATGGTTTTAGTTTTCCTAACCTTCCTATAGTATTAGACAGTAGGCCGGAGCTGATTACCACTAATTTTACTTGGGGTTTGGTTCCGACGAATCGGGAGGCTGATTTTAGGAAGAGTACGTTGAATGCTCGGGTGGAAACCTTGGCGGATAAAGTCTCTTTTGCCCCTTCGATAAACAAGCGGTGTTTAGTAATCGTCTCGGCTTATTTTGATTGGCATTGGAACGACCCGGCTGGGAAGTCGAAGACCAAGTATGAAATCCATTCGGCTGTGGATGAGATCTTCTATTTGGCCGGAATTTACCATTCGTGGCAGGATGCACAAGGGGCGGTTTGGAACACCTATAGCATTGTAACGACCGAGGCTAATGACTTGATGCGATACGTGCACAACCGCAAAGAAGCGGAGGGCGACCAACGGATGCCGATTCACATACTGAAGAACGATGAACAAGCTTGGCTCGATGCGAACCACCATCCGATGGAATTTGCCTATCCCAACTACAACCCTGCCTTGATTAGCTTTTAGGTTACGCCTTTCTCATGCTGTACTCGGTCTTTAAAGCGGAGATATCCTTGCGAATCCCTTGCAATATATCGGTCACACTTAGCGCTCCTAAATCCTCTGGTTGAAATTCTTGGGTCGCGATGCTGCAGGCATAACGCCATACCTCTAAGACATCCCCGTAGTGTACTTCGTAGGGTTCGTATATCGTATTATCCGAGTGCGCCATCAGGGTGTTTTTGTCCTTTTTATACAAGCGCTTATAAGACATACCATCGTTTTTGGTGATTAGAATATAGGTTTTGCCATCCACGATATCGCTGCTGCGTTCCACGTATTCTCCCACGACAAACGAGCCTTCTTTATGGGGCGGCATGGAGTCACCCGTTACGGGAAAGGCGCGGTATTTTCCATGGGTTAGAAACGGCAGGGAAATGCGTTGGAGGCTCTCAATGAATTCAGGGTCGCCATACCCTCTCAGGTAACCCGCTTGTGCTTTGGCCCCCACAATCTCAATTCTGTTTTCGCCTTCGCTGTCCACGGTTATGGGAAGTAAGATTCGGTTCTCCTCCAATAGTATTAGATTCTCATAGGGCACCCGCCGGATATCGAATGACAGCAGCAAGTCGATGCTGACAAAAAAGTATCTCGAAATCTTTTGCAGGCAATCCAATGGTGGATCGGTAGTGGCTTCGTATTTGGCATATCGCTCCCGCGGAATTCGCAATTCATCCGCTATTTTTTGCTGTGTCATCCCACTTTTGACACGCAGGTACCTAAGGTTATCAGAAAATATAGACATGTGATTATGTGAATTTAATTCACAACAAATATACTATTTTTTGGTAATATGATTCTAATTTTGCAAAATATATTTTCATTCAAAACCTCAAAAAAGTATGCCACGCGCCATCGTACACATGGATTTAGACACCTTCTTCGTTTCTTGCGTAAGACTGGAAAACCCGCAATTAAAGGGGATTCCGCTTATCGTAGGCGGTGGTGAACGCGGGGTGGTGGCTTCTTGTTCGTATGAGGCGCGGTTTTTTGGTGTGCGTTCGGCCATGCCCATCCGAATGGCTATGCAGTTGTGTCCGCAGGCCAAAATTGTAAAAGGGGATATGGAATTGTTTTCCAAAAAGTCGCATGAGGTTACCCAAATCATAGAAGAGCATTCCCCTATCGTTGAAAAGGCCAGTATCGACGAATTCTACCTCGACATTACAGGCTTGGATAAATTTTATGGGTGTTATAAATGGACTAATGAATTGACCCAAACGATTACCAAAGAGACTGGGCTACCGATAAGTTTTGCGTTGTCGGTTAACAAAACCGTTTCCAAAATAGCTACGGGAGAAGGCAAGCCCAAAGGCAATCTAGAAATTCCTGAGAATAAGGTGAAGCCTTTCTTGAATCCGTTGTCCATTCGCAAGATTCCGATGGTGGGTGAAGTGACCTTCAATTTGCTGTCCCGATTGGGAATTCGCAACATTGAAAAACTAGCGGAGACTCCGGCTGAAGTATTGCAAAGCATGATTGGCAAAAACGGGTTGGAATTATGGAAAAAGGCCAACGGCATTGACAACACCCCAGTGGAACCCTATACCGAACGGAAGTCGTTGTCTACGGAACACACGTATCTACAAGATACGATTGACCTTAAAAAGGTGGAGTCTTTGCTGTTGGGCATGGTAGAAAAGCTCTGTTATCAAGCGCGGTCAGAGCAATGGTTGGTTTCCACGATAGCGGTAAAAATACGGTATGCCAACTTTGATACCGAGAGTTTGCAACGAAAGGTAGCGTATACCTCTTGCGACCATACTTTGGGCAAATTGGCCGTCGAATTATTCAACAAGCTATACAACCGCCGGATGCGCATTCGCTTGGTGGGGCTCTCCTTTATGGGATTGGTGCGAGGAACCTATCAGATTAATATGTTTGAGGACACCGTAGAGCTGCTAGCCTTGTATCAAGCCTTAGACAAAATGAAAAACCGGTATGGGTTTGATGCCGTAGGCAGGGCCAACGCCATTTTAAAAACCAACCGTCATCCCCGAGAAGACGGCAAGTCATAATTCATAACTTATAACTCATAATTCAAATGTACCTCAACTGCCACTCTTTTCATTCCCTTCGCTATGGGACCATTCCGTTAGAGGATTTGGTTACCCAAGCGGTGGGCTATGGCGTTACGGCTATGGCGTTGACCGATATTAATACGGTAACAGGCATTTATGACTTTATAAAAGCTTGCCAAGAAGTACGCATAAAACCCCTAGTGGGGATTGATTTTCGGAACAACGGCAAACAGTTGTATATAGGGCTTGCCAAAAACCGCAGTGGGTTGGCTGAGATGAACCGTTTAGTCACCCACCATAATTTTGACCATACTCCCCTTCCTGAGCAGGCGCCGCCGTTTGAGCATGTGTATGTGATTTATCCTTTGGACAATGTACCCGAGGAGCTTAAAGCGTATGAATTTATAGGTGTTAGTGGGGCGCAGTTGCCCAAGTTGTACAATTACGTTTGGAAAAGAAGGATCTCAAAAATGGTCGTCTTGCAATCGGTTACCTACCGCACTAAAAAAGAGTACAACCTCCATAAGATCTTGCGGGCCATTGACTTGAATATTATTGGCTCCAAATTGGCCGAAACCGATTACTGCAAACGAACGGAAGTGATGGTTCCTTTAGCCACGCTACTGGAACAGTTTAGCGACTACCCGCAGTTGCTTCAGAATACCCAAACGATCCTAGACCAATGCCATTTTGAGTATGATTTCTATACCCCTAAAAACAAAAAGCACTTCACGGGGAATAAGCAGGATGATAGTGCCTTACTGACGAAACTGGCTTATGAGGGGATGGTGCGCCGTTACGGGGAGGAGCATGCCGAAGCGAAAGCCCGAGTGGAGAAGGAATTGAAAGTCATTAACGATTTAGAGTTCAGCGGTTAATTTCTCATTACTTGGGACATCGTGCAGTACAGCATTAGCCAAGGCTTTTTGCACATTGGCAGGGGTAGCGGTGCCAACAGCATCATTGCCTATTGCCTTGACATTACCAACATCTGCCCTTTGGAACTCGACTTGTATTTTGAGCGTTTTTTAAACGTCAATCGGAAAACACCCCCCGATTTTGATATTGACTGGTCGTGGCGGGAACGGGATACCATCTTGGACTATATTTTCACTAAATACGGTCGGGATCACGTGGCTTTTTGCGGCACCAATGTGGAGTTTAAGTACCGTTCGATCTTCAGGGAAGTGGGTAAGGTATTTGGGTTACCCAAAGAAGAATTGGATGAATTGGCTAAAAACCCTATGCAAAAGCACCACAAAAACGAAGTCGTATTGATGGTACAGGACTATGGCATGATGCTCGAAAAATACCCGAACCAACGCAGCATGCATTCCTGTGGGATCATCATCTCGGAGGAACCCATCACCAACTTCACGGCCTTAGAAATGCCGCCCAAAGGGTTTCCCATCGTACAATTTGATATGCACGTGGCGGAAGATATAGGGTTTGACAAATTTGACATTTTGAGTCAGCGTGGTATTGGTCATATTGATGACACCGTTAAATTGATAAGAGAAAACCAAGGCCTTGAAGTCGACATCCGGGATACGTCCCTTTCTAAAAACGAGGCCACTTGCAACGAACTCTTGAGTCGGGGCAAAACCATAGGCTGCTTTTATATTGAGAGTCCGGCCATGCGGGGGCTGTTGCGCCGACTGAAATGCAACAATTATAAAGTATTGGTAGCGGCTTCCTCTATTATTCGTCCGGGCGTTGCCCAATCGGGGATGATGAAAGAGTACATTTTTCGGCACAACCATCCCGACCGATTTGAGTACTTCCATGAGGTGTTTAAGGAGCAGTTGGGCGAAACCTATG
>Ga0114967_10002287_pt1 | contig 16033 bp, 13 predicted proteins | sample M_130628_MF_Meta_FD_92639 | JGI IMG/M metagenome (GOLD analysis project Ga0114967, IMG submission 92639) | Freshwater microbial communities from Lake Montjoie, Canada to study carbon cycling - M_130628_MF_MetaG | ecosystem: Environmental > Aquatic > Freshwater > Lake | place: Lake Montjoie... | reverse complement strand
TTTGAAAAAGAAGTAATAAAATACTTCAAATTATTTATAACTTAATAAAGTTATAAATAATTTTATATTATTTATTGAAATGTTTCTTCTCTTAAAGGTGATGTTTCTGCAGATGTCAAAGGACTTCTATCTCGACGTTGTGTAGTGGTTGAAGTACCATATACAGAACCTGCTCTTGAAGCTGCTACTAAATTAGCTACTTCTTGTGTGTTTCTATCTAAGCTTTCTGCATTTTGTCTTAATCTCTGTAAAACTTGCCCAGTCAATACTGCTGATCTTCCAGCGGTTTCTGTAACAGTTCTATTAAGTTCTTGTCGAACTTCGTCTATTCTTGTGATATATTGTTGTATTAAAACATTAAATTGTGGATTAACATTAATACCTTGATTTTGTATTGCTGCTAAACTAGTGGCGATTTGAGTCAATTGTTCAAGATTTGTATCTAAACTGTCTCTTATTTGTAAATTATTATTTGTATTCTGAGTTAAAAGCTGTTGTATAGTTGGTTGTACATTTATTTGTACTTGAATTCTGTCTTGATCTAATAAGTTTTTAATTCCAATATTTCTATACCAATCGTATATAAAAATAAAAGGTGTACCAACCCAATTTAACCAACTAAATATATATTCTATTATTAACGCTGCAGCAGAATATATTGTTTTAAAATTTTCTATAAATGTTTTATTTTCTTTTGTAATTAAATCATATAAATAATAACAATATATCTTATATTTTAGCATTCTTGCCTCCGGATACGTATAATCCCAATATCTTTTAATATATTTATCATAAGAATTAGATAACTGTCTTAATCTTATAAACGGAGCAGATTGTGAACCAATAAATAATGTTCTAAGTTGAGATGGCGTAATAATATCTGGTCCAGGCAATACTTCTAAAGGAGGACCAGCTCCTGCACCAGGTATTGCAATGGTAGTAGGAGCTACATTAGGATATGTATCATAAAAATATTTCAAAGCTTTCTTGAATTTATTTTCTACTATAAGTTCCTCTTGTTCTTTTGTATATAAAAAATATAGTGTAATTTGCTTTTTTATTTTTTCATTTTTGGGATCTGTAAGATTATCAAATTTATAGAATTTCCAACCAATTGTTATGCCATCTTTATTATATATTCTATTTAATTCTTTTGCATAATCTCTTTCTAATGAGTTAAGACGACTTTTCAATACATTCTCATCTGGATAATTAATTCTAAAATAATCTGTTGCAACTTTAGTTATTTCATTTGCAAATTCTTCAGTTTGTTTTCTTAAATTTAATTCTTCTCTTTCTTCTCTTTCTTTTTTCTCTTCTATATCTCTGTTATATTCAGATATATATATAATATAAGCATTTATTTTATCACGTATGTCGTCATCATAGTTATATTTTCTAACATAGAATGTATAATCTATATTATTATTTTTATATTTTACAGGATAATATCCTAAATTTATATATTTCTCTACTTCAATATTGGTTTGTTTTTTTAATTTTTCATTTACATATTTTCTTATTTGCTCATCATTAAAATTATATTTCTTTTTAAAATATACGGAAGCCATTTTATAAATTGAACCAACTAATGCATTTTCTTCATTGTCAATATTGCCAAAATAAATTATTTTTTCATTATCTGGTAAATTAACATCACCATAACGCAATTTTAATAAATCTATTTTATTCTTATCATCTTTAAGATACTTTCTCTGAAAATATCTCTCATCTACTTCTCTTTTATGTATTTCATCTTCTGTTAAATATATAATAATAGCAACTGTTTTATCATATATATCTTTATCTTTCTCAAAACCAAAGATTTTTACACCTTCAAGATCAGCATAACCTTGACTTATATATAAATCAATAATATTTTTATAATTATTTATTCTACTTGCAATATACCTATCTACATTAAGGGGAGACTTAGTTATTCTAATAAAATAATCTAATGCTTTCTTATATAATCTATTGAGATCTTTAGTCTCATTAATATATATTTCTTTTAATATAGGTATTCTTTCATAATTATCTTTATCTTGTAATTGTTTTTCATATCTTTCTTGTAACTTTTGTATTATGTTTACAGCATTTTTACCGAATTTTGAATTAAAATAATTCATTGCGCTATTATAATTTAAATTATCTTTTTTAATACTATCTTGATGTAATTTCATTAATATAATTAAATTTTCTTGATAATTTTTACCTGTTAAAAACTCATTATATTTTTCGAATAAAATATTAATATTTTTATCTGTATTAACAGATCCATAAACACCTTCAAAATATGAAATAGCAATTTTATATTTATAATTTGTTTGTTGTTCTCTAATATTTTTATCATAAAATATGGGAATAGGTATTAAATTTTCTAATTCTCCATTAATATATAATTGTACATTTTCTTCAGTAGGTGTATCTGTAAGTATTTGTAAATATATTATTATTAACATGTCTATTATTTTTGCATTTTCATTATTTTTGTTTTTAATAATGTCTTTAATTACACTATTATTTTTATATTTATTAAGTAAATAATTAATATATTCTTCAAATACTAAAAAACTTGTAAATTGAAATTTATATTTAAGATAATCTGTTGCTTTGACAAATTTTTCACTTATATCTTTACCAATTTTTCTCGCAAATTCTTTATAATGTTTAACATTTTCTAATGTTATTTCTCTTTTCTTCGTAACTTTTTTATACAATTCTATCAATATAAGTTTAGGTTTATATTCATCTTTTAGATAAATACTATCTCTTATACGTTGGATTTTCTTTGAAAAATAATAATCTTTATATGCTTTTTTAAACTCGTTTTTAGTATAATTTGCATCAAAATAATCATATGCCTCTTTGTGGTCTCTGTTAAAGTTTTGTAGTTCATTTTCATATATGTATATAAATGTCAACATATCTTTTTCTTGAGGAGTGTATAAAGTATTATCATTTAACTCTTTGATATAATCATCATCTTTATATAATTCTTTAATTTTTGAATAAACAATATCTGGTTCAGTATATATTAATTTAAAATAATATTTCCCTTCATCGTATTTTCTTCGTACTTTATATTTTTCACTCTTTTCTCTTTCTTCTCTCTCTCTCTTTTCTATTTCTTGGGTATAATCTGAATAAGATAATGGTTCAGACTTTTCCTCTACTTTTATAGGTATATAGTTAGTTAATACTTCTGGAACTGTATTTATATTATCAATATTTAATACTTGAACTGGTACATATGTATCTATTTCTTCATCTTCAACTATATCATTTTTAGTATCTTCTTTTAAAATAACAGAAGGACGTCGTTCCGCAGCACGTTTTTTAGGTTTAAAAAAAGTTTTTTTAACCGGAGGTCTTCTAATTTTTAGACCATCTATATTTGGAATATAACTAAGAATAAAAGATTTTATAAATTCAGGAGTAATTCTTTGATCAGAACTTCTTTTTTTATAACTTCTTCTACTTCTTTTTTTATAACTTCTTTTACTTCTCTTTTTACAGCTTCTTCTACTTCTTTTTTTATAACTTCTTCTTAATGACATTATTATTTTATTATATAAAATATAATAAAATATAATATATTTTATATAATAATATTTGATAATGTTGGACCGTAAAATAGTCCTATTTTTTAAAATTTTTTACAAGAAGAAAATGAAGAAAAAATATTAGATTACGAAGAAGAAAATACATTTATAGAAGATGAAGAAGAAAATTATAAATTAATAGACGGACATACGGAAATAAAGTATCTAGATAGTGAATCAACAAAATTCGCAAGACGTGTCTCAAAATTAATATAATATTATATTAATTTTATAATTTATTTTTAGCTAATAACCACGAAGATGATTGTATCTTATCACCTAAACCATCTACTAATTTTATATTTAATCTATCGCAAATTTCTTTTTCAGGTATTATATCATTAGTTTGATCTCCTCCATTTGTAAATATATGAGGTCTTATAGATTCTAATGTTTTACACACTGTTCTATCTTCATCAATAGATAATACTGCAAAATCTACTATTCTTAAACTCCTTATAATTTTTAATCTTTCATCTTCAGGCATAAATGACGAACCTTTTTTTAATATTGCTTGTTTATCATTATTGACAATGACAACAAGTTTATCACCAAGTTGTTTACTTTTTTCAAAGTACTCTATATGTCCGTAATGTAAAGGATTAAAGTATCCTGAAACACATACTATTTTTTCCATTTTAGTTAATAAACATTTGTTTTTAAGTTATATAAAATTGCACCTCCATATTATCTTCATTCACAATTGAACGTCTACATATTGGACATACTTTTTTAATTAAATTACAAGCACATCTTTGACATAAAATATGTTTACATTTTGTCATAGATATTGTATTTTCCATACATACTGAACACTGCTGAAATTCTCCAAATAGTCTTATATGTGCTGTTTTAATTTCGACAAAATTTTCTATATCTTCTTCATGATATATATTTGTTAATAAAGGATGATAAGAGAAATTATTCATTATAATATGTGTATAAAATAATAAATTATAAATATAAGTTTTAAATATCTCTTGATCTGATGTATCACAATTTAAAAAATATAATGTTTGTAATGAATCAGTAGCGTCATCTGTATAATGATCTTTTAAATATAAACAAATATTAACTCCTATTTTTACTTTTGGATAATCGGTTACGCTACCAGATTCAACTAATAATTTATAATCTCTTACAATAAATAAATATATTTTAACCGGAATATCATCTATACTTTTCATATTTGGAATTAACAAATTTAAAGTAATTAAGTCTTTTAATTCTTCCACTAAACGTTCATAATAAACAGTTGCTAAAAAATTTAGATCTTCTTTAATATCTTCATCTAAGTTATTGAATATATATTCATAATCAACTTCAGATTTAAAAAGTTTAAATTCCATATATAGTTTGTCATACTTAATAAATTTCATAATTATATTTATTATGTAAAGTATTTAAATATCATAAAAATATTTCTAACATAAAATAAATGTTAAAATTATGTTCTAAAGGTAATTTTCCTAAATGGATTGATTTACGTTCAAAAGAAGGTTGCCCTGATGTTTTAGACGATTCTATATTAAATATTTCTTCTATAAGTTCTGTAGTTAATTGTATAAGATATTTATTAAAACATAATAATAAAAAAGATTTTAAAATAAGTAGATTATATTTGTATTATCATATTAAAAATATTAACCTTAAAAATACATTAAACTTCATCAAAGAAAAGGGAGTATCTTCTGAAAAAGATTGTCCTTATGATATTACAAAAACAGATATAACTCCAAATGAAAAAGAATTAACCTATTTTGAAATTGATTATAAATCTATAAAAAATAAATTAAAATATATTAAATACGAGCTTTTAAATAATAGACCCGTAATGGTTGAATTAAATAAAAAATTTTATAATGTAGATTGTACTACAATATATGGTTACAGAAGCTCTATTAATTGCTTTATATGTATGAATTCAACGGGAAAAGAATGGGGTGAAAGAGGTTTTTTCTATCTACCATATAAACATGTAAAAAAATATAGCAGTAATTTATATTCAATAACAAATATAGATTAAATCATTGTCTGTAACTTATCATAGCCACCTATAAAATCATATTTTCCAGATTGTTCATTATATTTAAAAATTTTAGGAAAAAAATCATATGTACCTCCAGTTGTATTTTTAATTATTTCAGCTTCTTCAGCATTTAATTCCTTTTTTATGTCTATACTATAACCTTTATCTTTAATTAGTTTTTTTGCATTTATACAAGAATCACAACCTTCTAGTTCTATTAATTTAAAATCATAATTTATTCCAGAATCAATACTATATATGTAATTAATTCCTCCATCTACCATTAATTCATAATTTCTTTTTTTTAAACTTCTTCTGTTACTTCTTTTTGTTTTATTACTTCTTTTTGTTTTATTACTTCTTTTTGTTTTATTACTTCTTTTTGTTTTATTACTTCTTCTTTTTGTTTTATTACTTCTTCTTTTTGTTCTTCTAAGTTTTGTTCTCATTTATATAATAAAAGATAATTTATTCTATATTATAATTTAGTTGTATTTTCATAATATTATCATCATATTTTTGAAGATCTTGATGCTCTGTGAATACATATCTTTTTGTATTTTTATTTTCTTTTATTTTATCTAAATTTATTTTATTTATTGGATCTTCGCAATTGCCATCATCATCTTTGCAATTAAAAGTTTTATTATATTTGTTATCATCATTTATATTTACTATTGTCAGTATTTTTGTAGATTCTAAATCATAACTTTCATCTCCACTAGACGATTTATATATAGAATTTGAATCACTACTTATATCACTTGTATTTTTACTATACTTTTCAGATTCTGTTTCACTATTATATAAATCTTTAAATTTACTATATTTATCTAATATATCATCCGAAACTATAGGACTTGAAGTATATAAATCATCAAAATTTTTAATTACCCAATCTAAATAATCTTTAGCGGGTACTCTATCAGTATAATCTAATAATAATTGTCTTTTAATATTATTTCCAAGTGAAATATATCTAGATGCTGCTAATGTATGTGCATTGCTTGATTTGTCAAATTTACTAAATTTTATAACAGAAACAATTATACCAGTAGCAAAACTTAATATTGTTGATACTGTGGTATAATAAAAAACCGTACTAATATCACGATCTGCTGCTGCACCTATCGTACTTACTATACCTGATAAAGGAGCTAATATTATAGAACTTAACATTAAACTAGAATATTTTTGTTCACAATCTAATGAAATATTTTGATGAGTATTTTTATAATTTTCACATTGCTTCTGAATAACCTTTAATACCTTTTCTAATTTATTATTCCATTTAGTATTTGACTTTTCTTTTGTCATTTATTTTAAAAGATAATTTATTATAGTAAATATTATAATAAATATTATTACATTTTTTCAAGAAAAAGTTAAATATACTTTATATCCTATCGGAATTGATTTAGTTTCTCGCATTAAAGATAAATCAGTTAATGAATATTAATTTGATGTTTTATATTTGAAGAAAATATAATAAAGTTTGCTCATTTGTCCAAAACCTATATACTTTCACTTTGGAAGAAGTTAAATCATATCATAAATTGCTTTAACTTCTTTTATTTTAAAATCTACTATTATTTCATCAAATTTACTAGGTTTTTGCATAAGTGGTATTTTTGATATATATAACATATATTTTGTTGTATCTTCTGTATATATTATTTTATTATCAATATCTATAATACAATCCCTATCTATTAAATAAACAATTTTATATTTATCAAGTATAAGTAAGTATTTTTTATATTGTTCTTCATTAAAATCTTTTATATTTAACTTGCATTCATATATTGTATTTGTCGATATATTTAGAAAATCAAAAATGCAATTTTCGTACTTATATTGTACTCCTACATCTTCTCCATATTTTTCTTTTAATAATATTCCCCAAAATTTTTCTTGTTCATTTGATCTTTCCTTTGCTATATTAAAAGAATTTGCCCCTTTATATACTATTCCTCCTTCTTTCTTAATATCTTCTATAATATATGGTATATTAGGCAAATCATATGAGTTTATAAATTCTTTGAATTCTTCTCTTTTAAGACCATAATCACTTTCAAATTTTTGTAACCATTTTGTAGGTGCTTTTATATCGTAAGGATTTTCCTGTGCATCTTCTATTCTATCAAGAATTTTTTGTTTTAGTTCATTTATAGTTTTTAGATAAAATTTATAACACTTTTTTTCATCATCTGTTAAGTTTATAGCTAGTTTATCTAAAGGTGTAAGATTAAAATATATGTACTTATCTAGAAAATCATCTGAAACTATTAGTTCTTGGATAGGTAAAAAATATATCCGAGGTTCGTATTCTTTTACTTTATTGTAGATATATTCGTATTTATTCTTAAACTCAAGTTCACTTAAGAACCATTTACAATATTTTCTATCCTTAAGCATTTCTTTTAGTGTTTTATTCTTATATTTACCAAAAGTTATTGTGTCAATATTAAGTTCCATTTATTAAAAGTCAAGTCTTTTTTAAACATGTTTGTAAAAATTTTAACTAAAATTAAAATTATTTATACTTAAAATATAAAGATATGTGTGAAAGTCAATATATAAAGAATATTAAAGGTTTATACCTTTTATACAAGAATATTAAAGTGAATAATAGAATATACAATAAATATTTTAAAAGTAGATTTTTAGATAAACTATATGAGGATTTTCCATATCAACATGTTAAAAAATGCGTATGTAATTATAATTGTACTGATTGTTGGAAATTCTCTTGTGAAAGTTGCAAAAAGGGTTTTAATGATGAAAGATTAAAATGTGGAAATAAAAACTGCTATAAATACTTAAAACATGTTGTACCAGAAGTTTTTGAAGATACAGATAAATATATTTGTTTGATAATTGATAATTACTATCTTACTTTTAATAAAGCAAATGAGATGGAGAAGAGTTTAAAAGAGGATGAAAAACTTGTCTTTGTTAAACTTATACTTTAAAATTATTTTACAATCCATTAAGGGTTTTAAAAATTTTAGTTTAAATACTATTTGCAATAATATAAAAAATGTTAAATACTTTATGTGCTAAATTTTTAAAATTTCCTACTTATGAAAATGCTTTGGATGTTATTAGATATTTAAGATGTAATAATATGTTTCATTTAGGAACTACTTTTGGGAAATATTTTAATACTTTATTTCCTTTTTGTTATGAAATTAAAGAAGAATACGCATTATGCCTATACTATACCAAATCTTATTATCTTTCATATGATATTTTAAATGAATCCTTAAATTTTAAAGGTATTGATGAAAATACAAGCAAAAGACTATTATTTAATCAACATTTTAATATAGATCATGTTGCAGATAGATATACTTTCTATAATACTCAAATAATACAAAAAATATTTAATAAACAGAAAAACCATATCAAACTTATTACTTTTACAATAACAACATGTAAAAGACTAGATCTTTTTCAAAAAACAATTAATTCTGTTATTAACTGTTTTGATATTGAATTAATTGATGAATGGTTATGTATCGATGATAATAGTTCTGAAGATGATAGAAAGAAAATGATGGATTTATATCCTTTTTTTACTTTTATATTTAAAGACAATGTTGATAAAGGTCACGCTAGAAGTATGAACTTATTGCGAAAATACGTAAAAACACCTTATATATTTCATATGGAAGATGATTGGAAATTTATTTGTAAAAGAAATTATATAGCTGAATGTTTAGATGTTTTAAATAGCAACAAAAAATTAGGTCAATGTTTAATTAATAAAAACTATTCTGAAATAGAAAAAGATATAGATGTCAAAGGTGGACAATATAAAATTTCCGATAACGGTTTAAGATATTACATACATGAATTTGTAAAAAATAATGAAGAATCTAAAAAATGGTTATTAAAACATGGTACTGGATTAAGTTCAAATTACTGGCCACATTTTTCTCTACGTCCTTCATTAATACGTACAGAAGTATATGAAAAAATTGGAGAATTTAACGAAAATGCAAACCATTTTGAAATGGAATATGCATATAGATATTTTAATAATGAATATTTATCTGCATTTCTAGAAGGAATTTACTCTATACATATTGGAAGATTAACAAGTGAAAAAAATGATACAAGTAAAGTGAATGCTTATACATTAAATAATGAAGAACAATTTATTAAAAAACCTTTATCACCAATTCAAGAAATAGATATTAATGATATAGATATAAAACTTAAAACTTATGTTTTAAACTTAGATAGAAGACCTGATAGATGGGAAAATTTTAAGAAAAATGCAAAATGTATTGAATACTTAAATTACGAAAGATTTGCAGCGATAGATGGTAGTAAATTAAAGTCAACTATACAGTTACAAAGAATATTTGACGGTAATGATTATAATATGATGGTAGGCGCAGTTGGATGTGCGATGAGTTATTTTAAGATATTAACTGAGCTTATATATTCCGATTATGACGCTTATTTAATGTTAGAAGATGATATTGAATTTACACCAAATTTTGATATTAAATTTTATAGTATTTGCAAACAACTTAAAAATGTAGATTGGGATATTACATTTATTGGACATCATATCAGAAATTTAGAAGATCAAAAATATAAAAACTCTGTTTTTCATGTAGAAAAATATGATGTGTATACAAGCTTTTTAAATAGTTTAGGTGGAACAATAGGTTTTATGATAACCAAAGAAGGGGCGCGTAAATTTTTAGATTTTGTTAATGAAAATAGACTTATCAATTGTATTGACACGGCATTACAAAAATCTGCAAATGATTTAAATGTATATTATACAACACCTAATTTAGTAAATAGCGAATGTTTTAGACATAATATAGTTGAAAATATAGATACCGACATACAATATAACAAAGCTTCATTAACAAAAAGTTTATATGAAAAAATACAAGATGAATTAAATTACTTTAAAGAAAATAATATTAAAATAGATAAACTTAATGAAGAAGACGTGATTGAAAAAATAAAGAATAAAGAATCTTTTAATGCAATTTGCGAAAGTAATAACATAACAGAACTGTGTAAAATAAACAATATTAAGTATTATACTTATGAAAATAAAGTTATATTTGTTGTAAATACGCCAAATATAGAAAGATATTATCATATTTTTAAGAAAAATAATGTTTATAATGTTGATAATTGTTTAGTTTATAATTAAAAAATGAATTTATTAAAACAATTTTATAAATATATAAATTATGAGTGAATTTATTTTTAAGGAAAGTGAACCGGATGAAAATGGTATTATAGATAGAATTGAATATCGAGTTGATGAAAATGGTCGTGAATATAAAGTTATTAAAAAAATAAAAAGATATACTATAATACATAAATATTATAAATCAGTAGAAGATAGAAAAAATAATTGGGTTAAATTTGGTTTAGCAGCGGGAGATAACAATGTAACTTTTGTATCACCAGAAGAGATTTTTATGGAACCACCTCCTACAAAAGAAGAGGAAGAAAGAAAGAAAGAATCTTTAAAGTTTATTCCCAAAGTTCAAGAATCAAAAGTAGAAGACTTTAAGAAAGACTTTAAGAAAGATTTTAAAAAAGATGATTATAAACAAGTTGATATCGAAGGCGTTAAACATAATTACGAAAAGAATACATTTAAAGTATTTGGTATAAATAACGATATATCTGAAGTTGAATTATATGAGTTGTTTTCTTCTACATGTTTAATAAAACAAATATATGTTCCAAGAGATTGGAAAAGTAAAGAAGGTAAAGGTTTTGCATACGTTTCTTTTTTTACAGATTCAGATATGGAAAATTGCTTTAATAAGTTTAATAACTTTGGTTATAATTATCAACGTTTAAGACTTGAAAAAATATAAATAATTTTAAAACTGTTAAATAGTTTTAAAATTTAGTTTATTTGCGAAGTTACGGTATTCGATATCTCGATTTCATAATTTATTTGATCTACAAATACAAAATTATTACTATTAACAAATAAAATATTTGAGTAAGAATATATATTATTATTAATATTAATTATATCAGAAAGAAGCAATTCTGTAATATTACCACCATTTTTTAAATATAAATTAGTATTTAAATATTCTGAATTAAAAATCTTAAAATATATAACGTTGCTTTTTATATACATAATATATACTTGAATCCACCAAACTAATTGAAACGAATTACGATATGCATCTGTATTTTTTATTATATCGATACAAAAATTCCAAGTTTTGCCATAATACAAGTCGTTTATTGTATATGTTTTTTCATATTTAAACCATAAATCCTTAGTATTATCTCCAGTATTAATATACTTACTACCATCTTTATAAAAATAATTTTTTCTATTATCAGTTATAATTCCGGATTCATCAATAACATCTTTGTTCGTATCAATGAAATAAATATTGCTATTAGAATCGGCATTTTCAGGAGTTGTTATAAAGTTTTGAACCATATATATATTTATTTTATATGATGGATCAGGTATATTAGCTAATACATAAAATTTTATTGTTGAAGTTAATATTGTTTCTATATCCGGTATTGTAGGTTGAGAATATATTACTGGTCCAGCTGTAATTACAGAAGTAGGGTTCGAATATAAACACGGACGAAATTTTGAAAGTGTATATATATTTCTAAAGTATAAATTTTTTCCAGTCTCTAAACGAGGTATATATATATATCCCTCCATACCCCAGTCTATATTCCAACTATTTTTTAAAATCCAAAAATTTTCCATTGTCTTAGTTGTACCCCATCCTACTAGAGTCAATATATGATCTCCACCGTATTTAGGAGGACCTGAATATATACCATGACTATAATGTTTAAATTTTTTATTGGAACCGCAATCAATAGATACAGCTAGAACTCCATACTTAAAAATAGCATTTTTTAAGTATCTATCATCAACATTTATAATTATTTGTTCAAAACCTGATATTGGAGTATTAAATAATGGACATTTATTATGTTGTTGATTTCCTAAACATTTAAATAATGTTAGTTTTGAATCGTCTTCTATATCTTTTATTGAATTTGTTTGAAACTCTGATGCATATGGATATGTACTTTCTGAACATATATTAAATGGTTTAGATATATTTAAATTTATCAGTAAATTAGTCGAAGTTAACCCTACACATCCACCTATCACATCATTATTTTGCGTTGTTCTACATGCTGTATCTATTATTTGTTGAGCGCTTAAAGATATAATTGGGGACACATGTATTCCTCCTGTTTTTGTAGATATTAAAGGTTTGTAGTTAATAAAATATGTATCTAAAAATAAGGATGTCTGAATAATTTCAATTAACGGAAAAGCGTAACAACATCCACAATCTCCTTGGTCTCTTACAACTGGACTTACACATTGGGTTTTATAAATATTATTTTCGGTACTTAAATCAAAATTATTATAATACTTTGGAGGTATATAAATATCTAATAAATCACTTTGATATATTCTTTTAGTGCTAATTATATTTTCAGACATAAATTTATTATCTTCAGAAGACTGTAAGAATAAAGCATTATATTCATCATCTGTCCAGGTAGAAAATTTATTTATTTTTAGTTTATATCCATATGGTTTTTTATTAAATTCTTGAATAAAATTAACATTTTCATTATATATTGTTATCCTTTTTAAAGAATCTGTGTTTGAAAAATTATAACCTTCGTGTTTGGATAACAGGCATAAAGATATAAGTTTTATTATTAATATTGATAAAATAAAAATTATTATCACAAACTTAGTCATTTATATAATAAAATTTATTTTGTTTTTAAAAAAAGTATACTGTTTAAATATATTAACTATGTAATATTTTTTATTAATTTGCAGCAAATAATATAAAAGTATTACCCTTAATATTATACAGATGGTAGCAAGATTATAATTTCATGTCTGCAAATTCAGACGCTATTATTTGCATTACATATGATCCATGTATCATTTTATTTACACATATACAATCATTATCTTTTGCAACTTGATGTTTTGTAGTAATTTTAAATGCTTTCGTTAAAAAATTTTGTAAATTTATTCTATGCGATTCTCCTATCAAACATATATATTCTGTAGTATCATCATTCATAAATAACTGTTCTAAAATATAATAATCAACTACTTTTGACCACGCATCTTTTAATAAATATAAATTAAAAGGTATACTTTCTACATATCCAACTGGAGGTGGTATTTTATCCCAATTGTTTTTAAGATATAAAAATATATTCTTAAGTTCATCCAAGTAATCTTGTAATATACATACTAAGTCTTTATTAATATTTTTATTAATATCAATTCTAGATAGTAAAAATTTATTTATATAATGTGTATTTATATAACAAAAACTTTTATTCATCTTAGGATTGTTATACAATTCTCTATGATAATGTACACCCAGATAATAATCTCTACAATCTACAGGTAATATTTTATTAATTACTTTATTATCATCAAGAGCTTTTATAATTTCTCTAATATTATCCGAATTTATCACTTCCAAAATAGTTTTATAATCAATACCTGCATTATATTCAAGTATTACTTTTGTATTTTTATTATATTTTAAAGTATCTATAATAAATTCAGATAGAGAAATACTTTTTTTATCTTCCCCACAATCTATTTTTTTATTGTGATATTCGCCAAATATAGTTAGTAACTTTTTTGGTTTATTCAATTGATATTGATAAACAGAACTAACATTTTTTATATATATCTTTGATTTACTTGCCATTTTATAATCTAAAAGATTATAAAAATTTTATTCAGAAGTTAAAGATGATAATTCTATATAAATACAAAACTTTAAATATAATATAAAAAAATTACAATACTTGTGGATCTGGTAAATTATCTCCTATTTGATTACATGTTGTATTCTGCCAGTTATCATCAGATAATGGTATATTACCAGCTCCTTGACGCCATATTGGTCTTCCATTATATAAACCTGCAGGACATTCATATCTTGCTAGTTGTTCTTTGCTAAATTTTGAACATAATGCTTGTTTTTCCGGACTAGAGGACCACAAATAAGGACCTCCGTCGCACCTCTTCTCAGGAGTTAGCTCAAAATGAAAATTATCTTTTATATCTTTTGTAAGATAGTTATATAACATGAATACTCCGAAAATTATAAGTGCTTTAAGCCCATTCATTATAGGAACATTAGCAAAATAAGATAATGGTCCCATAATTATCACCAGTAATATAATTAATAATAAGATTTCCTTGATCATTTATTAATATCAAATAATTTTTATTATTTAAAAAAAATAATATAATGTTTAAAAGTTTATATATAAATATTAATAGAAAAAATATGAAACTTTTAGAACTCGTTATGATTGTTAAAAATTCTGGTAATATCTTACGCCAATGTCTTCAAGAAAATAGAAAATGGATCGACCACTGGACTATTTTAGATACTGGTTCAACTGATAATACTCCAAATATAATTAAAGAAGAACTTAAAGATATTCCAGGTAATTTATATTTTGGAGAATTTATAGACTTTTCACAAGCTCGTAATAAATCTTTAGAATTATCTTCAAAAAAATGCAAATATACAATAATATTAGATGATAGTTATAAACTATATGGTGGAAAAGAACTTAGAAATTTATTAAAAAAAGCAAAAACATCATGTTTCTTAATAAAAATAGGTAAATATATGGATGGTTTTGTAAGAGACGATTATTTCTCAAAACGTATTGTTAAATCTGAAGATAATCTTAGATATAAATATCGCGTACATGAAGATATTATGGTTTCTGAAAATAAACTAAAATTTATACAAGATTCTAGTATATTTATAGATGATATTACATTTAAAGAACATACAAAACGTTCTTTTAATAGATATTTAAATGATATTGAACTATTAAAACTTGACCATAAAGACGAACCTTATGAACAAAGAATTATTTATTATCTTGCAAAAACATATTATGTTATTGATGATTTTAAAACTTCTTTAGAATACTTTGAAAAATTACGTAATCTCAAAAATGTAAGAGAAGATTTCTTATTCGCTTCTTATTATGAATCTGCATGTATTCACTACCATGAAAATGACAATATCGAAGAATTTCGCGAGAGATTATTTACTATATCACAAATGTTTCCAGACAGAGTAGAACCTCAATATAAACTTGCTGTATTATATAGGGATAGTGGAGATGTTGAAAAAGTAAATGAAATAGTAAGTAAAATAGTTTTTTATCCTAAACCTATTCATCATGCTACATTATTGGAAAATGATATATATGATTATTACATTCCTTATTTATATATTGATTCAAATTTAGCTCTCGGTCATATAGATAAAGCAATTCCTGCTCTTAAAAAAATGCTTACTTTATATCC
>Ga0114967_10002283_pt1 | contig 16052 bp, 11 predicted proteins | sample M_130628_MF_Meta_FD_92639 | JGI IMG/M metagenome (GOLD analysis project Ga0114967, IMG submission 92639) | Freshwater microbial communities from Lake Montjoie, Canada to study carbon cycling - M_130628_MF_MetaG | ecosystem: Environmental > Aquatic > Freshwater > Lake | place: Lake Montjoie... | reverse complement strand
GTATTTATCAAAAGCGGTTCAGTATTTTATAGATAACGATGTTGATCCCTTTTATGCACAGGCTATTTTACTGATTGAAAGTCCTGGTAAAAGCAAATCGATTTCTTATGCTGGTGCTGGTGGTCCTTTTCAATTAATGCCTTACGAAGCGCAGAAATATGGATTAATAGTGAATAGTAATCGCGACGATCGCAGTGATTTAAAAAAATCAGCTTATGCAGCTTCAATGTCTTTAAAAAACAATTTTATTCCTGCTGTACGCAAAATACTAAAAGAAAGAAATATTAAATACAATGAAACTGATACATGGTTCCGCCTATTAGTAATGCATGCTTATCATGCAGGTCCTGGTAATTTAAAATGCGCGATTAATAAAATCAATCCTACCACGGGTGGTCAAGAGTTGATTGTTAAACTATGGACAACTGAAGCTTGTGGATTTAAAAATGAAAGTCAGAATTATTCTCAATTAGCCTTAGCATCTTTACTAAACTTCGATGATTTGATGAACTCCGATGGCGACAGCGTGTTTATCGTATATGGCGCACGCTATGAATCGAAGATGAATAGAAATCAAGTTAAAGGTGTATCAGAAAGTGATCAGCTAATCACTTGCATTGAAAAATATGAGCGCGACATGATAGATGGAACTATTGATTTTAATACTTACCAAAACAAAACTACAGTATTAAAAAATCGGCTTACAAAAATCAATACTAACTACCCACTAAACGAATCGCATTATATTTCGTTGGCAAGCGAGTTAATAATTAAGCGAATGAATGACGAGGCTGCTACGTTACTTCAAATCAATTTATTGGCATTTCCTAATTCAAAAGCCACTACCGACTCACTGTCGAAAGCTTATAAGAATTTAGGTAAATTAGAATTATCGCAGAAGTACGGCAATCAAGAAAATAAAGTGAATTAAAATTTTTATAGTGCATTAATTTCCCGTCTTCTTCCTCGGTAAAAACTTCGACTTTTTCTCTTCGGAAGTCGACTGTTTATTAGGGTTTGAATTTGTACTTGGCTGAGTGTCTTTATTCTTTTTGGAATGTTGTTTCGGATGATTTTCTTTTTTCTTTTCTATCTGAATCTTAGTCGTAACAACTCCTGTTTCTTTAGGCATATCTGCTAATAATACGCGAGAAACATCTGCTGTAGTTTTAATATTGCCAAATACGATAATAATTTTATTTCCATCAATACTCTCTACTACTCCTTCTACTTTTCCATCTCGTAAAAAAACTTTCTTGCCAGTTTGTATATGCAGTTGAGTGTATTTTATCTGCTCTTCAATAATCAACACCTCTTTCTCGCTTAGTTTACTTTTCCGATTCGATAAGCTAGAGTTATACCGCTCTAATACGGCCTTTTTGTTTTTCGATTCTTTCCAGTCTTTTACGAAGCGCTTAAACTTTTCTTCTAACTGATTCGCTAATCTTAATTCACGCTGACGAATACGTTCGTCATCCATTTCACTTCGCTTTTCCTGACTAGCTACGTTACGCTCATATTTATTAATTAGCTCTTCTAATTTTTGTTCTTGCTTTTTATTGATGTCTAACAAACGCGCAACTTCTCCCTTCTCGTGCTCCATTTTATTCAACAGCTCTTCTAAAACCAAACTATTCTTCTTCACCTTCTTTCGAGCACGATTAATCACAGATGGAGGTAATCCGCTGCGTTCAGCCACAACAAATGTATAAGAGCTTCCTGGCTTACCAACTTCCAAATAAAAACGAGGCAATAGTTTCTGAGCATCAAAAGCCATAGAACCATTAATAATCCCAGGTGTTTTATCTGCCAATACTTTTAAATTCATATAGTGCGTAGTGATAATACCAAAAGCTTTTCGGTAATTCATTTCTTCTAAAATCGATTCGGCTAATGCTCCACCTAAAGCAGGATCGGTACCTGTACCAAATTCATCAATTAAAAACAATGTATCGGGATTAGATTGTTGCAAAAATACTTTCATGTGTTGCAAACGAGAACTATACGTACTCAATTCAAACTCCAGCGACTGCGAATCGCCGATATCAACTAATATCTTTCTAAAAAATCCAAAGCGACTATTACCGTCGCAGGTTGTTAAAAATCCCGATTGTAATAATAACTGAAGAAGACCAACTGTTTTCATACAAACAGTTTTTCCTCCTGCATTTGGTCCGCTTATAACCAAAATTCGATTCTCTTGATTTAATTTCAGACTGAAAGGAATCGTTAGCTTCTTGTTAGCTTTATTCATCGCATACAACAAGGGATGGAAGGCATCTTTTAAATCGACATTAGGCTTGTTCTCGATATAAGGAAGGTGAGCATCTAGATAAATCGCCAATCGCGCTTTCGCAGCAATCATATCAAATCGCACAATGCAATTTAAATAATGCTTCATAACGCCATGGTATTTACGTAATGTCTCTGTGAGCTCTTTCAGGATTTTACGAATCTCTTCCTGTTCATCGTGCTCTAGTTGAATTAGCATGGCATTAACAACAAAAGTTTCTTCGGGCTCAATAAAACAGGTTTTACCTGTTGCACTTATATCATGAACAATTCCTTTGGCTGTTCGTTTTTGCTCGGCAACAATCGAAACCACCCTCCTACCGCTTCTCCAACTTTCTTCTGCATCGCTTGATAACCAACCACTTTTTCGATACTTAGCAATTACACTCATATAAATCTGATTGGCTTCTATACGTTTTCTACCAAGCAACTTACGAATGCGCGCCAAATCAGTGGATGCAGAGCTTTTAATGGAGCCTGTTTCATCGATTACTTCTTCAATGGAAGTAATAATTATTTTTTCGAATGGAATATCTTTCAATACACCCGTTAATAATGGAAATCGTATTGAACGTTCTTTAAAAAAATCATACATCGCACGAGCATGATTCATCACTTTAAAAATCAGAACAAGCTGACTTAACGACAAAACAGAATTACGAATTCCCAGTAATTTTAATTCGGCAGAAATATCTGGATAAACATCAAATGGAAAGGGCTCACCACTAGAAATAATTTTTCTAAATTCTTCAGTCTGCTCTAACCATGTAATTACCTCTGTAAAATCATCAGAAGGAATAACCTCACTGATCATTTTACGACCAAGATTTCCCGTACAATAATCAGCCGCCATTTGTTTGATGCGCTCAAACTCTTCGACTAATAGGGAGTGGTCAGGGAATAATTTCATTGGGTAAATTTATAATATACTTTCAACAGCGTAAACTAGAACACTTTCACCTCGAATTTGTTTCTACCCATCCAGCTCTTTATAATATGATCTGCATCAGGATGATAAATTGTTTCTAAGCACGCTTCCTGTATCGAATCTTTACTGGAATATGCAATATCTTTAAGTAAATAACCATAACCAGCATAACGATTATTTAAAATAAGTACAAATGAATTTTCATCAAGCGCTCGACCCTTTCCTAGTATCATAAAATCAGCATTCACATATGTAAACTGCTGCACAATTCTTTTCGCTCTAAAATTATAATCTTCAACGGCTTCTTCACCTGCACAAATCCCGTTGCATTTTTTTATCTGATGATTAAAACAAATAGCATCTTCCGAAGTGAGTGAACAATAGCGCAAACATAAATTGTGTTCGTCTAGTAAATACTCTAGCTTTTCGCGCGCCGCGCCAATTGATGCAAAACTTAACAATGGATTTTGAGCATCATCATACGGAACAATTTTAAAAGTCAGAATGGATTCATTATTCAGAAAGTAATCAATAGCATGCGTAAAAATATCCGCTTTCTGGCGTGTGTTAAATTGAGGTTTATGGGATTTAATTTCTTTGTTTTCGTGCAACAATGCTATAAGCTCACAGCCGGTCTCAATAAAATCCACATTGAATAATTCGTTCAATAATTTCTTTCCTTTATTTTCTGCAGGATTAAAATGATTGATTGCTCGGTTATACATATTAGTACTTTTACCGATATAAAGAATCTCTTGCTTATTGTTGAGGAAATAATAAACGCCTGTCGTATCAGGAATTTTATTTAAAATATACTGTTTGATTTTATCGATTCGGCGTATCATCAATGCTTCAGCCCCTTGATTTTTATAAACTGGATGAGTTGCTTTGGCTTCTAATAAAAGATCAAACAATTTAGCAGTAGCTTCCGCATCACCCAACGCGCGATGGCGATTTTCAATTTTAATCCCTAGTGAATTACAAAGCTTTCCAAGACTATATGAATCCTTACCAGGTAATAACTTCCGACTTAAACGCACTGTGCAAATGGTGTCGCGCTGATATTTATAGCCCAAGGAAGCAAATTCATCTCGAACAAACGAATAATCAAAGGTCACATTATGTGCAACAAATACACAACCTTCTGTAAACTCCAAAACATCTTTAGCAACCTCATGAAACTTAGGTGCATCAGCAACCATTTCGTTAGTGATTCCTGATATTCGTGTAAAATTAGGGGCTATAAAACACTCGGGATTTATCAGAGATGAAAATGATTTCACGACTGATAGCCCATCGTGAACAACAATAGCAATCTCAATAATCCGACCTTTTTGATATTCGAACTTCCCACCGCATGTTTCTATGTCAATAATCGCAAACATTTGACAAATATCGGAAATAGAAATGCCTGCTTTATTTTGTATTTGAATAGCCGACATTTATTTTATTCACAAAATGCATTTTGATGTTCATAAGTGAATATGACTCTGCAGACATCTATTATTTTTGCCGAAGAAAATATAATAATCATGGATACTGTTTCTACAATAAAAAATATGGTTCCGCAGGTGCGCCGTGATATCGTTCGGATGGTGCATGCGGTACAAAGTGGTCATCCGGGTGGTTCGCTTGGCTGTACAGAGTTTTTGTGCACGCTTTACAATGGCGTAATGAATCACACTCCGGGAAAATGGGAAATGGATGGAAAAAATCAGGATGTATTTTTCCTTTCCAACGGACATATTTCTCCTGTCTTTTACAGTGTATTAGCCCGTTCAGGTTATTTTCCAGTAGCGGAACTAGCAACATTCCGAAAATTAAGCTCGAGATTACAAGGACATCCCACCACGCATGAAGGTTTAGAGGGTGTTCGAATGTCATCCGGCTCTTTAGGCCAAGGGCTATCTGTTTCTATTGGAGTTGCATTAGCTAAAAAATTGAACAATGATAAACACCACGTCTTCGTTTTAATGGGTGATGGAGAACTTCAAGAAGGACAAGTTTGGGAAGCAGCCATGTTTGCAGCAGCCAAGAATGTAGATAATATTATCGCAACAATAGATGTAAACGGTCAGCAGATAGATGGAAGCACAGCACATGTATTAAATACTGGCGAATGGGGGTCGAAATGGGAAGCATTCGGATGGATTGTATTAACGATGAATGGAAATGATGTTGATGCTGTTATGAAAACGATGCAAGAAGCGAAAACAAAATCTGGGCAAGGTAAGCCAGTAGTAATATTAATGAAAACAGAAATGGGCAATGGTGTTGACTTTATGATGCACTCTCATAAATGGCATGGTATAGCTCCTAATGATGAACAATTAGCTACTGCACTAGCACAGAACCAAGCAACTTTAGGCGATTATTAAAATCCAAATAACTTGAAGAATTTCAGAAACAGTACTACACTTTTAAAAAGCATTCTACTTACTGGATGCTTGCTTTTAATTACATTTAGAAGTAATGCGCAGTTTTCGAAAGATCAGCCCACGCGCATATTATTTTTGTTTGATGCCTCCCAAAGTATGATTGCCAAATGGGAATCGAATACAAAGTTTGAAGTAGCTCGTCGCTTATTAGGTAATATGGTTGATTCGCTTCAACGATTAGACAACTTAGAATTAGCATTGCGTGTATACGGTCATACGAAGCATTATCCGCCGCAAGATTGTGATGATACACGATTAGAAGTTCCATTTGGAAAAAAGAATGGAGAGCAGATAAAAAAACGCATGGATGCAATTAGTCCGAATGGTACTACTCCCATTGCAATGTCTTTAGAAAAATGTGGTGGTGACTTTCCTTCTACCCCATCAAGAAATATCATCGTCTTGATTACCGATGGAATTGAAGAGTGTGGCGGCGACCCCTGTGCCGTTTCGGCTATCCTTCAACGTAGGGGCGTTATATTGAAACCATTTGTTATTGGCCTAGGTGGTAATAAAGATTTTTTAAAACAATTTGAATGTGTAGGAAATTATTTTGACGCTTCTAACGAAGAACAATTTGAGTCGGCATTAAACATTATCATCTCACAAGCATTAAACAACACTACCGTTCAAGTTAATTTAATTGATGCTTTTGGTAAGGCAACTGAGACCAATGTGCCAATGACTTTTTACGATAAGTATTCGGGCGATGTGCGATACAACATTATGCATACCATGAATGTAAAAGGTAATCCCGATACAATTAACATTGATCCTTTAGGCTCTTATAACATCGTTGTTCATACGGTTCCACCAGTTATTAAGGATTCGATTATATTGGTGCCTGGCATTCATAATATTATCGGCATTGATGCTCCACAGGGTGATTTAATTTTAAAGATTGATGGTAAGAATGATTATCGTGAATTGAAAGCTATTGTAAGGAAATCAGGAGATATGAATACAGTGCATGCTCAAGAATTCAATACTTTACAGCGATATATAGTTGGTGAATATGATTTAGAAATTCTTTCCACACCTCGAATTTACGCCAGCCATGTGCATATCGATCAAAGTAAAACAACTACAATTCAGATTCCGAGTCCGGGTATTGTCAACTTTCAATATAACAACCCTGGCTATGGCTACATTGTACAGGAGGTGAATAATAAATTGAATTTAGTTCATACATTATCTAACCAAGCAACACGTGAGTCGGTAGTTTTACAACCGGGCAATTATCGTGTTGTTTACCGTCCGAAGAACTCACAGTCTTCGCAATACACTATTGAAAAATCATTTAAAATAACCTCTGGCACAAGCGTAAGTGTCGTGATAAATTAATTACCCCATGAAAAAATATACCTATACTGAAAAGAAAGATACACGCTCTGGATTCGGAGCTGGACTAAGTCAGCTGGGAAAAGAAAATGAAAATGTTGTAGCGCTTTGTGCCGACTTAACAGGATCATTAAAGATGGATGCGTTTGCAAAAGATCATCCAGAACGATTTATTCAGGTAGGAATTGCAGAAGCAAACATGATGGGTATTGCTGCGGGATTAACTATTGGAGGTAAAATTCCTTTCACAGGTACGTTTGCAAATTTTAGTACAGGGCGCGTTTATGACCAGATTCGTCAGTCGATTGCTTACAGCGACAAGAATGTGAAAATTTGCGCATCGCATGCGGGCTTAACCTTAGGAGAAGATGGTGCAACACATCAGATTTTAGAGGACATCGGCTTAATGCGCATGTTACCAGGAATGGTAGTAATCAATCCTTGTGATTTCAATCAAACGAAAGCCGCAACTATTGCTATTGCAAAACATCACGGACCAGTTTATTTGCGTTTCGGTAGACCGTCCGTTCCAAATTTCACACCTGCCGATCAACATTTTGAGATTGGTAAAGCAGTAATGTTAAACGAAGGAACAGATGTTACAATTATTGCAACAGGACATTTGGTTTGGAAAGCTATTGAAGCGGGAGAACAATTAGCAGCAAAAGGTATTTCAGCAGAGATCATCAATATCCATACGATTAAACCAATCGATGAAGAAGCTATTTTAAAATCAGTAGCAAAAACAAAATGCGTAGTAACATGCGAAGAGCATAATCGTTTTGGTGGATTAGGTGATGCAGTGGCACAGGTAATTATCAAGAACAATCCTGTTCCACAAGAATACGTTGCTGTAAACGATAGCTTCGGAGAAAGTGGAACCCCTGATCAGTTAATGACGAAATACGGTTTAGACACGATCAACATTGTAGAAGCAGCGGAGAAGGTATTGAAGAGAAAATAATTATTTTCCGACTACCACTATTTTTTTTGTCGAAGTATATTCACCAATTCCTATTTTAAGGAAATAAATTCCTGGTTTAATTTTATCTAATAAAAATTGAACAGAAACCGAATTTGAAGTATTTATTCGATGCAAAAGCAGTTTGTTATCTGATGAGAATAACTCAATCCATTCAAAAGGGTCAATGGATTCAACTGTAACAACTCCATCCACTATCGGATTCGGATATACCCTTACCTGATTTTCAAAGGTTAAATCCTCCACTCCACTAACCATGGGAGAAAGTCCGCAGATCCAAACATCGCCCATACCAAGTGAATCTTGAGTTTTATATCCGCCTGTACTACACGAAGAATTAACTGCACCAATGTAGGTCCCAGTATTCATTTCTACTACCAGCCCATCTTCATCGTGACCAGGAGAAAAGAATGTTTTATCAAACAACTTGTTTCCTCCGGTATCAGCAACAACAAGCCAGATTTGTTCAACGCCGAGATTGCTTTCTGTTTTATCATTATTAGCTGGCGAATAAGAACTTCCTCCTAAAAGTAATTTCCCATTCGAAGTAAAATCAATCTGACGTAACTCGTCCACATCACTACCTCCATACGCTTTATCCCACATTTTAATTCCAGCATCTTTCACTTTAATAACCCAATAATCACAGGCGCCTTTATTCGCAGCTGTTTTATCGAGTCCTGCGGGTGAGTATGAATCGCCACCGACGTAATAATATCCATCCTTATAACGACAGGCATATCCGTAATCTTCAGCTGTACCTCCTTGAGTCATATCCCATAATTTCTTCCCTGTGCTGTCAATTTTCACCATCCAGAAATCGTTGAGTCCTCTAGCATTTTGCGATTTAGTAAAACCAGCAGGACTATCACTTAATCCAGCGAGTAGAAATCCTCCACTACCATTATAAGCTATGCCGTAACAATTATCATTGAGCGTAGATCCATATGTTTTATCAAACATTAATTGACCATTTAAATTAAATACGGCCATGACAAAATCGAAATTACCATATGACGGTGAAGTTTTATCTCCACTTAGTCCGCTCAAAGTGGTGCCTACGACAAATATTTCGCCTGTAGCAGAAACAGCAATGTCACTTAACTGATCAAACGAATTTCCACCCCAAGTTTTATCCCATATAAGCTGGCCTGTTGCAGAAATTCGCAGTAACCAAAAATCAATATTGCCACGACAGCTTTCCGACTTTTCTCCAGATACGGGTGAATCAGAGTAACCGCCAATTAAAAATCCACCACCAGATAGCTCGATAACGGTGGTAGGAATATCATTTCCTATTCCGCCAAAAGTGTGTTCCCAAAGTATCGATCCTGATGAATCGAAACAAACCACCCAATAATCATAAGTAGAAAAAGAGGTGTCACGATTATGTTCCGACTTAAAGAAAGATGTATCCGAAGAAGAAGGAGCAACGATTATAAAATTATGGTTAATGGTTCGAATTAGTTTTTTAGGATATTCGCTACCGTTACCTCCGATGGTGATGTCAAACTTACGTACAAGCGACTGACTAAATGCAGCGTGATTACTTAGAACAAATGATATAATCACAAGAAAATACCGAACAGCAATTGGAAAAGTTTTAAGCATATTCAAATTTGAGAATTATTTTCTAATGTTTTTATTGGCACCTATAATTTTATTGGAAAAAACCCTCAATCTAAGAGAAATAAAAAACGGAGACCTATCAGCCTCCGTTAACATTGTAAATGGTTAAATTATGCTTTCTGCATGTACATCACTTCTTTTACTGCTTTGATAACGCGAGCAGGATTTGGAAGGTATGCTTCAATTAATGTTGGAGCGTAGGGTAATGGAACATCACCACCCATAACACGTAACACAGGAGCATCTAAATAATCGAATGCTTCGCGTTGAACTTTAAACGCAACCTCCGTAGCGATAGCTGCTAGGGGCCAACTCTCTTCCACAATTACCAATCGATTTGTTTTCTTTACAGAGTTAATTACTGTTGCATAATCTATCGGACGAACAGTTCTTAAATCGATTACTTCTGCATTGATGTTTTCAGCTGCTAATTCCTCTGCAGCTTTCAAAGCAATTTTCATCATCTTTCCAAATGAAACAATCGTAACATCTGTACCTGCTTTCTTAATATCAGCAACACCAATAGGCATTAAATACTCTCCATCAGGTACCATTCCTTTGTCGCTATACATTTGCTCCGACTCCATAAAAATCACTGGATCGTTATCACGGATGGCAGACTTTAATAATCCTTTAGCATCAGCAGGGTTTGAAGGAACAATTACTTTTAATCCGGGGCAGTTGGCATACCAGCTTTCAAAAGCCTGACTATGTTGAGAACTCAACATACCAGCAGATCCCGTTGGCCCTCGAAAAACAATAGGGCAACCAAAATGACCGCCCGACATACTTTTCATCTTAGCTGCCGAGTTAATCACTTGATCAATGGCTACCAAGGAGAAGTTAAAAGTCATGAATTCAATAATAGGACGAAGTCCATTCATTGCAGCGCCTACACCGATTCCAGCAAAGCCTAATTCAGCAATTGGAGTATCAATTATTCGTTTAGACCCAAACTCCGCCATCATACCCTGACTTACTTTGTAAGCTCCATTATATTCAGCTACTTCCTCTCCCATTAAAAAGATGCTCTCATCACGGCGCATTTCTTCTGACATTGCTTCTCTCAAGGCTTCACGAAACTGTAGTTCTCTCATGTTTATTGTTTTTTTCGATTGACAAAAATAAAGTTAACCACCTAACAAAAAAAGAAAAGCGGTAATAAAACCAAAAAACTATTCATATATCGTCGGTTAATTGCAGTAAAGCGCCCTTTAGTTCTGATTCAGTATGTTTATTTTGTTGTTTTTGTGCCACTGAAATCCCAACCAACAATATATCGATAGCCACTTGGCCCTTTCCATTTTTCTGATATAGTTTTCCGAGCTGATAATACAGTGCAAGGTAATCTTTATCAATAATCCGAAGCTGTTCCAAATAATTAATAGCAATTAAATCCTCTCCGATTTTAGCATGTTCCAATGCTAATGCGTAACGAGAAAAAGTGTCCGCTGGGTCATCTTGAATATATTCCTGAAGCATTTTTATTCTTTCGTTCATAGGTGTTTTTAGGAATCAACAAATGTAATATTCATTACTTGATATCAGGCCGAATTATGATGTATTATCATTCAAATTTCTTTTTTTAGTGAACTTGGGTAAGTATCTTTGCACCTTTGAAAGACTAGAGAATTATGAAAATTTTAGTTTGCATTAGTAATGTTCCAGATACTACTACCAAAATCAATTTCACTGACGATCATAAATCGTTTGTATCTAGCGGGGTAACGTACATTATCAATCCTTATGATGAAATCGCGCTTACAAGAGCACTTGAAATAGCTGAAGCAAATGCTGGTTCGACAGTTACGGTTATTCATGTTGGAGATGTTGCTGCTGAACCTACTATACGTAAAGCCTTAGCTATTGGAGCTTCAGATGCTGTTCGCGTAAATGCTATTGCTAGAGATGCGTATTTTGTTGCTATGCAGATTGTGAATTATGCAAAAGACCAAGGCTATGATTTGATTTTAACAGGCCGTGAGTCGATTGATTATAACGGATCTCAAGTTGCTTCAATGATTGGAGAATTATTAAATATACCTTCTGTTTCTATTGTTAAGTCGTTAACTCTTGAAGGTAACTTTGCAACACTAGAAAGAGAAATTGAAGGTGGGAAAGAAGTTATCAGTTGTCCGCTACCCTTAGTTGCGAGTGCAACCGAAGGAATGGCAGAGCCAAGAATTGCAGGAATGCGTGGAATCATGAGTGCCAGAACAAAAACACTTTTAGTAATTGAACCAACAGACACTCCGACCTTACAATCTATCACCAATTATGATAAGCCTGCTCCTCGTAGCCATGTAAAATTGGTCAATGCTGATGATGTAAAAGGGCTTGTTAATTTATTAAGTCAGGAAGCAAAAGTTATTTAATCTAGAATAATTAATCTCTAAAAAAGAATATGTCAGTTTTAGTATATACCGAACACGCAGAAGGAAAATTCAAGAAATCAAGCTTTGAAGTGGTTTCTTATGGATCTGCAGTGGCGCAGCAACTAGGAACCAATTTAGTTGCTATATCAATTGGCAATGTTTCACCTGATGAGCTAAATAAATTGGCACAATACGGGGTTTCCAAAATTTTAACTGTTTCTGAAGTCGCTTATAAAGCGTTTGTGAACCAGGCTTACGGAGCTGTAATCGCTCAAGCTGCTCAAAAGGAAAACGCTAATGTGGTTGTTTTGTCAGCAACCTTTTCTGGAAAAGGATTAGCACCTCGTGTGGCAGTTAAATTAAATGCGGCTTATGTTGACGGAGTTATTTCTTTACCAAATAACTCAAACGGATTTATCGTCCGGAAAGGTGCATTTTCCGGAAAGGCTTTCGCCGATGTTTCCATCACTAGTGAAAACAAAGTGATTGCAGTAATGCCTAACTCCTATAAAGTTGTGGAAAATCCACAGCCAGCTAATATAGAGTCATTTATACCAACTACTGGGAGTAATGATTTCGCTGCAATGGTTAAAGATATTGTGCGTGCATCCGACAAAGTATCGCTACCCGATGCGGAGATTGTTGTTTCAGGTGGCCGTGGCTTGAAAGGTCCTGAGAACTGGGCAATGGTAGAAGAATTAGCTCAATTATTAGGAGCTGCTACCGCATGTTCAAAGCCTGTTTCTGATGCTAATTGGCGTCCGCATAGTGAACATGTTGGCCAGACAGGTATTGCGGTTAGTCCGAATTTATACATCGCAATTGGAATTTCAGGAGCTATACAGCATTTAGCGGGAGTAAGCTCTTCAAAGGTAATCGTTGTTATCAATAAAGACCCTGAGGCGCCTTTCTTTAAAGCTGCCGACTACGGAATAGTTGGGGATGCGTTCGAAGTAGTTCCTCAGTTAATAAGTGCGATAAAAGAATTTAAAGCGGAAAATTCTTAATTTCAATTCAATTTTCGAAAGCTTATGAAAAAACATAAACTCGATATTTTTGGACTAAAGAGTAGTCAGACGCAATCAGGTGCCTATATCCTCACATTATCAGAAATGGATGGTTTGCGTCGCTTACCAATTGTTATTGGTAGAATTGAGGCAGAAGCGATTGCTGTTGAAATTGAGAGCATCAAACCAACACGTCCGCTTACGCATGATCTTTTTCGAACATTTGCAAATGCATTTGAAATTACTATTGATGAAGTAATTATTTACAATTATAAGGAAGGTATCTTTTTTTCTATGATATACTGCACTTCCAAAAAGGATGGATCTCAGCATCAGATTGATTCAAGAACATCAGACGCCATTGCATTGGCAGTAAGGTTTAATGCACCAATTTATACTTACGACAAAATACTAAGTATAGCTGGTATCAATTTAGATCAAAGCGATCAGGATGAAGATGAACAGTATTTAACTGTTGACCAAAACATGCCTAAATTATCGGATGGAAATACCGAAAAACCTTCGGAGAGCCTTTATCAAGGAATGGATGACGAAGAATTAGAAAATGCACTGAACACTGCGCTTGAAGATGAAGACTATGAGACGGCATCAAAAATCAGAGATGAGCTGACAAAAAGAAAAAATCAATAAATAACGATTCCTGCTATAAGCAGGTTTTTTTTTGAATTAAAAAAATCTAATTTGATATCTTCGTACAAACGGCCTCAATATCCATCAAATGAAAACGCATCTATTTGTTAAAGTATTTTTTACGTCAATCATTTCCATCCTTTTCTTGAATCAAACTTCCTATGCGCAATGGGAATATCTGCACGCAAGTCCAACAGGCAATAACATTAGCAAAATTAGTTTTGCCAATAGTAATACAGGCTGGATAACAGGCGAAACTGGAACAATCCTAAAAACAACAGACGGGGGAAACACCTGGAAAAATCAATATGCATTTAGCAATAATAACATCATTGATTTATGTGTTGTTGATTCAAGCACACTTTTTATTCTCAAGAATAACAATGAACTGCTTGTAAGTTCAGATGGCGGAGATACATGGACGTTGCGAAGCTTATTCTTTGGACCTAATACTTCTTCTATTTCTTTTATTAGTGCTAACGAAGGATGGGAAGGGATTGGAACGAATATTCAACACACTACTGATGGTGGCGTTAACTGGACCGTTCAATATAACGGAGTTAGTGATTTAATAGCTGCAATAAAGGTTGGAAGCAACGGAAATGGAATTGCGGTTACTACTTTAGGTGATGTGTTGCATACAGCAAACTATGGACAATCATGGCTAAGTGCTTCTAATATTGGTGGTAATTATAATACCATGGACTTAAATACGAATGTTTCAATAGGAATCGTAATTGTTAACAATGTTTTATATAAGTCGACAGATAATGGCAATACATGGACAGCACCTGTAAATACACCTCCCACACTTTTGAGTTCTAACGCAATGTCGGTTAAAATTTTTAATGCGAATGTTTATTTGATTACGGATGGTGATGGTAATCTTTCGTTTACTTCGGATGGTGGTAATACTTGGAATAACAACAGCAGTTTATTGGGAAATTCGTTGAATAACTGCATCGCCTTGAGTAATAACCGATTTTTAGTTGTTGGTGATAATGGTAAAATTGCGTTAACTACAAATGCAGGTTCTACGTTAAATTCCTTGGAAACAAGAGTCACTAATAAGGAACTTTGGGGTATTCATCATATAGGAACCACTTGCTATGCTGTTGGGGATGCAGGAACAATTATAAAGTCGTTGAACAGTGGCCAAACCTGGACAAGTTTAAATTCAGGAAGCACGGATAATTTAAAAAGTGTTGTAGCAATCAATAGCACTACTGCTGTTGCTGTTGGAAATGCAGGGACTATTTTAAGAACGACTAATAGCGGCTCTTCATGGTCGTTAGTAAATACAGGATATACCGATGATATAAGCGTCATCCATCGACTTCCCAACGGAATTCTTTACGCTGTTGGCAATAACGATTTGATTTTAAAATCTACTAACGATGGTAGCACATGGAATTTTGAAACAACATCCTTTACCGGATTTCAATACAACTTTACGGACATTTGCTTTGCTTCTATCGATACCGGATTTATTGCCACTAACAGCGCTGAAATTTTAACTACTGATGATGGAGGTCAGAATTGGTACTTACGAATGGCAGGATTATTTGCTCCAATGTCGTGTATCAATTTTTCCGATGGATTAAACGGATGGGTCGGAAGCATCAATGGAGAAACTTTTTACACCGATAACGGTGGACAATCGTGGACAGATCGTTCGATGGTTGGATTTACTGGAAACATTCATTGCTTAAAATTTATTAATACTAATACCGGTTGGGCGTTTACAGATCAGGGAATATTCAAAACAAATGATATTGGATTAACATGGACAAAGGAGTTCTCTCCATGCAATGATGTTCGTGCTGTTGATTTTTCAGGAACCTACTCCGCAATTGCACTAGGTGCTGGTCAAGGAAAAATTATTACACGTAATAGTGAAATTGCATTGTCTGTTGGTGCTGGAACTTATTGCTCAGGACATGAATATAGCTTTGGCGCATTTTCACTTGGATATTTTAATGCGGGCAATGTATTTAGTGCACAATTATCGGATGACTTTGGCAATTTTTCGTATCCAACCACGCTCGCAACAGTAAGTGCAACAACCATTAATAGCATCACGTTTTATATGCCGCAAGGCCTTCCTCCTTCTACGCAATATAAAGCTAGAATTATTTCAAGTAATCCACCGATGTCTAGCATGATTTCATCTAACCTAATCGACCTTCGTGATTCACCGCAGAGTTTGCTTTACGCGAATGGAAACACCACTTTTAATAATGGCGATTCGATAATTCTGATAAACTTAACTGGAGCTGTTGGAACTTATCAATGGTATCGAAACTTAGTTCCTGTTGCAGGAGCAAATGATGATTCCTTAACTGTAAAAATCCCTGGCAACTACCTACTCAACATCAACGACGGAACATGCGATGGTAATTCAAATGC
>Ga0114967_10002282_pt1 | contig 16058 bp, 28 predicted proteins | sample M_130628_MF_Meta_FD_92639 | JGI IMG/M metagenome (GOLD analysis project Ga0114967, IMG submission 92639) | Freshwater microbial communities from Lake Montjoie, Canada to study carbon cycling - M_130628_MF_MetaG | ecosystem: Environmental > Aquatic > Freshwater > Lake | place: Lake Montjoie... | reverse complement strand
TCCAAGCTAAAGTCGCGAGTTCGATTCTCGCACGCCGCTCCATTTAGACCGCAAGTAATACCAACTGGCGGCGTGCCAGCATAAGTCACTTGCACTTGCGGTCTAACTTTTTTATCCGTGTGTAGCGCAGCCTGGTTAGCGCATCTGGTTTGGGACCAGAGGGTCGGGAGTTCGAATCTCTCTACACGGACCAATCATGCAACGGTGGCGGAGTGGCCCAACGCACGGGATTGCAAATCCTGAAAACCGCAGGTTCAAATCCTGCCCGTTGCTCCAAATTAGAAAGCACTTATGTGGGAATATGCAGTGACATTTTTTGCCTTGTTCTTCACAGATGTGTTTTACACCTATTACCTAAGAGCAGTTGCTGATGATCGTGCCTTGGCAGCAAGTGCCTGGGCAGTCGTAGTATACGTTATTGCCAGCGTGGCAATTATAAATTACACTGCTGATCATTGGTCCTTGATACCTGCGGGTGCGGGTGCATTTTGTGGCACCTGGATAGGCATGCGATTAAGAAAAAATAATGGAAGATGATGCAGCGGGGATGGTCCTGCGACTGGCCTTGAAAACCAGGTCCTGAGAAATTGGGTGGGGTTCGACTCCTCCGTCTTCCGCCAAATAAGTAAAGGAAAGGAGAAGCAAATGAACACTGTCATATATGAAAATAAAATTACCAAAGAACGTTACGTGTGTGAAGATTTAAGATTTGTGCGTTGGTTTGACGGTGAGGAATTTGTTTCTGTGCGTCGAGTCGACGAAGAGCGAAAGTTTTTAATTCGCCGCAGTGCCTTGACACCTGTCAAAGAGCCTGTATAATACATATATGCCTGGTTAGCTCAGTTGGTAGAGCGCGATCTTTACACGGTTGATGTCGGCGGTTCGAGCCCGTCACCAGGTACCAAACAATGGCAATGTAGCTCCAATGGTAGAGCAGTGGACTGAAAATTCATGTGTTACTGGTTCGAGTCCAGTCATTGCTACCAAGTGTAGTATCCAACACAAATTTGTGTTGTTGTTTTTCGAACAAAGGGTCGCTGACATATTGCTTTGCAGTGCGTTGGTAAAGCGGATCTAACGTGAATTCCCTAGTTGTGGTCCAATACGTAGCGGGCACGTAGGGCTGATTGCTAAATTTAGCATACAGTTCTTGCACAGTGTTTCGTTGTTCGTATGGGATCATAGTGTATTTAATGCCCTGGTGGCGAAATTGGTAGACGCACCAGATTTAGGTTCTGGCGCCGAAAGGCGTGTCGGTTCGAGTCCGACCTAGGGCACCAAATCATAAATAAATTACAGAATTAGGAGATTTTGCATGACAGCGTGGAACTACACTAAAAAACTTGTAATGGATAATAAAACTGCAGAAGGCTGCCTGTCCCTTGAAGATGCATTTAATGCCGTAGGCGGTTTGCAAGATTGGTATTTTGCGCAAGCTGATGCTGGACTTGCTGACCCTTCTAAATCGTTTTCACCATCTAATAAATTCTCGGACACTGTGTGGGAACATCTAGTGGCTGACCAGGCACAAGCTGATTCATTCCTGGCGGCAGCACTTGCAGTAGCAGAAAAAGTAGGACTACCGCTCAGCGGTGTGATAGTCGACGTTGACTATACATCTGACACAATTCCGGCTGATTTTGATTTTCGCTAAAAAATACACAGATTAAAAATCACAATCCACCCTAGAGGTGGATTGCCTTTTCCGGATGTTTAGCACAGCGGTAGTGCGCCACCTCGACACGGTGTAGGTCAGTGGTTCGATCCCACTAACATCCACCACACAAGCCCCCATGGACAAATTGGTAAAGTCGTCTCTCTCAAAAGGAGAAATTCTCTCTGTTCGAATCAGAGTGGGGGTACCATTCCTAATGCCCTGGTGGCGCAATTGGTAGACGCACCATCTTGAGGGGGTGAAAAGTGTGAGTTCGAGTCTCACCCAGGGCACCAGTTGACCAATAATTCAAAAAGCAGTATAATCAGATCATGTATAAAATAATAAGCAAAAATGGGTTGTCACTAAATTCGTGCCCAACTTTAGACGAAGCAATGGCGTTTGCCAAAATTGTAGGCACATTTGTAACAATCAAAGGTCCGGACTTTGAAGTGTGTGGCCGATTTGGAGTAGACGCTGTTCGCGAGGGTGTATGCCCCGACGGGGTAGAATACGATTGGAACAAACGAGATCGTATTGGTAGAATGAAACGGGCTGTTAGTTAAACGGGATAACTCTGCCATGGCATGGCAGCATCGGGAGTTCGATTCTCCCACGGTCCACCACATAAACAAAGGAGTCGGTGATGAGTGAATTCGATATATTGGTTGGCAAACGCATCAATGGCTTGTTCATAGGTGATGATGCCTGGTCCTTGGTGTTTCGTGACATCAACGGACGCCACTATTGTTTCCGCACCAAAAACGATTGTTGCAACACTGTATGGTTCAATCATGTGAATGGTGTGGAAACTGTGCTGGGAGAAGGCAACTTGTTTGACATCCTGCGTGGTGCCATGGTAACTGGCGTGGTGTCCAAGGGCTGGTCCGATGACCGTACAGACGAAGATGGATACGATGTAGTACAAGACGGTTTTTGGACCATCTCAACTGATCGTGGCTACATAGACTTGGAAGTTCGCAACAGCCACAATGGCTACTATGGTGGTAGTGTGACATATGATGAGGAGTTCGAGTCTCTTAGCACCATTGCAGATTTACAAGCAGTGACAACAGATTTTTAACGGAATATAGCGCAGCCTGGAAGCGCACTTGCATGGGGTGCAAGGGGTCGCAAGTTCGAATCTTGCTATTCCGACCAACAATAAATAACCTTGAAAGTGTATATGAAAAAACTTGATATAGAACAAGTGGCAGAATTTATACGGGCTCAGACTCCCGAAACACGCATCTACCTTGGCTGTGATAGTGAACGCCTGCGCATTGACGGTGCTTGGCATGCTGACTATGTGTTGGCCATTGTGGTTCACATCAACGGCAACAACGGTTGCAAGATCTTTGGTGAAGTGCATCGTGAACGTGTGTGGGATCAAAAAGTTTCAAAGCCTGCCATGCGACTCATGACTGAAGTTTACAAGGTCAGCGAACTATACTTGAAACTGGCCGAAGTGTTGGAAGGGCGTGATGTTGAAGTTCACTTGGACATCAACCCTGACGAAATGCACGGATCTAGTTGTGTGGTCAGCCAAGCCATAGGCTACATCAAAGGCACATGCAATGTCATACCTTTTGTGAAACCACACGCATTTGCCGCAAGTTACGCTGCCGACAGATTCAAAGGTCTGCGGGCGGCTTAAAGAAAATGCTGGCACATATGGGCTATAACCAAGTGCAGAGCCGCAGTGATAACGACATGCGATACACCGGGTGTGAATCCCGGCTCAATTTGCAGGATTAGTTTAGGGGTAAAACAGAACGTTGCCAACGTCCAGTCACCAGTTCGATTCTGGTATCCTGCTCCATCTTTTGCTCTTGTAGTTAAGTGGTATAACGAATCCATGGTAAGGATTAATCGACAGTTCGATTCTGTACTTGAGCACCACACACGGTCCTTGGTGAAATGGATATCATGCTTGTCTTCGAAACAAGCGGTGGGAGTTCGATCCTCTCAGGGCCGGCCAAATGTTGCGTCAAGTTCAACAAACTTACTGACAAAACTTTGATAGTCTAGTGCAGTTGAACCACCTGCCATATCAACCCAGGGTGCTAATCCACTAGCAGTCCTGTCTCCAATCTTGACATTTTGCTCGCCCACTCCACGGGCTGTTTGTGTCAACACTTCACCCAACACAGCACGAATGTTGGGTGTGCGCTGTTCTAACACACGCAAGATTGGCAATTCAAATTCCATAAAGAAACCAAAATCACTTTGCTTGTCGGCTTGCCAAGCGGCAGCATCAAACCCTGGATACAACCAACCTCGCATGCGATCTTGCACGTATCTACTCATCTTGGCAGCGGTGCGAGCAGCCAATGGTGTTTGAGCATTGTGTGCGTAGGCCACTGCAGAGTCAATCTGACACAGTGCCTGTAATTCATACCAACCACGTATGGCCAGTTCAGGCATGTCGGGTGTCCAGTAAAATGGTTCCCAGGTCACATTGTCAGCAAAGCCATTGCTACGAGTGCAGTAGGTATACAGCCTCAACAGCCCTTCAGGGAAGAACGCTCGTGTTACACTCTGATCTTGTATGACACAAGGCTTGTCTAGCCCCACAAGCAGTGCGGCTTTGCGACTGCCTATGCGCTGATCTAGTTCACGATTCCGGGCTACACTGAGCCAGCGACCAAAGAACACTCCGGGCTTGGGTCTACTGCTGTTAAACACCGTTTCAGCATCTTGAAATGCTTTAGCTACACTATCCAACCACTCTATTTTTATCACACCTGTTCCCGGATGAGTGGCAGCGTAGCGTTCAGCATAGGGCACAGCATGATACATGATCTCACCATACCAGTTGGCAGGATCCATATTGTTGAATTCTGTAGTGCGTTCTAGTTCGGGTGTGACAAACACAATGATGTCATCTATGCGCAGGCCTTGTGCTGAGAAGCTTTCAATGATATTGCGACTGTCCCATCCACCGCTGAACATCACAGCCACATAGTCATACTGCTCACGTATCTGTCTTGCCCTGGCATAATATAATTCTTTGAGACTTTGATTGCGCCAGTGTCCTGCTGAGTGTGCTTGAGTCCATACATCGTCATAGTAATGCCAGGCCACGGGTTGACCTGTGCGATTGCCTGCTTCTAGCGCATCTCTGTTGCTGTAGAACCAACTGTCACCTGCTGTGTAATGCCCTAGTGGACTGTAAAGAACCTCGCCCACAGAGTCAGGAACGTATATCATGCTAACAAAAACTTTCTAACACGATACACAGCGGTTTGATAACCATGTTCCCATAGTGCAAAGTGTGTGGCACCAGGTATGATGTATGTCTCAACGTCAGCAGTATCAAAGTAACCACAAGCACGGTCAAACCAGTCTTGCGGAACATCCACATCATATTCTCCGCGAGTGAACAAAATTGGCACTCCCGCCAATGCGTCTGCATCAAAGCCATGATTGTCATGCGTCATGGGCCAGTTGATTCGATCCAACCACCAGGTTCTAGGTGCCGTCCACGAATCCAAATTGTAAGAAGTGTAGCCTTGTGTGAGTCGTTGCATTTCATTGTGCCAGGTTGCAACTCGTTGTGATTGACCTATTTCTCGATCACTAATCCGGTTGAGTTGTTGTTCAATCAGTGCATCCAAACTGGTGCTCCAATAGCCAGACTCTGTGGCTGTGCGCTGCCACAATCGTATCATGGCCGGATTTTGTTGACACCAAACAGAATCAAACACTGTGGGACTCATTACCACTGCACGATTGATCAAGCCTTGTGCTGCCAACACCAAAGGAACCACGGTGGTGTTGCAAAAACCCAAGGCAGCAATGCTGTGGTAACTGGGCATGGTTTCAATCACTGCGCCAATTTGTTCAGCAAAATAAATTCTACTGTAACCAGGGCGCGAAATACCTGTGCTGTTGCCAAACCCCAAGGCATCTACCATGTATACATCTATGCCCGACTGGGCCAGTTGTTCGGCATGTGTGACGCCTGTGCCGGGATCAAAATGCCAAAAGTTTCTAGCACTCATTGAACGCCCAGGCAGTATTATCACTGCACAGCGATTGCCCGGCACAGTGACTGGGTGAACATAGATGTTGCCCGATTCAAATGGTACGTAGTAGTGTGGAGTAAGCATCCTGTGTCCAGGCCTGTTCAATAAGTTGTTTTAGTTTGACTTGTTGATCGCCTGGCACAAATGTTTGCGATTCAAACTTGGTCACAGACACAATGTCTCCAGCAGTGCTGGTAATAAACATGTCTGTGGCTGCTGCCAATTTATGTTGATCAATGTTGCAATATTTATATGCGATGTTGGTGGCCCGGCACAACTTGACCACAGTGGCCATGGTGATACCACCCAGCACATTGTGTTGAGGAATGTGTATGACATCATCAATTACCACTGCCACATTGAAGCCAGGACCTTCGGTTAGGTATCCGCGGTGATCTAACAGCACAGCACTGTCATAGCCGCGATCTATGGCCTGCCACTGTGCCTGTGACAGGTCTTGCCAGGCCCAGTTCTTGTAGCGTTGGTTAATGCTGGCATCAGGTGTTCTGGGCACAGTGCTCAAACACAGTGTGGCAGTATTGGCAGCGTTAAATCCATAATATGGTTTCGCATAGGCCATGACTTCGGTATCACAACGGGCCAGGTCTCTGGGATTGCCCGATCTAGGTACGCCGCGTGTGACTGCCAACCAAACAAACGCTGACTCTAACTTGCTACGGCGGTATAACTCTGCCACAACAGTTTTTAATTGCTCTGATGCGTAAGGCATGGGCAAGCGCCAGCCGCGACAACTTTCAATCAATCGATCTATATGTGCATCCAGTTCTAGTGCTCGGCCTTGACGCACTGCCAGCACGTCATAGGTGGCATCTGAATGCACCACACCCAAATCCAATATGCTCAAAGAAAGATCAGCAATGGCGCAATAGGTTCCATTGCGCCATGCAGGAAAATTGTTCATCATGTATTATATAACAAATTTTGATAAAACACAATAGAAAAAGTCAAACGCTGCCATTAAAAAATACAATGGCAAAATGCCTTGACTTGTGGTATAGAAATGCTATATACTAGTGTTTTTACTAATAGGAGGATTATATGAGTATCACAATTAAAAATTTAGAATCGGCACTTGCCGGTGAGTCACAAGCTCACATCAAGTATCGCTACTTTGCAAAAATTGCTAGATCGGAAGGCCACGAAGAAGTTGCCCGGCACTTTGAGCACACCGCAGATCAAGAACTGCTACACGCCTGGGGTCACTTGGAACTGCTGATTGGCCGACCAACAACTAAAGAATGTTTGGAAAAAGCCATTGAAGGTGAGACATATGAGTTCACCACAATGTATCCAACTTTTAAAGAACAAGCCGCACAAGAAGGACATACAGCAGTTCAAGAATTTCAAGAACAAATTGAAGAATCAATTGAACACGCTGAAGAATTTAAAGCAGTGTTGGCCAAGGCAGAACTGCGTTTTGCGGCATTGACCAAGATTGAAAAGCGGCATGCGGCAGCATATCAACAAGTAATGGAGGCACTATAATGGAACACGTATGCGTAGTTTGTGGCCATGTCCACGATGAAGAACTCGAAGGTAAATGGGATGAACTTCCAGCAGAATTTCTCTGCCCAGAATGTGGTTGTGGCAAAGAAGATTATCAAGAACTAGCGTAAACACTTAGTGAGTTCCATTACCACAAAATCATGATTGCCAGGATATGAATCAGATGGATTGTGTTGTATAATGGTCATACATACAACAGTATGTTTAACCAAAGGAGACTACTATGAAATGGACTACACCCGCCGCACAAGATATGCGTTATGGTTTTGAGATCACTATGTATTTTATGACACGCTGATCAAAAAAGGGCCGCAAGGCCCTTTTTCATTGACACACAATGAAATCTTTGTTATACTGTTGACCAAGGACGTAAATAACAGTATGACTGAACTTAAAAAATTTACCGATACACTAAAAGATGCCCTAGCCAAAAAGCATGCGGCACAACACCCTGATGTCAAAACCAAATCAGGTAAAAGTGGCAAAACCAAGAAATCTGGCACCCCGGTGATTGCAGGCAGACCTGTGCAACGAGCAGTGGGACGTGGCGGATGAGTAACGAACAAGCCCGATTCATCAACTCCAAGCGTCGTCACAAAAACGATGTGGCTATAGCTAGACAAGTTAAAATTGCCAAGGCTGCACATCTTCCGGGCACTGTGCCCGGCATGGATATTCGACAGCCACACAGATTGACCAAACGTCATGCCATGGATTGTGGTAACCCGCAGTGTTATTTGTGTGGTAATCCACGCAAGACACACAAAGACAAATTAACGCAACAAGAAAAACGTCTATTCCAAGATTTAGACCGAACAACAGATCGACATTCAAACGGATTATCAACCAAGGAAGAACTATGAAGCACCCAGCAGACAGAACAGCCGGCCTCAACTCAGAACTAGCAGTGGAAATGATCGGCAACCGATACAATTTGATCCTGGCAGGTGCTCGTCGCATGAGAGAACTCAGTCGCGGTGACATGCCCAAGATCACTCTCAAATTTCCACACAGCGTGGGTGTCACAGCACTGTTGGAGATTGAAGCTGGTAAGATTGGCCGAGACTACATCTATCGCGAAACCGAAGTTCAGCCTCGTAGACGCAACAAACAACAACCTCTGTAACAGTGGATGAAAACAACAGCGCCAAGGGACGTGACAGTTTTGATGTTGAAACTGGCAACACCTTGGTGCATTTTTTCAATCGCAATGTCACACCTTATGCCACCAGCACCTTAGGTCCTCGTTTTGACCTTGTGCCTGTGGAAAGCCAAAAAGACCTCATGGTCAATGCGGCTAGAATGCATGCTCAACAAGAGTATGATCGTATCATGCAGTTGGTGTCAGTGTTGCAACAGCAAGCCGACGACATTCGCAGACGCTTGGACATCACAGACATGGTGCGAGCTGCCAAGTACGATTTTCAAACCTACCACGGACAGACCTACTGGTTGGTGCAAGACACTAGACACAACTGCACACGCCTGGTTCATACCGGTCCCGCAGACTGGAACACTGGCGTTCCTGAAGGATACCAGTATATTTGCCAAGTGCAATGGCTAGGGGACTACACCTGGCAAGAAGTAACACTTTCTACTACTTGACCAAAATTGCTCTTTTTGCTATAATTACATATTTACAGAAAGGAGTGACAGATGCCAGCAGTATTTTTAGTCAGTGACACGCATTTTGGTCATGCCGGCGTGTGTCGCTTCACACACCCTGATGATGCCACTGTGAAGTTGCGTCCCTGGGACGACCCTGCAGAGATGGATGAAGAAATGATCCGTCGTTGGAACGATCGTGTGCGTCCCTCAGACAAAGTGTATCATTTGGGCGACGTAGTAATCAATCGCAAGAGTTTGAGCACATTGGCCAGATTGAACGGGGACAAGGTATTGATCCGTGGCAATCATGACATTTTCCGTGATGACGAATATAGACAGTATTTTCGTGAGTTGCGGGCGTATCATGTCATGAACGGAATGATCTTGAGTCATATCCCTGTGCATGAGGCTTCGTTGGGACGTTTTGGCACCAACATTCATGGACACTTGCACGCCACCCGTGTGAAAAAAGCCCGTGGGGTCAACGCCAAAACTGGAGAGATCTTGTACGGCACAGAGATTGATCCCAGATACCATTGCGTATGCGTGGAACAGACTGACTTTGCCCCTATCTTGTTTGAAGACGTTATTAAGCGTATCGAAGCAGAGGGTGGTGCAGTTGGGTTCAAGAACGGCAATGGCCCTGCAATGTAAGGTGGTGCGACAGCCTTGGTCACTGGCCATTAAGTTGGCAACATACTGAACTGGGCGGGTGATAGGATCGGCAAGCACCGTAGACTTGCACCGGATTCGTAACCGGTAATACTTCTGTAGTAATTGACCAAAAATGCCCAATTTGCTATAATACAGGCATACAAAGCAAAAAGGATCGTTATGAAAGAACGTGAACTTGAAACAAAAAGCGCCGGTTACTTTGCTTATGCGGCCGCACGTGATGCAAGCATGCGAGCCGCGGCCATGTGGAGCCATTACACTGACCAAGAGCGTGTTCGTGCGGAACGCATGAAAATAGGCCTTGAAATGGTGTATCATGCCAAGGGCATACACATCAACCCACGTGGCAAATTCATTGCTGTCAAAGTGGACCAACCAACAGTGCGCGATCGCAAGATGCTGGCACTTTTGGAAAAAGACTACGATTCTATGGGTATTACTAAAGTAGTAACCCAGCAGGGCGTTACTTACAGAATCCCTAAAATCTAAAGTAATACTTTGATGCTAGTTGACCAATAATTCCCATTCTGTTATACTAGTGGCATACAAAGCAAAAAGGAGCCAGAGATGAGAAAAGCGTTTGAAGGACTGACAACTAAAGAAATCCGTGAAGTGGGCATGTATGGTTGCACCGAAGCACAGATGCGTGAAGCAGTGGAGTCCAGTCCCAGTTTCAGATTTTCAGGACCTGCAATGGTTGTGGCATCAATGATGAGTGACGCACAAGAAATGATGGCTTACGAACAGCCTGACTTCAATGTCATCGAAGATCAGCGCCAACTGCTGAACCGTGCTAAATTTGTTTTGATGACTTATATCATGGATCGGGAGACAGCATAATGAGCAATTTGTCTGAACTCAAAGATTTCTACGCAGAGTTGGTCACACAGGTGTATTTTTACCACCCCGAGCAAAGTCTGATCAAAGTTGTTCCGCCCACAGCGGTCACATACGAAGATGTCAAACAGTGGGTTGTGACCAGCGGACAGTGTTGGCAAACTATAGTAGCAAAATCTGCCAAGGACATTGACAGCCAATTGACCTGGACCAACCGCGACTTCCGTCAAGTCGAATCTTATCTTAGGGAGACAGCATAATGAGCAAGAACATCCGTGCCCTGAGCACTCCAGAACTCTGCCAGCGACTGGCCTTGTACCGGTCTTTGAAGAGCCGTGGTGTGTATGATGAGATCATGATCTCAATCATGGAACATGAACTGGATATGCGTAAACAAATGGAGACAGCATAATGGGAATGATGAGCCGACTTTACACTGACATTCAAGAAATGATCAGCCTCAACTGCACCGAAGCACAGGTTGTGGATTTTGTTGTGCAAGAATACGGCTTCAGCATCAGTGAAGCACAAGAGATGATTGCAGAAATTATCTATGAGGAAGACCGTGTGCTTTTAGCAACAGGTTACAATTGACAACTAATTCGCAATCAACTACAATAAGACTTAACTTATTTTTAACCCCCGAAAGGAAACAGCCCATGTCAGCAGTATCAGATGCACGTACAGTAACCAGTGCTCAAGTCCGTAAATCCATCATGCATGCTTTTAAGAAAAAGCGTCCTATGTTTTTGTGGGGTCCTCCCGGCATCGGCAAGAGCGAAGTTGTGGCTGGTATCACAGAAGAACTTGGTGGCTTGATGATTGACCTGCGCTTGGGTCAGATGGAGCCCACAGACATTCGTGGTATTCCGTTTTACAACAAAGACTCAGGCAAGATGGATTGGGCTCCACCTGTGGAAATGCCCGACGAAGAAACTGCCAGCCAGTATCCTGTGGTGGTGCTGTTCTTGGACGAGATGAACTCGGCTCCGGCATCAGTGCAAAGTGCCGCGTATCAACTTATTTTGAATCGACGCATTGGCAAGTATCGACTGCCTGACAATGTGGTAATGGTTGCCGCAGGCAATCGTGAGAGTGACAAAGGTGTCACATTCCGCATGCCAACTCCGCTGGCAAATCGTTTTGTTCACCAAGAAATGCGTGTGGACTTCTCTAGTTGGCAAGAGTGGGCTGTGAAAAACAACATCCACAAAGACGTTGTGGGTTACTTGAGTTTTGCCAAGCAGGACTTGTATGACTTTGATGCCAAGTCAAGTTCACGTGCCTTTGCTACACCGCGTTCATGGACTTTTGTGAGCGAGCTGTTGGCGGATGAATGCGACGAGGACACAGAAATGAACTTGATTGCAGGCACCGTGGGCGAGGGTCTTGCTGTGAAGTTCAAAGCACACCGCAAAGTGTCTGGACGCATGCCCAAGCCCTCAGACATCTTGAGTGGCAAAGTAACTGACTTGAATGTGAAAGAAGTTAGTGCCATGTATTCATTGGTTATCTCCATGTGCTACGAACTCAAAGACGCCATTGAGCAAAAGAAAGTTGGCGACAAAGAGTTCCATGAAATGAGCAATAACTTTTTGACATACATGATGAAGAACTTTGAAACTGAACTGGTGGTATTGGGTGCTAGAATTGCGTTGACCACTTACTTGCTGCCAATGCAACCCACCAAGATCAAGTGCTTTGACGAGTTCCATGCTCGCTACGGCAAATACATTTTGCAAGCCAACTGATTGGGGGCGGGTGGCGCAGTCCTAGGGCTGTGGCTGTGCCACCCTTTTTCTTTTGAAAAGGAACATAGCATGGGTTGGATAGTATACAGTAAAAAAGATCTAGAACTGTTGAGATACTACGATACCAAACCTAAAGCGCAGGCGCAGGTTACTGGTCATAACAAAAAAGCAGTTTGGAATGCTTTGATCAATTCTAATAGAAATTCAGAAGAATGGGCATGTTGTGAATGGAACGAATACGAAGCGGTATTCAAAGAATATTACCAGCATCAAAAATCCTATATGTTGCAAAGAAGCAGTTGGAGATGAACTACAACATTGTTCGATTAGATGGACGCCACAACTGGCACAAGATTTACACATACTCCATTGAATTCCCCAAGGGTGCATACAGCAGTGGTGTGTTGGAGTTTGACCGAGCTCGACGTTGGTTCAACCGCACTTATGGTTGGAGCCAGGATGTTCAAACACAGAATGAAATTGCTGGACAACTCAATGACCGGGTACCCTCTAGTCATCAACCGGATGATCTAAATCTACAGTGGGCCTACAGCACAGAGTATCGCAACTACCGAATCTACGTGTCTTCGGACAAAGAGCTGATGTTTTTTGAACTCACACATGCAGGCACTGCATGACTCGCTGGCGTCACGAATATCATGTCAAGGTCGATGGCACTAGCCGTGTGCGTTGGTGCAGACAGAACTTGGGAGACCGCGGAGACCGTTGGGATTTTGTTGGCGGAATAAGAACCACAATATGCATCCGGAGTGACGCGGATGCCGCACTGTACGACAAGCATTGGAGATTTTGGAATGTTCTTAAAGGTAACAACCAAGAAGAATCTTATCATCTTTCACGATCCCGATGAGTGGGCTCGGATACTAGACCGCTTGGAACAAGATTTTGGTTTTTCTATTCGCATGCGGCATGTGATGCGGCGTGAACTGGGGTTTACCGCACGTGACCATCGTGGGTTAGCACCCAATCGCAAACTGGGTGGTGTGTTGGATTCCTTTGCAATTGAGGATGCACCAGGACACCACTATGAACAGCAAGTGCATTTGGATTTCTACACTGAGTCCTCACAGAGCTGGTTCATACTAAAATATCTGTGATACATACAGGTCATGCATGATACTCCTAAACCTCCTAAACTATTAAAATGGCCTAGAGCTCTAGACCAACACTACACACAAGATCAAAAAATATTAGTAACCGCAGGATGTAGTTTTACTGCAAACACTGTGCGACTAGATGGTCCATACAGCTGGCCAGGAGTCGTGTTGGATCGATGCGGTTTTGAGCATTGTGTTGATCTATCTTATCCCGGAGTAGGCAATGAGTTTATTGCCAATTCAGTGTTGAATTATGTAGAAGGGCTGGATCCAGCTTTGTTCAAAGATGTTATGATTGTGGTATGTTGGTCAGGTCCCGATAGAAAAGAAGAATTACTGACTGATGCAAACAAGCTGTCAAAAATATCTCCACAGATAGATAACATCACGTATCAATGGTTTAGAGATTCGCCCAGCAACCAAACACGGTATCCTCGATATCCTGGTGAAGTATGGCGCAGTTGGAAAAATATAATTTTTTTACAAAATTATTTAGAAAACAAAAAAATAAAATTTGGGTTTTCTTTGTATTGCAACACTGTTGACCCACCATTTTTACCGCGACGTGATTTGACTGAAAATTTCATTGATCATTTGAGCAAGGAAAAAATGACTGCTTTGAAAAATTGCACATGGTTGCATCAATTCAAAGATAGTTTTTTTGAATATTGCTTTTTCAACAACGATTGCTTGTCCGAAGATCTGTTCCATCCAAATACTCGTGGATCATTGCTGTGGTCTGACCAAGTGTTGTTGCCTGGAATACTGGCAAAAAATCTAATTACAAAAAGTAACGCTTGACCATTATGAAAAACAAAAAATATTTTTGCTACGAAATTTATAAAAATCTTGCCATATGGTCGCACAATGGCCAGCTGGGATATAACCCTTGTTCGTTTTTCAAAGGATATATCAAAACATCATCAGAATTCAATTTAGCCGAGGTGTGGAATAGTCCTGAACATTTAGAATTAAAAAAATATGTTGAAACTGATACTCCTATCCCGGGATGTCAAGCATGCTACAGTGCCGAAGATGCTGGAATAGAGAGCCGACGTCAAGGATCGAAAAAACTGTATGAAGATTATCACAAAGACACTGACATCGAGTTGCCCGGGCCATCAGCCATTGACTACAGTGTCGGTAACTTGTGCAATTTAAAATGTGTCATATGTGGTCCAACCAACAGCTCACAATGGATTTCCGATCATCAAAAACTACACCCCACAATTGACATTACGCCATTTCAATACAAGAAAAATGAACAGCTAGAAATAACTGATCCTGAATTATTGAAAAATATCAAGCATGTTCATTTTCATGGCGGCGGCGAACCACTGCTGTCCAAAAATCATGTGAGACTTTTGCAAAAAATTCAAGAAGTAAAAGGGCTGTCTGATGTCAGAGTATTTTACAACACCAATGCTACACAACTTGTGTCAGATGAAATTTTGCAATTATGGGAAAAATGCAAACTGATTGAATTGTATTTCAGCATAGATGATGTTGGCGCTCGATTTGACTATCAACGCACTGGTGCAGACTGGGACAAAGTCACCAACAACATGAGTTGGTTTTATACAAATATGCCACACAATCACATGTTTAATATAAACTGCACATGGAGCTATCTCAACTTTTTTTATCTAAACGAAGTATGGGATTGGTGGAACAAGAATTTTTCCGCAAACAGATATGGTGATCCAACCAATTTGATTTTTCAAAAAGCGATTGTAGATTTTGAGCTCAATCATTTGTCACAATCATGTCATGACACACTGGAGCACAAATTTCAAGATTACCATCAGCTACTGTTACTGGTAAAATCACTGAAAACAAGTGACCAACCTCATGATAGATTTTGGAAAAATATCTCAGCACTGGATCAAATAAGAGGCACAGATTTTAAAACTACCCATCCAGAATGGAGCAAACTCCTACTGCAACAAAAGTAATACTTGAGTATTACATTGACCATTAATTCACGATCTGCTATAATACATGAAACAAACGAGGAATCGCATGCACTATTTTAACCCTGACATACTACATGCCACAGCAGGCACCACTGCCACCAAAGAAGATGCAAAGAAATTTGCCAACTTGATTGGTGCCACGGATCCCAAACTGGATCGCGTGGTGCGTGAAAAATTGATTTCGGCCCGTGTGGGTCTGTTGCTCAAGGCGTCATTTTTTGGCAACCTTGCAACACGGCTCAAACTGATCAATGCAGATGACTGGTGTCCTACTGCCGCAACAGACGGCCGTAATTTTTACTACAACACTCGCTTCATTGAAATGTTGCGTCCCAAAGAAATTGAGTTTTTGTTTGGACACGAAGTGTTGCATTGTGTGTATGATCACTTTGGACGCCGCGGTGATCGTGACCCACAGTTGTGGAACATTGCCAATGACTATTGTGTCAACGGTGACTTGGTCAAACACAACGTGGGTGAAAAGATCACATCAGTGCCTTGCCTGTATGATCGCAAGTATGACGGCATGAGTTCGGAAGAAGTGTATGATCAACTGTATGAAAAAGCAGACAAGATCGACATTGGCTCATTGCTGGACCAAATGATTGACGAGCACTTGGATGGTGAAGGTGATGGCGATGAGGACGGTGAAGGCAAGGGTCGTCCCAAGTTAAGCGCCGAGGACAAGCAGGCTATCAAGGACGAGATCAAAGAAGCCATGTTGGCGGCTGCGGCCACTGTGGATGGTGCTGGCAACTTGCCCGCAGGCGTCAAGCGTTTAATCCAACTACTGACAGAGCCACAATTGAACTGGCGTGAATTGTTGCGCATGAACTTGGAGAGCACCATCAAGGCCGACTACACCTGGATGCGGGCCAGCC
>Ga0114967_10002280_pt1 | contig 16061 bp, 6 predicted proteins | sample M_130628_MF_Meta_FD_92639 | JGI IMG/M metagenome (GOLD analysis project Ga0114967, IMG submission 92639) | Freshwater microbial communities from Lake Montjoie, Canada to study carbon cycling - M_130628_MF_MetaG | ecosystem: Environmental > Aquatic > Freshwater > Lake | place: Lake Montjoie... | reverse complement strand
TTGAAAACCTGGTAGCGCAAGCACACTTCAAGCCCTGAAGAAATAACCTTGCCCCCTCAAACAATAACTTGTTAGTTATTTCCACAAATAATTCTAGGAATGTATTAATGCAACCCGTAAATTTGAATATTATTGAAATTATAGTAGTTGATTAGACGGAAATACTTTCATTTCATCTATTAATTATTATTTCAATGAGTCGGGATTTTACTAAAACAACAAATAGATAAACATGAAAACTAAAAGTTTAATCGCAGCACTCTTATTAGCTGCAAGCAGTGCTTTTGCACAAGTGCCTTCGTATGTACCTACCAACGGACTCGTAGGATGGTGGCCGTTTAATGGTAATGCAAATGATGAGAGTGGGAATGGGAATAATGGGACGGTGAATGGGGCGACTTTGACGAGTGATAGAAATAGTAATGCTAATGCAGCTTATAATTTTGATGGTAATGGTGATTTTATTTCTTGTCCAAACACAACTTCTATTAATCCAACTTACATGACTTTCAGCTTTTGGTCATGCCTAGACATATCAAACTTAGCTTACCCAAGTGGTTTTGCAATTACAAAAGGGTGTGAGAATCCTTATGGTAGTTCCAATGGATTTAGTTATCGAGCATATTATAGTTCTCAAGATACAATGTGGGTAGTTGATAATGTAAATAGTAATTTAAATCGAAGCTTTGCACTGAGTGGAACTAATTATCAGATTAACGATTGGGTAAATATTGTGATGACATATAACGGGGTTGCCGTTAAATTATACATCAATGGAATATTTGTAGATGATTCTATTCAAACTGGGAATATAATTGCAAGCAATGGAGATTTATTATTTGGAGCACGCCGCATTGGTCAAAGTTGTAATGTCCAAAATTTTTTTAAAGGCAAAATCGATGATATAGGGATCTGGAGTAGAGCTCTGTCGCAGCAAGAAATTGTAACATTATACAATTCACAATCATGCACTGGAAATATCACCGCTGATGGTCCAACTACATTCTGCGCAGGCAACTACGTTAACTTAACAAGTGATGTAGTGGGTGGGACATACCAATGGAAGAAGAATGGAGTGAATATTACTACTAACGGAACATCTCGCACTTACAAAGCAACTGCAACGGGTTCTTATACTTGTGTTGCTACCTGTAACGGTACTGCCTTAACGAGCAATGCTATTCAGGCAACTTCACAAACAAATGCAGCGGTTACACTTTCTGCAAGTGGCGCTACATCGTTCTGCGCTGGAGATAGCATTACACTTAATGCAACTAATCTTGGTAGCGGTTATAGTGTGCAATGGTATCGCACTAACATTTCCATGCAAGGAGCTACTAATTATTCAGTAGTGGTTAAGCAACCGGGCACTTATAAAACTGTTACTAAAAATTTAGCTAACGGATGTTCACGCATTAGTAGTGGGTCTATCATAACTGCAGTTAATTGTCGTATGAGCAACCCCGCTAATATTTCAGTAGAGCCTGTGAGTGATGAAATCACATCAACTAAATTAGGCAACAGCACAGAAACTGCTATGCATTTATTCCCGAATCCGAATGCAGGTTCTTTCACGTTAGAGTATGATGGCATAGAAGCAGATTTTGAAGTACAAGTGATTAATACAATGGGTCAGGTTATTTACAATGATATTATCCCATCTAACGATAATCATTTAAAAACTACCATCAACTTAGGAGACAACATGCAAAAAGGTATTTATGTAGTTCGCATCATCAATGGTGAAGAGGTGCATGAATCAAAGGTGATGTTGCAATAAAAATAATTTAATGAATAGTTGAAAGGAGACCCGATGGGTCTCCTTTTTTTTGGCTCTTCGGCGACGGGGTAGGGTATCTATTAGCGCAATCATACTTACATCTAATTCCTAAACAATAGACCTCTCTAAGTCTCTCCAAAGGAGAGACTTTATAAAGAATACAACTCCTCTCCTTTGGAGAGGATGGGAGAGGTTTTTAATTAATGTAGGGCCGATAATTCAGTTACCAAACGACAACTCTATCATCATTTTAAGTTTAAAAAACAGGGTTTTTTAGAACCCGTTTTTGATAATTTTTATTTTTTGATTTTAATTTTACCTCGTAAAAATAAAATTGACTGGAAAAATCCGGAATCCGATTCCGAATTTTTCCATATATTTGTGACATGGTACAAAGGATAGCGAAAAAGAAATTAATTGATCTTGCCTCCAAGTTTAAGGCGGTGGCTGTTATTGGAGCGCGTCAGTCGGGGAAGACCACACTCATCAAACAGGTATTTAAAAACAAGCCTTATGTTTCGATGGAGAATCCTGATACACGACAATTTGCCATAGAAGACCCTCGAGGATTTTTATCATCGTTTCCAAAGGGAGCCATTCTCGATGAGGTTCAACGTGTGCCTCAATTATTTTCCTACTTACAAGAAATTCTCGATAATCAGCGATCGAAGGGACTATTTGTATTATCGGGGTCTAACAACTTTCTGCTTCAGGAAAACATCTCACAAACGCTAGCAGGACGTGTTGGCTACTTACAGTTACTTCCGTTTTCAATTAGCGAATTAAACAAGAGCAAACTGCTTGCTGCAAGCGATGATGCTTTAATGCTCAAAGGGTTTTACCCTCCGGTATATGATCAGAAAATACCATTTAGCGATTGGTGTCCTAATTATATCAGCACCTACATAGAAAGAGATGTGCGACAGATAAAAAACATCACCGACCTAATCGTGTTTGGAAGGTTCATGAAACTACTTGCAGGCAGAAATGGTCAGGAATTGAACTATAGCTCGCTCTCCATAGAAACTGGCGTCGATATGAAAACGATACAATCTTGGATTGGCATTTTAGAAAGCAGCTTCATTATTTACCTATTAAAGCCTCATCACAATAACTTTAATAAAACAATTGTAAAGCGTCCGAAGTTATATTTCTACGATACGTCTATAGTTTGTTCATTACTTGGAATTCGCAATGCTGCGCATATAAAAAACCATCCCCTACGAGGAGCTATCTTCGAAGGAATGGTTATAACAGAGTTATTAAAAAACAGAACTAATGTAGGAAAACCTGTTAACTTATCCTTTTGGAGAGATAAAACAGGGAGAGAAATTGATGTGATTGTAGATAATGGAAATACTTTATTCCCAATTGAAATAAAGTCAGGAAAAACCATTCATGATGAATATCTTAAAAACATTGAATATTGGAAATCAATGACCGGTTTTAAAAAGGGATTAGTATTATACGCTGGCAAAGAAAATCAGAGAAGAAGCAAAGGAACCGATATTTTAAATTGGAGAGAGCTTTCAAACTTAGATTTATGATGGGAAAATGGCGAATCTTGCTTTTTTATAAGTCATTTGTTTTAGACCTCTCCCAACATCTCAAAAGGAGAGGAGCTTATTATTCAAATTAAAATGATTAAAAGACTCTCCTTTGGAGAGATTTAGAGAGATCTTACACATCAAGTAGGCCGTTAATTTAGTTACCAAACGACAACTCTATCATCATTTTAAGTTTAAAAAACAGGGTTTTTTAGAACCCGTTTTTGATAATTTTTATTTTTTGATTTTAATTTTACCTAGTAAAAATAAAATTTACTGGAAAAATCCGGAATCTGATTCCGAATTTTTCCGATTTTATTAAACATACAGAATGGGGTTTGCCTGAAGCATGGTCCGGCCTGTAGTAGCGCTAGCACACTTCAGGCAAACCCTACCCTGTGGTCTTTTATGCGCATAATTATTATTCGTATTTATAGTGCAGTGTGCTTTGCACTACTGCACTATAAATCCTTCTTTTTATTCCAAATAAAGAAATAACCAACTCCTAAAATAATAGCCAATGAAAAGGTGAAATTGGTAATTAAAAATCCTTGATCTTGCGATGTTAAATCACCACCTCCACGACGTAGTTTAAAAACGAAATAGGATAAAACACATCCGATTAAAACAGATGTTACAATAATGATTACACGGCGGCGATTTGACATACGTCAAAGATATAAATTCTAATTAAACTTATTTTGCGCTAATTTAGAGCCATGTCATTGCCTAACGAACCAAACGCTTTAATTCATTGTACGAGTCCGTATTTATTGCAGCACGCCTACAACCCTGTGCACTGGCTACCATGGGCAAACGATGCTTTGCATAAGGCAAAAGAAGAAAATAAATTAATCATAGTAAGCATTGGTTATTCTACATGCCATTGGTGTCATGTGATGGAGCATGAAAGTTTTGAAGACGAGGAAATCGCAACTGTAATGAATAAGCATTACGTAAGCATTAAAGTAGATAGAGAAGAGCGTCCTGATATTGATAAGATTTATATGGATGCAATACAATTAATGACGGGCAGGGGCGGATGGCCTTTGAACTGTATTTTACTTCCTGATGGTCGTCCGATTTATGGAGGCACCTATTTTCAAAAAGAGCAATGGAGAAACATCTTGTTGCATATTGCAAATCTCTACCGAACAGATCCTGAAAAGTGTTATAGTTATGCTACGGAATTAACCGAGGGCATAAACAAAATGGAATCTTTTAGAAAAGATGCTACCATAAGTGAAACCGTTTCGTTTGATTGGCAGCAGTTGTTTTCAAATTGGTCGGTAAATTTTGATACCGAAGATGGAGGGAATAACCGTTCACCTAAATTTCCGATGCCCTCTAATTACGATTGGATGTTGGATTTTTATTTGTTAAATAAACATCCTTATGCAGGAGAGCATTTACAACTGACACTGAACAAAATGTTACATGGAGGAATCTATGATCAACTAGGAGGAGGATTTTGTCGTTATAGCACCGACATGCAGTGGAAGGTTCCTCACTTTGAAAAAATGTTGTATGATAATGCCCAATTACTATCGCTCTATTCAAAAGCATATGCCGTTTTTAAAAATGAAAACTATAAGGAAATCGTTCATGGGATTAGAATTTTTTTGCAAGCTGAATTAAAATCTGATTCGGGTTTATACTACTCAGCGCTCGATGCTGATACAGAAGGTGTAGAGGGGAAATTTTATACGTGGACATTAAACGAATTGCAAAGTATATTAACGGAGCAAGAGTATTTAGTTGCAAAAGAATATTTTCACTTCGATAAAAAAGGATATTGGGAAGATGAGGTTTATATTCCATTACGAAATGAAAATCCTGAAAGTATTTATTCGAAGTATGAATTAACAAATGACGATTTTTATTCTATAATCGCTAATGTAAGAAACAAACTACTATCACAAAGAAATAAACGTATACGCCCATCGCTAGACAATAAACAGATTGCTTGCTGGAATGGCTTGTTATTAAAAGGATTTTCAGACGTCTATCAAGCAACACAAGATAAGAGTTGTCTTGAAGAAGCAACTACATTAGCTGATAGTATAATTAACCATTTGATTCATGATGAAAAAGTGATTCACTCCATTGTAACTACAACCAAGAACAATCAAACAGAAAATTACAATGAAGGATTTTTAGATGATTATGCGAGTATCATTGAAGGACTAGTTGCAGTCTATCAAATCACATTCAACGAAAAATATTTAATACTTGCAAAGCAGCTTTGTGAAACTTCAATTGATAAATTCAGTGTTGAAGATTCTCCCCTCTTCTACTATTCATCGGATTCGGCTGAGAAGCTAATCAAACGTAGCTTAGAATTGCAGGATAATGTTATTCCATCTTCCAATGCAATGATGGCGATGAACCTCTATATATTATCACGCTATTTCGATGACTCAAATTATTTAAATCGTGCGGAACAAATGCTTGTACTTCTTAAAAAGGAAATTAACAGTGCAATTCCGTGGTATAGCAAATGGGCTCAAGTAGCAATTCTGATGGAAAACAACAAAGAAGAACTTGTGGTAAGCGGACCTGAGGCAAAAGATTGGATATATCATATTCAAAAAAAATATCATCCGAATTTAATATTTTCAATTGCTAATCAAGATTCTATTTTACCTCTCAACAAGAATCGATTTAGTCCTGATAAAACTGTTGCCTATCATTGTATTGATACTGCTTGCTCATTGCCTATTGTCGATTTTCAAGCGCTGTCAATGCTTTTTAATTAATTTCGATAAAAATTTACTGAATATGAAAAAGCAATTGCTCGTTGTAGCATTATTTCTTTCTGTTGGATTTGTTTCTTGCAATCAGAACAAATCGGGAACAGAAAAACCAGCAGAGGTTAAAGATGTACTGGTAGAAAACATGGACACTACCATTAACCCTGCAGATGATTTCTTCGGATATGCTTGTGGTGGTTGGATTAAAAAAAATCCTATCCCTGCCTCTGAAAAAGGCTTCGGCATCTGGACAATGGTAATGAATGAAACTTATAATCGTACTAAAAATATCAGCGAAGAAGCTGGTAAATCGGGAGCTGCGAAAGGAAGTATTGAGCAAAAAATTGGCGACTTCTACTATACGGGTATGGATTCCGCTAGTATTGATAAAATGGGTATTGCTCCACTTAAAAAGGAATTAGATGCCATCAGCAATATCAAAACAAAAGAAGATGTATTAGCAACCGTTGCAAGAATGCAGATTTATGGCGCATCTCCTTTTTACAGCGCAGGTATTTATCAGGACGAGATGAACAGCGAGCAAGTATCAGTCCATCTTGGTCAAGGTGGAATTGGATTACCTGACCGTGATTACTATTTCAATGCAGATAGTCGCACAAAGAACATTCGTGAAGAATACAAAAAGCATATTGTAAATATGTTTAGGCTAACTGGCGAAGACTCTGCAACAGCCAATGCTAACATGAATAAAGTATGGAACCTAGAAACTTCTTTTGCAAAAGTATCTCGTAAGTTAGAAGACCTTCGTGATCCTTATGCTAACTACAATAAGAAAGCTGTATCAGAATTAGGAAAACTTACGCCCTCTATCAATTGGACAACAATGTTTACTAATATGAAAATGTCGAAGGTAGATACAGTGATAGTTGGCCAACCAGAGTTTTTAAAGCAAATGGAAGCTTCTATAAAATTAGTTTCGATTGAAGATTGGAAAGCTTATTTTAAATGGTGTTTGATAAATACTTATGGTGACTATTGCGGTAAAGAATTTGAGCTAGAAGCATTTAATTTTAATGGAAAAATATTAAACGGAGTTAAGGTACAACGTGATCGTTACAAGCGTGTTTTGGATGAAGAAGAATCATGCATGGGTGATTTATTAGGTCAGCTTTACGTGAAAAACTATGTATCGCCATCGGTAAAAAAACGATATGAAGATTTAACGAAAAATATGTTCGATGCATATCGTGATCGCATCAAAGGATTAGATTGGATGAGTACTGAGACAAAAGAAAAAGCTATCAGCAAATTAAATTCAATAACTGTTAAATGTGGTTATCCTGATAAGTGGAAAGACTATTCTTCGTTATCTATCAATCGTGATGCGTATGTAATTAACATCATGAATAGTCACATTTGGGCGCATGAATTACAAGTAAGCAAATTAGGAAAGCCAGTAGATCGTACTGAGTGGGACATGACGCCTCAAACGTATAATGCTTATTATAATCCTTCTAACAACGAAATCGTTTTACCAGCTGCTATTTTTATTATTCCTGGATTACCTGATTCATTAGCTGATGATGCAATCATCTATGGATATGCAGGTGCTTCTACTATCGGTCACGAAGTAACGCACGGATTTGATGATCAAGGAAGACAATTTGATGAGAAGGGAAATTTGAAATCATGGTGGACAGCCAACGACGAAAAAGAATTTAAGAGCAGAGCTCAAAAAATTATTGATCAGTTCAATAACTTTACAGTGCTCGATAGTTTACATGTAAACGGCGATGCAACACAAGGAGAAAACATTGCTGATTTAGGAGGTGTAGTGCTCGGCTTAGAAGCATTTAAGAAAACGGAACAATACAAATCTGGGAAAGTAATAAACGGACTTACACCATTACAACGATACTTTATGGGTTATGCATTAAGTTGGGTAGGACATTATCGTGATGAAGTCATGGCTTTACGTATTATGACGGATGTTCACTCGCCTAACTTCTTGCGTGTGCAAGGTCCAGTGATGAATGTACCAGAGTTCTACGAAGCCTTTAATATAAAACCAAACAATAAAATGTTTGTACCTCTTGAGAAAAGAGTGAAAATCTGGTAAGTAACAAATAAGCCAATAAAAAAACGGGATGTTGCAAATGCTTCATCCCGTTTTTTATTTAGTATAAATTACGATTAATAAACCGTAATTTTTCGCATTACATTTTTAGTTGGCGAGCTTACGTTAATCACATAAACACCTTTGCTTAACATTGACAAATCAATCATGCGTCTATGTTCACCAGCGAAATCAGATAGCTGATAATCGTAAACAACTTCTCCTAGCGTATTTAACACAGTTACTTTATAATTTTGAGCAACAGTTGCATTAAAGCTTAATTCGAACATTCCGTTTGTTGGATTTGGATACACCTGCATAGTCGGTTCAATAGAAACATCAGACAATCCAACAGAACCACAAGAATCTAAAGCAATACAAGCCGTCCTACCCGTATTACAATAAATATCAGTGTATGTCCAGTTGTAGAAGAAATAATAGTAACCAGGCGATCCTGCATTACTTCCAGTAATATTAACAGAAGTACTGTTATAAGGATAAGATGCACCTGCTGAGTTACGATATAAATCAACCAACCCCCGACATTTGATGAAGTAATTAGTTCCTGGATATAGTTTAAAATTCACATTCACAGTTGTAGTATTGGCACCACTTGCAGGAATATTAATCGTAGTATCAATATAAGTATTCCCTTGAGAATCTAAAATTTCAATTGTACGAGCTCCAGCAGTATTTGCATAAACATCAAATGAATTTAAGATTACCGGATTAATAACATCGAAATATAATCCTCGAATATCATTCGCCGTAAAGAAACTACCTGCTCCAATTCCGTTTCCTACTTCACCAGCGTAATCTACTAACCCATTAGGAAAATCTTCATCAACATAATAAGTTGTTGTACCATTAATAGTAGGATTATAATTGTTACCAGTAGCTAAAACATTTCCACCACCTGAAGCGTCCCACCAGCGCAATGTTCCATTTCCTGAACCTGCTGCAGATAGAGCAATCGAACCAGGACCACAACGAACACCTCCTGTTGTTTGCGGATCAGGAGCAATACTAGTTGCAATATTTATAAAGTTCGAGTAAGTAACCGAATCTGTTCCGTTAGCATTAGTAGATACTAACGCTGCCGAATAGGTGCCAGGTGTATTATAAACTACTGTTGGGTTTTGCAAGGTAGAGGTTACAGGATTTCCGCCTGGAAAGGACCACGACCATGAAGTTGGTTGGCCTGATGAATAATCAGCGAAATCAATTGCTGCGCCTGAACAAGAAATCTTTTTGCTTGAACCAAATGCGGCAGTTGGTGCATAAGTACCTGGTACATATAAATCAGATTCCCACAAGCCTCTTCCATAGGTAGATGCTCTGATTTTTCCTGTTGGATAATGTATTGCCAATTGCGATACATTCACATTTGGAAGTCCGTTAAAAAATGGCTGCCAAACATTCATTGTTGAATCTTTGAAGAAAATACCGACATCTGTACCGATGTATAATCCATCAGCCGAATTATTTTGATAGGTGATACAATTAACTGGAATATTCGGAATTGAAGCCGATAAGTTAATCCACGTAGCTCCCTGGTCGTTAGTCTGAAACACTTTGCTGGTATTAGTAAATCCTGAGTAAGTAATCCATGCTTTGTTAGGATCTGTAGGACTACAAGCGATATAAGTAATATTACCGTTAGGAGCTGAAGTAATTGTTGTCCATGTTGTACCACCATTACTCGACTTATACAAACCACCTGGCTTACATGTCCAGATTACCTGATTATTAATTGGAGAAACGGCAAGTTGAGTAACCGTTGCTGTATTAGTAAAGTTACTAATCTTAGTCCATGCATTTCCACCATTCGTACTCTTCCAAACATTTACAAAGCCTGAGTATAACGTTGTTGGCGTAACGGGATCTTGCATCCATGGAGTTACCCATGCACCAGCTTCTGTAATTCCAGTTGCTGCACCCGACCATGAGTTACCACCATTTGTTGAACGTTGAAACGCGCCATTATAATATTCTGCCCACATATTTTGATCATTTGTATAATCAATGAAACATAACATACCATCACCACCTAATAATTTTGTCCAACCTGTATTGGTGTATTTGCTCGTTCCGTTATCTTGCCATCCCTGAATAATCAAATTAGCATTAGTGGCAGACTGGCCTAAGCCATACATTTGTGCGATTTGTAATCCATCACTAAGGTCTGTCCATGTGTTACCGCTATTAGTAGTTTTAAAAATACCACCATCACTACATGTAAAATAAGTTGTGCCACTTGTAAAAACAATATCATGATAATCCACGTGTGTGTTACCACCGTTTTGCGTCCAAGATGTACCGCCATTTGTTGAGCGTTGAAAATCTGTTTGTCCTCCTAAGATTACTTCACTAATATTTGTTGGAGAAACCGCAATTGCCAAGTCGTACCATTGTTGTGTACCTAATGCAGGAGTTGAAGGTTTAGTGAAACTTGTTCCGCTATTGGTTGATTTATAAAATCCTTCTGTTCCATAATTTGGTTGAGGCAAACCTACAATCATATACACATAAGCTGGATCTGCCGGAGAAACTGCAATAGCCATACGACTTACATTTGCTGCAGCAGGCATTCCAGCTGTAATTTTCGTAAAGGCAACGCCGTTATTTGTCGATTTATAAAATTCCGTTCCGCACACATAAACAGTATTTGGATCACCTGGCTTAAACTCCATGTCTTTGAAAGTGCCAGCAAGTGTATTTGTAAATGTTGCAGCTGCGTCTGTACTTCTATAAACACCAGCAGAAGTAGCAACTATGATAGTATTTGTATTTGTAGGATCAATTAAAATTTTACTTATCTGACGATAGTTCGCCATGTAGTAGGATAAACCCGTTGGTTGCCATGTTGAACCACCATCCGTTGATTTTAATACACCAACAGAGTAAGTATCGCCAGCATCACCGTCGCCAGTTGCTAAATACATAATATCTGTATTTGTTGGATCGATGGCGATATCTGTACAGCCAATTACTTGTGCTACTCTATCTGTATTTGTTGACCATGTGTTACCACCATCCATCGACTTCCATAATCCTCCTGCAGGTGAACCTACATAAATGATGTTGTTATTAGTAGGATCAAAGCGAACAAATGTTAAACGGCCAGCATTACCACCATTTGATGGAACAGCAGAAACAGGACCTAGCAATGTCCAATTACCAGAATTAAAAACTCCGTGTTGCTGATTATAACGCTCCATCTCACGGTAAGCAGTTGCAGGGTCGAAGCGCTCGCCTGTTGGTGATACACGAGGAGCCATAAAATGTTCCCAGCGTTTGTATTGAAAGTAGCCTGGAATTTCAGATTCTTCTTCCGAAAGTGGTTGGCCGTTTCTTTTTGATGCTCTTTTCTTTTCGCGTTCTACTTCGCGATCTTTCTTTGCAGCATATTTATTAAATGAATTTTGAACTTCGTAAAAGTTCACATTAGGGTCATTCATTTTCGTAACCCAGTCCTGTCCGAAAGATATTGACGGCACAGCAATAACAGCGGCTAGTAACAGCGCTTTTAATCGAGTAATCATTGGTTATAGTTTGGCTTTTTAGAGTATCAAATATAAATAATTCAATTCATAATTTAAATTACTTTTAAAGTGCGTTAAGGCCATCTTAAAATGGCAATACGGTAATTATTAAAGACTGAAAACTAGCGCATTAAATACATTTTACCCCAACCCTTTTTGAAATACTGATCAGCGGATGTTTCACGTTTTTCTATTTCAGCACCATTCATTCCGGTGATGACTTTATAAAGATAAACTCCATTTGCAAGCTGATCCCCAAACTGATCTTTACCATCCCAAGCAAAATCAGTTATGTTTCTACCGATATGGATATCCCCTATTTCTGCTCTAGTAATTTCACGAATAATTTTTCCGCTCACTGTCATAATTCGAATTCTGAAATCATCAGGTATTTCGCTTCCTGTTAATGTAAATACAAATCGTGTAGAAGTACTAAACGGATTAGGATAATTGATGACTTCTGTAATGGTACTTTTATTTACTACTTCAAATTGTATTTTATAATCATTCAATCCACTTTGATTTCCTGACTCATCAGTTGCTTGCACACTCAAAGTGTAAATACCATCTTTCAATAATTGAGGTTGGTAAATAATATTAAAGCTATTCTTCGGAAGATTAGCAGGCGACCATTGTAATAATTGTTGCTCTGAATTAATGCTGGAAGCAGATTCAAATGGAACAAAGCGAACGAGTCCATCAGGATTGTTTATCGATACTCTGAAGTTGGCAGTATCATTCAAAGCAATAAATTTGTTTTCATCAAGCAATTGAATATTAATAATTGGCTTAGCAGAAATAATATCTCCATTTAAAATATGCGAGCCATCAAAAGTGACATCTAATAATGGATTTGTAATATCTCTTGAAACTTTAAAACGAATACTTGTTAAATTATTAAAATGATATTGTTCTGGCTGATCGTTGCGTGGATTAACCTCAACCCATAAAGTATTAGCACCAACAAATCCTCTCGAATTAAAACTTATTCCCGTGTTTATGGTATCCCCTGCTGGAAGATTGCGCGGCAAGCGAACAGTTGCTAAATCGTATCTTACATTTTGCTGATTAAATAAATAATAATCTACCAACAGCGAATCCATATTAACCGTACTAATATTTTCAAAAGCAATTTTTAAATTAACATTTTGTCCTTCTTGTACTGTATCCGAATTGAAAGTATAATACGAAGGATTAATAGTTCCTTCAGGAACTGGATCATAATAAACTTGCCATTTTGTAAGTTGCGGCGGCGTTCGATTTGTTCCATCTTGCGCATACAATTTTAATTTCAAGTATGGATATGTATTTGCATCAATATTAGAAATTGAAAAGTCTTTTGTAGTTTGCTGCACCCCTGATAAAATTGTAAACTCTTGCCCTGCCGCATTTATTCCAATAACACTTAGCAACACTGAATCGGGCGATGCGCTTATTTCAGTGGATGCAAAATCCCAATGCACCGAAGACCATGACGCTGCTGGACCAACTTTCGTTGAAGTATAAAATCCTTTATCCCAATCGCGTTGTAGCGTATAGTCTATCCGCAAATCGGCTATTGGATAAGTTCCTTTATGAAATATCTCTGTAGAGGGGTCTCCTTTCTTCATAAAGAAGAGGTATTTATCCTGTGATGTTAAACTAGAATATTGCGTAGAGCCTAAAGCAGAAAAACCATTTTTCAGAACTGTTAACGTATCGAAAGGTACATCAAAAACAGTCCAGCTTAAAATGTAATTACCATTAGGAACATCATTCAAAATCATATCAACCAAACTATCTGTTTGTGCAGGAACAGCTGTATTAAACAAGAAGAATTTATCAGGTCGATAACGGTTACAACCAATTCGAGTTGAGCAATTAAAATAATTATAATTACCGAAATAGCGTATACATGAATCTGTTTGCCATGGATGTTCAAAATCAATAGAATCTAATACAGCAATTGCAATCTGCGGAGCATAATTACAACCACCATAATCGATATTAACTCCGTTGATTTCATACGACGGACGTGTGCCTGAATGTGTAATTGTAAGTGCGTACTGTGAATTAATAAACTCAAAATAACGAATTGGATTCTGACGAATAATATTTGTCAGTTCGTCTTTTTGAAACTGCGGATAATCGGCTTGCGACCATCCAGTAATTCCTTGCTTATACATGAATGAACTATACTTCCATTGAAACTTATTTGAAATAGCAGTATCTGAATTCGTGATTGAATCGTTAGCAACTCGCCAATAGTAGACTTGATTATCTGTGAGTGTTTGAGGAACTGTCCAGCTAACAACACCATAAATATTATTTACTACATGACTTAATTTAAAAGGACTTGTGAATATTGCTGAAGTATCTATTTCGAAAATATAATTTTTTGGGTTTGAAAAGAGATTTGCAGTAGTAGCTTTTAACGTAACTGTATCATTCGGAATGATTGCAAATTCAGAAGGGAAAACAGGATTGATATCGGTGCTTGTAATTTGCAAGGTAGCTGTAGCAAAATTATTCGACGACTCATTAAATTCCTGAACCTCATTGAAAGCATCCACGGTAATATCAAAAGTATTTAAACCTGCTCCGTCCTGAAAATCGACTGGTAATTTAACTTGAATTGTATCGCGATAAGAAATATAAGGAACAATAACAATTGTGTCGCGCTTACTAACGCCATCGGGCATACGACGACTAACAAGCACACGCATACTTTGCGAGGTGTTTTTACCAAGATTAGTAATTGCAACTTTAACTGTAAATGAATCTAATTCTGTAGTTACAACCTGTGGATCAAAAATGATGGAAGAATTACCAATTGAATAATCTGGTAATTCATATGAATTTAAGTTAAGAGCTGGATCTCCATGCATTGTCATACACATGCAAACATTTTTATATCCCGGATTCGATGTCATGAGTGTGTTAATAGTTTTATTCATCGACTCACATACACTCTTTCCATAATTCAAACGAAAGAGCTGCTGATGCAATTCAGTAGAATACGCATCTAACTCTTCAATAATACCTTTATCAGGCACTGCAACAAAACCGATTGCTGCTTTATCAGGTGTTAATACAAAGCGTTCATTCAATAATTTTGAAGTAGTAAAAATATCTCCTACATAACAACTCTGTGCTAGCACCAATGGATACTTCCCTTTGTTATTATAATTCTCAGGAGCATCTGTACTTATATCGAAGGATGTACCTGCAGCATGTCCGTAAAACGTCATCATGGAGGACCCAGAATCAATCAGCGACTGTAAATACTGACTTTGATTTATTTGAATTGGAGCACTTGAGTTTTTTAGAAAAGTATAAACATTGCCTCCAAACAGAGTATCTTGAATTAACTGGGCATAGGCGTTTAATTTTGCAGCCAAAACATTTTGCTCGTCTAAGTCGGTACCACCACCAAAGTGCAATACATTTTTCATCCATAATGCTGGTGGCTGAGATTGATTACTTTCAAACTCAATCAGCTTATTCAGATAAGCACTAATATCATCGTTGCTTGTTGCAGCAATACGACCTGTTGCTAATTCAGGAACAAAATTATTCGTATTTAATTTTGAAGTAAACATTTGATCCGATGCAGGCTCACCCCAAGTAGGAACAAAGTTTAAACTATGACCTGTTCCACTGCGTGCATCAGAAATTAAAATCCCCTTTCCTAACAACAATAAATACTTCGGATATCCAGGTACGTTATCAATCATAAAATCTGAGAAACTTCTAATTGCCTGCACATGCTGACGAATACCAAATGAGAATTGATTGTACAATTCGTTTACATCAACTAACAAAGGTGAATATCCTTTTGTAGCACGATAGGAAGCGTAAGCATTCGCACCTATCCATAACGCGCGATTAGAAATAATTAAAAAATCAGAGGTTGAACCAACAACTTTATAATTATTAAATCGGGCATATGTATTTGGATTCGGATCTTTATTGACAGACTCTATAGTTACATTTCCTGATGAATAAAATACTTGACTATTATCAAGTAAAATCATATTACTCTTTCCATTAAACGCAGGAATCAGTACATTAAAATTACCATTTGAACTATTAATTGTTACTATATGCGCAGTGTCGTTATCTATTACGTAAAGCAAGGGATTAATAGCTGATACATTAGTGAAGTTCAATACATACTTACTATTATTTTGATTGAGATAAAACCTCTTAGGAAAATTTTCTCCACTAAAATCTGGTATACGCTCGTAGTTAAGCTTAACATAACCTAGATTCATATAATTTGCATTATAAGGATTGGAAGCATCAACTAATGGTTGCAGCTTTACATTTAAATTCCCATTAGTTGGGAAATTTGAAACTGTTACTACATCTTTATTA
>Ga0114967_10002279_pt1 | contig 16063 bp, 13 predicted proteins | sample M_130628_MF_Meta_FD_92639 | JGI IMG/M metagenome (GOLD analysis project Ga0114967, IMG submission 92639) | Freshwater microbial communities from Lake Montjoie, Canada to study carbon cycling - M_130628_MF_MetaG | ecosystem: Environmental > Aquatic > Freshwater > Lake | place: Lake Montjoie... | reverse complement strand
GGAGGCTGTTGCACCGTAAGCGACGCCACGCGGCCGATCCCGAGCGACGCCAGCGCCGAGCCGCCGTGCGGCGTGGCGATGAACACCAGTCGCTTCACGAACGGCAGTGGATGGAAGAAGTACGCCGGCAGTACCTGACGTTTCAGTTCCGGCCGCATTTGAATTTCCTCGATCGGACGGCAGGCGATGGCATCCCAGATGGCCGTGCCGGGCTCCACCACCTGCAACTTCGCGTGCAGCCCACCCATGCTGTGGCCGACGAGCACCAGCGATTTGAGCGCCGGGTCGGTGCCCTGTGGATCAAGCCGCTGCACGGCGGAAGTGAGCTCGCGGCGCAGCACCGCGGCCGATTGCAGGAACGAGGCCCCGGTGGGGTAGTGATAGAGCCAGGCCTCAAACCGGTTGTGAAAGGTCGGCCACGTTCGCAGTTCGTTGATCATGTCAAACCACGTGCCCTCGTCGCTGGCCAGGCCGTGGATGAACACCACAGGGATCTTGCCACGCTGGTGGGGCTGGAGGAATTCCAGCCTTGGCTGCGTATCGCCCGCCCCGAACGGCTGGATGAAGCCCTGGATGGCGTTGGTCTGCGGCAGGCTCTCGAGCATGTCGAGCAACGGCGCCGTAAGATCGGCGGCGAGCATCGGCCGTGCGGGCCCGATATGGACGGCGGCGAATTCCATCGGGTTGACCAGATCGAGGATCGCCGGGGCATGGTCGCGGGCCAATGGGCCCGAAAACTTTTCCAGGGCATTCTCGTCGCCTGGCATCTGGAACCGCAGCACTGCTGTGGCGGCGATCGACTGTCGCGGCGGTGCGAAATCCCCTTCCACGCTCCCCTCGGCGCCCTTGGCCAGTCGCACCGAGACCGGCAGACCAAAGCCCCCACGCACCTGACGTCGGGAGATCCGTTTGTCGTCCTTCGGACATGCCGCCTCGATCGACTCGATCACAGTGGCATCCAGTGGCAGCGACCGCGTCTGGATCGGCACGCAGACCGGTTGCCAGGTCGGGCCGATGATGAGCCCCTGCCCCGTGAGCCGGCCATGGCAGTGGGCGGATTCAAGCAACCCCTGCAGAGCGTCGGCGTAGACGGCCGACGCCTCGCAGAGAATCTCATGCGAACCCGGGCAGGTCCAGATGGCGTTCCAGGCCTCTTCGCAGGCCGTGTAGTAGCCGTCGACCGCGTGCCAGTCACATTTTTTCGCGAGGTCAGACGAGGCAGCGGTCAGTTCGCGTGCGCGGCGGAGATGCCCGCCCGCCACCTGCTCCGGCGGCACTGCCGGCATGAGCGACGGACGCCCCTGACCATCGGCGGCTCGGATGCTCCCGGCCGGCACGATCGCCACCATCAGGATCAGCCCGGCAAGCACGCCAGCGCGAACGAGCAGCACGACATCGCCCCCTTGCCAGTTCCCCCTGTCGAACCGCCTTACTTATCGACGCGGCGGACCGCCCCATCCCGCTTCTGCGACACAACCGGCACACTCGCCGCGGTCTGCCTGAACTACCGGGCTGCATGCGCGGCCCCGCCCATGCGAGACATGCGGGACATCCAGTCTGGCTCCACGGTGATTTGAGCGCATCTCGGATAGCTGGAGCCACGGGCTAGCAATCCTGGAGACCCAGGCGAGGGGTCGGCGGAAGCTCGAGGAGCGCTGGGCCGCCCCGGCCCCCGCGACGAGACTTTTGCCGCCCCGAAGGCGGTGCTCGAAGTAAGCCCGACGGCATTAGGGCCGTGCGGCCGCGTGCTCTTCGGCAACGAGTTCCAGGTCGGCACTGAGATACTTCACGGCCGCCGACGGCGCGAGGTTGAAGTAGACACGTCCCGCCGTGCACCAGCGTGTTCCGTCGTAGAGAAACTCCGCCGTGGCGGCCCGCACATTTGAGACCGCCTCAACCTCCTCCATACCGCCCCCCACCACGGCCTCGAAACTCACCTCAATCGCAACGAGGGCCTTGAGGCACCGGTTGCGGCGATCACGGGCATAGATCACGTCGTCATCGAAACTGACGTTCGTCCACGTCAGGCCTCGAGGCTTGCCGCTGGCGGCGGCCCGGTCGATGAACTTGGCCTCCAGTTGCTCCCGTTGGCGGTGGAAATCTCGCTGAATTCGAGACAACTGCTCCGCACGTCGCGCGGCACGGATCGGCCGCAGGGCCATCGCAATCGCGGTACCGGCCAAACCCGCCAGCACTCCCGCAACGATGATCGACACGATGCTGCCCACTTTTTGACCCGCGAAGGATGCTCACTACGAACTCTCCGAAGTGTACGGGCCACAGTCGACCCGTCAAAACCGAATGTTGGCTGGTGGGCTGGCGACGGCCCACCAGCCAAGGTGACAGGCCTTCCAAACCGCCACGAAACCGTACACTGCCGGCCCCGTGGTCATGAACGCGGTTCGTGCACCCGCTTGGAGTCCGAACGTCCCGCCACAGCCACATGGCAGCAGACCCTACCCGCATGAAGCCGAAACCTGACCGAAATCCGCGTCGGAAATCCGTGACCACGCCTCGGGCTGTAGCCCCAGCGACAACAGCCGCTCCCCGCGCAAAAACTGCTGCCAAGCCCCGCGGTTCCACTGGCAGCGATTCCGATCGAATCCGGATCCTGGGCGCCCATCAATCCATCGCCGGCGGTTTGAGCCGGGCTGTGGATCGGGCGGTGGAAACCGGCTGCCACTGCCTGCAGGTATTTACCCGCAACATCAACCGCTGGGATGTCTCCCCGATCGATCCTGCCGATGCAGAGGCCTTCAGGCAAGCAGTCACGGCAGCAGGCCTGTCGCTCGTCGTGGCACACGATTCCTATCTGATCAACCCGGCTTCAGCGGATCCGACGCTCCGGAAGAAATCGATCGACGGCCTCGTCATCGAACTCGAACGGGCCGCCCTGCTGGGCATCCCGTGGGTGGTCGCTCACCCGGGCGCGGCCGGTGATCAGCCTCGCGCCGAGGCGGTGCAACGGGCGGCGGACGGCATCGCAGCGGCGCTCGCCCACACGCGCAGCCTCGCTGCCGGCATCCTCATCGAGACGACGGCAGGCCAGGGTTCTTGCCTCGGCGATTCTTTCGAAGAGATTGCCTGCATGCTGCAGACGATCGACGCCACCGGGCATGCCGACCGGGCGGCGGTCTGCCTCGACACTTGCCATGTGTTCGCGGCCGGCTACGGACTGTCACCAAAGCAGGAACTCGACCGCACGTTGGCTGCGTTCGACGCGGCCATCGGCCTGGAACGCCTGAAGGTGATCCACGCCAACGACTCAAAACGGGAAAGGGGTTCGCGGGTCGACCGTCACGAGGCGATCGGGCAGGGAAAAATCGGCCCCGAAGCCTTCCGCCTGATCATGAACCACCCCCGGCTCGCACACATCCCGCTGATTCTCGAGACACCAAAGGAAGGCGAGGACGGCAAACCCTGCCCCGACCAGGATCGCGGCAACCTGGCAACGCTGCGGGGATTCATGGCAGGTTGAAGGCACGCGACGTTTTCATCCAACGGGCCGCCTGGATGGCGGCCTCAGCACCAGCGACCTGCGGTCGCCAAGCCGGGGCGGACAGGATGTCCGAGCCCGATGGTTTCCACCCAACTGGCCGCCTGGATGGCGGCCTCCACGCCAGCGACCTGCGGTCGCCAAGCCGGGGCGGACAGGATGTCCGAGCCCGGCGTATATACGGCTCACGGCTCGGGTGGAATCGACCGGCCGTGGGGATCGCTGGCCCGCGTACCGACCTCCGCCTCGATCCTCCGCCGAACGTCGGCTCCCAAATGATGCTCGATCCACTCGGCCGGAGGATGCAGATGATCCAACGGCAACTCGGCATGCCTGCCCAGCCAGGTTTCCCAGAGTCGATGCGACCGCACCACCATGTCTGCCTGCTCGCGACCGCGGCGGGTAAGCGTCCAGCCCTGCGGGCCGTGATTGAGTCGGCCGGTGACCGCCAGCCAACGATCCGCCAGGCGTTCGCCGAGGTTCGGCCGATTCGCCACCACGAGCGGATTCCCCTGTGACGCCATCTCCTCCCTCCGCCAGCAGGCGGCCAACCGGTCTTCGCAGGCGACCCGCCAGTGAAACCAGCCGCGGGTGAAGACTCGTGATACGAGCCCATCGTCGGGGGCGAGGAACACAGCGAGCAGATATTCGCAACCGAGCACGACGGCAATCATGCCGGAGGCACTGGTGTTGCACCACCAGGCGACGAGATAACCGATCCCGGCGGCCACCACTCCGAGCAGGATCGCCAGGATGGTGATGCGATGGAGTCGCCGCGTGAGTAGCTCGGCCGTTGCGGCCGGCACCACGAGCATGGCCACGACGAGGATCGCTCCCACGGCTTCAAAGCCCGCGACGGTCGCCAGCGCCGTGGCGACAAGGAGCCCTGTCGTGACCGCAGCCACCGGCACCCCAGCCGCCCGGGCCGCCTCAGCGTCGAACGCCGTGAAGACCTGCATCTTCCAGGTGGCGATCGCCGCCAGCGACAGCCCCACGAAGACGACCGCGGCGGTGAGGAATGCACGAGGAACCTCGAACCCCAGAACGGGCACCGTGTCGAAAGGCACGAGTTCGAGCACGCCATGGAGCACACAGGCCGGGTCGAGATCGATCCGGGACGCGACAGCCGTGACCATCACGACCCCTAAAGCAAAGAGCGTGGTAAACGCCACGCCGGCCCCCGCGTCCTCGGCCAGCCCGCCTTCGGTGCGGAGGACCTGCGTCAGCCAGACCGTGAGGAGCGCCGCCGCCACGGCCCCCACAAGCACGAACAGACCACCCGGCCTGCCGCCCGCGAGCACCGCGATCACGATGCCCGGAAGCATGGCGTGGCTGATGGCGTCGCCCAGCAGGCTCATCCGCCGGACGACCAGCAGCGTGCCGACCAGCCCACAGCCAGCCGCGACCATCGCCGCCGTGGCGATCGCCCAGGCATGCATGCCGCCACCGTCGGTGAGCAGATCAGGCATGCTGGTTATTCCGTCGTCGACGATGGCGTGCCCACCAGCCGCGATCCGGTGCCACCACGAACGAACAGAGAAAAATGAACGCCGCCGCGAGCACCACGAGCGGCCCGGTCGCCAGTCGGGGCACGACGGCGCTCACTGCCACGCCAAACAGCGCCGACGCCACGCCGAAGAGGCCGGAAAGCAAGAGCATGGTCGGGACCCGGTCGGTCCACTGCCTGGCGGCCACGGGCGGAATCACGACCAACGCCGTCACGAGCACCGCCCCGACGGCCGGCAGGCCCACGACCACCATCACCGCCACGAGCGTCACGAGCAGATAGTCGATCGCCGACACGGGCCAGCCGGTGGCTGCGGCAAAGGACGGGTCGAAGGCGACGAGCGTGGCCTCCTTGAGCGTCAGCAGGAGGAGCAGCACCGCGACCGCCGATAGCGTGCCGAGAAGCCAGGCATCGGCGGCGGTGAGTGCGGCGGTATGTCCCAGCAGAAACTGTTCGAGGCCGGCTCCGCCGGCTGGTTTGCCGCGGGCCTTGATGCCGGAGACGATGGTGATGCCGAGGCCGAACGCCACGCTGAGCACGATCGCGGTGGCGGCGTCGTCCCGAGTGCGACTGAACCGCCGCAGAAGGACGAGCACGCCCAACGCCGCCATGGCAGAGATGAATCCACCGGCGAGCAGCACCGACAGTTCACGGCGGCCCGTGGCCAAAAACGCCAGCGCCACGCCGACGAGCGTCGCGTGCGCCGCGGCATCCCCCACGAGCGCCCGCCCGCGCAGCACGCCGAAGCAGCCGACCACGCCCGCGGCAAACCCCACGGCCGCCACGCCACAGGCCACCACCAAGGTGTTGTGGGAAATCGCCAGCGGCAGAATGCTGCCCACCACAGATGTCGTGCCAGCGATGGCTGTCATGACGTCCGTCCCCGTTCCTCGACGGCGCGGCCCAGTTCGTCGAGCAGATCGAGCCGGCCGACGTAGGTCCGCTCCAGGTTTTCGGACGTGAGCACGGTGGCCGTCGGGCCGGCGGCCACCAATCGCCTGTCAATGAGCGCCACGCGGTCGAACCACTGGGCTGCCGTGCGCAGGTCGTGATGAACGACCAGGACAAGGCGACCGGCATCACGCAGTTCCGAGAGCACGCCGAAGATCAGTTCCTGCGACCGGGCATCGACGCCGGCCATCGGCTCGTCAAGCACGTAGATGTCCGCCTGCTGGGCCAGTGCTCTGGCCAGAAACACCCGCTGCTGCTGGCCGCCTGAGAGCTTCCCGATCTGACGGCCGGCGACGTCGGCGAGACCGACCCGCTTCAGGCTCTCTCGAGCGAGATCCCGCTCCCGCGGCCCCGGTCGGCGAAACCAGCCCAGTCGGGCATACGTCCCCATCAGCACGACATCACTGACGCTGACTGGAAAATCCCAGTCGACGGTTTCCCGCTGCGGAACATAGCCGACCCGGCTGCGAACCGCGGCGAACGGCTGGCCGAAGAAACGGATCGAACCGCCCGCCAGTGGGATCAGCCCCAGTGCCGCCTTCAGGAGCGTGCTTTTCCCCGCGCCGTTGGGGCCAATGATGCCGAACAGGCAGGCATCGTCGATCGCAAGATCGATGTTCCAGAGCACCGGTCGGCGACCGTAGGCCACCGTCACGTCGTGAAATTCCAAAATCGGAGAGACTCGCGGAGACGTGTTCGACACAGGCGGCGCAGGCATGTCGCTAGCGACCTCCGGTCAGCCCGGTATGAATCGTCTCCACGTTCGCGAGGAGCATCGCCTCGAGGGTCCCGGCATGGCTGCCCGGAGCACCGAGCGAATCCGAATACAGTTCGCCACCCAGAGCGACCGCATGCCCGCGGGCCCGCGCCCCTTCGCGGAGCGCCTTGACATTGCGGTCCGACACGCTCGTCTCCACGAACACGGCCGGAATCCCCCGCGAGACGATCAGTTCGACGAGCCGATTGATGTCGGCGAGGCCGGCCTCGCTCTCCGTGCTCGTGCCCTGCACGCCGACCACTTCGACATCATAAGCCCTCCCGAAGTAGCGGAAGGCATCATGGGCAGTGACGAGCACCCGCCGCTGTTTGGGAATCGTCGCCAGGCGGTCACGCAGTTTGTCATCGAGCGATTCAAGGCGACGCACGAAGTCGGCCCCCCGCGTCTCGTAGTGCGAACGGTTGGCGGGATCGAGCTTGGCAAGCGAGTCGACGACGGCGGGCACGCACAGGCTCCAGAGCCGGGCGTCGAACCAGACATGCGGATCGTGGAGGTTGTCGGCCACGGGCAGGAGCCGATCGCGGGGCAGCGTGTCGGCCACGAACGTCACGGGCACCCGCCGTGCCAGTCGTGCAAGTAATTCGGAAAGTTTGCCTTCCAGATGCAGCCCCGAGGCGACCACGAGTTTCGCCCGCGAAAGCCGGTCGGCGTCACGGGGTGTCGCCCGGTAGGAATGAGGATCGATGCCAGCCGCCATGAGGCAGTCGACAGACACCCTGTCGCCGCCAACCTGCCGGACGAGGTCGGCCACGACCGTCGTGGTGGTGACCACGGCACAGGCCGGCTGATCCCCTCGCGTGGGCGGCAGGGGCACCAAGACAACCGCGATCGCGGCCACCAGGCTCGGCACCAGATTTTTTGGGCTTTCAAAAAACATTTTTTGATCCACCAAAAACTTACCACCCGGGGCGGTATTCTGCAATCCCGCTCCGACCGGCGCATTGACCAGAACAGAGCGTATTCTTAAGTTTGGGAATCCCTCTGGCCCGGAGCGAAGCCGTGGAATCGACCTACTTCAAGCGGTTTCGAATGGATGTGGATCTGGCGGTGAGCCGCCAGCCGCCCCCGATACGGGCCGGATATCGGTTCGTGCCGTGGAACGAGGCGTTGGTCGACGTCCACGCCCGTGCCAAATTCCGGGCGTTTCGCGACGAGATCGATGCGGCCGTGTTCCCCTGCCTGGGCAGTTTTGAAGGATGCCGGCGGCTGATGCGGGAAATCCGCAAAAAACCTGGCTTTCTGCCGCATGCGACCTGGCTCATCGCCTTTGGTCGTTCGCCGGAAGACCTGCAGTGGTGCGGAACGATCCAGGGGGTTGCAGCCCCCGGGAACTGCGGTCTCATCCAGAACATCGGCGTGGTGCCCGGGCACCGCGGCCTCGGTCTCGGCTCGTGCCTGATCGAGCAGGCCCTCCAGGGCTTTCGCCAGCACGGGCTGAGGATTGCTTCGCTGGAGGTAACGGCCGACAACTGCCGTGCTGTCCGACTCTATCAGCGGCTGGGTTTCCGTCGGATGCGAACCGTGTACAAAGTGGTGGACGGCAGCACGGTAGACGAGTGCCCTGCCACCTTCGGCGAGGGAGCGGCCGCGGGAGGAACTACGGGTTCCGCTGTGAAAGCCGTCGCCTGGACATGATCCCATTCAAGAATCGGTGCCTGTGAAGCAGACGCTTTTCTCGACGACGCTCTCCAACGGCATCGTGCTGCTCGGCGAAGAACTGCCCGGCCTCGAATCGGTAGCGGTCGCGTTCCATTCACCGGCGGGTGCGATTCATGATGGAAATGGCCGCTGCGGCCTGGCCACACTCGCCGGCGAGATGATGCTCCGCGGTGCAGGCAGCCGCAGCAGCCGGCGGATCGTCGAGGATCTGGAGGGCGCCGGCGTGCAATGGGCCCAGGCGGTCTCCATGAGCCACGCCAGTTTTTCCGGGGCAATGGTCGCCCGCCAGCTCGCCGATGCCCTGCCGATCTATGCCGACATCCTCCGGCGGCCACTGCTCGCGGAAGAGGAACTGGAAAACGCCCGGCAGATGGTACTCCAGAATCTGGCTGGAACTGAGGACGATCCCGCCCACCGCGCCATCCTTTCGCTCCGCGAGATTCACTATCCAGCTCCCTGGGGCATGCCGTCGGAGGGACTCTCGGCTGACGTCGATCAGCTCACCGTGGCAGACGTGCGCGGGTTTGTCGCCGCCCACGTGCGGCCACGCGGCGCCATTATCGCCATCGCCGGCCGCATCGACTGGGACGACTTCGTGCAGCGGGTCGAGCAACTCTTCGGCGACTGGAACACAGGATCGGTGGAGCCCGTCACGGCAGGGTCCCGCGGACCGCGAGTGAGGCATGTTCCTCACGACTCCCAGCAGACACACATCGCGCTTGCCTGGTCGGCCCCACCGTATCACTCGGACGATTCCTACGAGGCGACGGCTGCACTGGCGGTGCTCGGCGGCGGTTCCAGCTCACGGCTTTTTTCCGAAGTTCGTGAGCGGCGAGGACTCTGTTACAGCGTCTCCGCCGGTTACCAGACCCATCGCGACTTCGCGATGGCACTCTGCTACTCCGGCACGACGGCAGCTCGGGCACAGGAGACGCTCGACGTGATGCTCGGAGAGATCCACCGCCTGCCTGGCACGATCCAGGAAGCCGAACTGGAACGGGTGAAGGCGCGGGCGAAGAGCGCGCTGGTCATGCAGCAGGAGTCGAGCGCCGCACGAGCCGGCGCGATCGCGCGGCAGTGGTATCACCTCGGAAAGGTCCGCACGCTTGCCGAAGAGCTTGATCGCTACGACCGCCTCAGCGTGCGTTCGATCGAGGAGTGGCTCGCGCAGCATCCCGTTGCTGATCTGTCGGTCGTGTCTCTCGGCCGGGAACCTCTGGAGGTGCGGGATGCGGTTTCTGCGTGAACGCCTCGACAACGGGCTCGAGATCATCGCCGAAGTAACCGACGGCGCACTCTCCACGAGCGTCGGCTTCTTCGTCCGCACCGGTGCCAGGGACGAGAGTGACGATCTCTGGGGCGCGAGCCATTTCCTCGAACACATGGTCTTCAAGGGAACGGCCGATCTCTCAGCCGATGAGATCAACCGCCGATTCGACTGGATGGGCGCCAGCGCTAATGCCTTCACGAGTGAGGAGGACACCGTCTACCACGCAGCCGTGCTGCCGTCGCAACAGCATGAGGCGGTGGATCTGCTGGCACGGATGATGCGTCCGGCTCTCCGGGACACCGATTTCAACACCGAGAAGCTCGTCATCCTGGAAGAGATCCGGATGTACGACGATCAGCCGCCGTTCGGCGCCGACGACCGCTGCCGGTCGGTTTTCTTCGGCCAGCATCCGCTGGCACGGAGCGTGCTTGGCACAGTGGAATCGATCCAGGCGTTGCCCGTGGAGGCCATGCGGGAGTACCACCGCCGCCGCTACAGTCCGGGGAACATCGTGCTGACGGCAACCGGGGCCGTCGACTTTGCGGCGCTCGTCGAATCAGCGAAGCGGCTCTGCGGGGGTTGGGAACCTGGGGACACGCCCGATCGCCGCCAGCCCGCAGCCGCGCTCTCCCGCGATCACGTTGAATACATCGTCCGCCCCACCGCCACCCTCGAATACGCGGTGCGGATGTCGGCAGGTCCGGCAGGTGATGACAACGACCGCTTCGCCGCCAAACTGCTGGCAGTGGCGCTCGGTGACGATTCCGGCAGCCGTCTCTACTGGTCGCTGGTCGATTCCGGGGAGGCAGAGCATGCTTCGTGCCACCATCACGACTTCCTCGACTCCGGCCTGATGATCACGCAGCTCTCCTGCGACGCTACCGAAGTCGCCCCGTTGCTGTCCCGCATCATCGACGTCTATCGCGACGCGGCCACGGGGGGAATCAGCCCGAAAGAGTTTGCACAGGCCCGCAACAAGCTGGCCGGCCGGGTCGTGCTCGAAGGCGAACGCCCCCGAAGACGACTCTTTCATGTGGGGCTGGAATGGGCACACGGCGGCGTCTACCGCTCGGTGGCCGACAACCTGCGGATCGTGGAAGACCTTTCTGTCAACGATCTGGAACGGGTCCTGGCCCGCTGGCCGCTGGATGGCCCAGGAGTGACCGTGCTGGCCGGGCCAGCCGACGCAGAGACTTCCTCTCAGGCCGGGTAGTCGGCATAATGCGGACCGGCGGCTGGGTGAAGCGGCGGGCTGTTCGCCATCGTCTCCCCGGCCGGGAAACACTGTCTTTGGACTTCTGATTTGGACTTCTGCAGGCACGGGCTTGAAGGCCCCTTCCGAATCCCCTCCTCACACCCTCGCACGCCGCCATGATCCCACTGTTCGCGAATCGCTGGCTCGTCGCCATTCCGCCCATCTGGATGCTTGGCGTCGGTGCGCTGATCACCTTGTCCGTGTTGTTCCTGATCTGGGCCGTGCTGCTGGTCGTATCACCACGCGCCGCCGCCGAGGCTCGCACGAGCCTGCGGGATGGCTTCGCTGGTCCAATGTCTTGGCTCCTGCTGACACTCGCGATAGTGGCCGTCGCGTGTACTCCGCTCGTGCCAACGGGTCAGATCTGGCGATCGCTCGTTCGGCTCTCGTCGGCCGAACAGGCAACGATGAGCGTGGACATACCCGCAGGTGCATCACTGCAGGAAGTTCCTCTCGAACTGCGGCCGCAGGAACTGTCCTCGCTGCAACTCGAGAGCAACGCACCGCTGCTCGTCCGCACACAGCAGCCGATCGAGGGTTTTGCGCTTTCGAAGGTGCCCGACGTGGAACTGGACGCCACCAACGGAAACCGGTGGTCATGGAACCGTTCCGAAGGCGCCACCAACCCCTTTCTGGGAGCCACGGCCAAATTGGAAGCGACCAACGCCTCCGACAAACCGGTGCGGTTGACGGCGTACTGGAAACTCGTGCCTGAGTTTCCCCAGGCGGCAATCCTGCCGTGGGCGACCGTGACACTCCTGACACTCAGTCTGGTCTACGGTCTCTTCCGGCTCGTGCCACGTCGGATCGCGGCGGTCGCCTCGTCAACAACCAAGGAGGCAATCGGGCAGCCTATCTTCTCGGTGGCGTTGATCGTGGGTGTGGTGCTGCTGTTTGTCTTCATTGTGATTCCCTACAACACGTTCGGCGAAGACGTGAAGATGCTCAAGGACAGCGGCCTGACCCTCATCAAGGTTCTGGCTCTGCTGGTCGTCGTATGGACCGCGAGTGTGTCGGTGGCTGAGGAGATTGAGGGGCGAACGGCGTTGACGGTGCTTTCCAAGCCTCTCACTCGGTCGCAGTTCATCCTCGGTAAGTTTGCCGGCCTGGTGCTTGTCGCCCTGCTCGTATTTCTGATCCTCGGTACGGTGCTCATGGCTACAACGAGCCTCAAGGTCGTCTACGACGCCCGCGAAAGCTCCAAGGACATGCCGCTCTGGCGCGACTGCGCCGACGAATTGATCACCGTCGTGCCCGGTCTTGCGCTCTCCCTGCTCGAAACGATCCTGCTGGCGTCAGTGAGCCTGGCGGTCTCCACGCGACTGGGGATCGTGCCCAACTTGATCATTTGCTTCACTGTCTACGCACTCGGCCACCTCGTCCCGCTGATCGTGCAATCGAGTGTGGGGAAGATCGCGATCGTGCGGTTCGTGGGCCAATTATTCGCCACGATCCTCCCGGTGCTCGAACACTTTACGATCGAGGCCGCCGTCATCGGTGGCGTGCCAGTCCCGTGGAGTTATCTGGGCTGGGCTGCGCTCTACGCGGCCCTGTACTCGACCGTCGCCCTGCTCGTGGCACTCGTGCTCTTCCAGGACCGCGACCTGGCATGACCCTCTCCATGGGCAGCTCGATGGCATCTCAGATAGCTGTAGCGACGAGTCGGTAAACCTGGTGACGTAGGCGAGGGGGTCGGCGGAAGCTCGAGGAGCGTTGGGCCGCCGCGGCCCCCGCGACGAGACTTTTGCCGCCCCCGACGCCGGTGCTACCCCAAACTGAGACGCGATCTAACGCACGAGGCCGGTGCTCGCGGCCACCCCCACCATTCCCGCGGTCCCCTGCCCCTGATCGGCCAGCCTCGGCATCATCCAGGCACCGGTCTCGGCCGACCGTCGGGCCTGTGCCTGGGCCTTGCCATCGAGAAAGAAGACCGTGCCGCCGCGGAGACGCCGCTCGATCCGCGGGCCCACCTCCACGCCGAGGATACCCGCCTGCTGGCTCCGCCCCAGCGAGGTTTTCAGTTCCAGCATCTCTCGGCCGTGGTCGTGATCGCTCGAGACACCGACGCCGCCCAGCCACTTCGCCGGCCCCTCTTCAATGGCGGCCGGGTCTGCCTGCATCCCTGCCACGAGGTCGATCCCCTCGATGCGGCTCTTCATCTCGGCAGCCAATGAATCGCTGCCGTTGCTCCGCCCGGAAGGCCCCCTCACGAGCACATCCACGGGCACACCGAGCGGCTGTTCAGATGAGCCCGAATCGGCTTCGATCCCCTTCAGAGCGGAGGCGATCGAATCGACGCCTGTGAAGTGTTCGAGACCAAGTCCGTCGAACACGACGGGGGAAGTGGGGTTGTTTTGTGTCGCCAGCGGTGACGCACCGGCACTTCCCTGCCATACCATCGCCCACGCCAGGAGGATGAGGATGTTTCGCTGCATGCTTCCGACCTCCGATCCTGGGCGACCATCCGCCCGGCTTCCGTGTATCGGCAGCCGCGGGCCGCTCGGTCAGCAGAGAAATAGGGACGTAGGACTACTCGAGCACAGCCTCCTTATCCCGGGCTGCCGTCGCCGGTTCCCCAACCCGATCGCGCTCTGGCTCTTCGCCAGCGTCACCAGATCCGGAGGAGACCTCCGCTGTCGACTTTACCTCATCGGACGACAGGCCACCGTCCGCCGTCGCGGACTCGACCCGCAGTCCGTCAAGAATCTGTCGTAGCCCCTCCACCTGCACCGTGAACGCCTGAGTTGCCTCGTGAAGCATGACGCGCCGAGTGGCCCGGTCGCGTTCGGCAGCTGCGTCAAACTGCTGCTTCTGGTTCTGGAAATCCTCCGCCTGGGCGAGCAGCGACTGCTCCATCTGGGTGATCGCCGCATTGACCTCTCTGATCATCGCATCACGCGCCAGCGCATTTCGCTCCGTATGCACGGCGAGTCGCTCAAGAATCTCCTGGCGTGTCTGTGCGATGCCGGCTGTGGCCCGCGTCAACTCGTTCCGTACCTGGTCTGAGAGAGCCCACTGGCGGGCCATGTCGGCCCCCACGGCCTGGATGCGTTCGATGGCTGCCGTCCCGGTCGACTCAACCTTCGCCAGCCTCGTGCCCAGCTCTGCGGCGGCAGTTGTCTGCTGGGCGAGCTCCTCGTGCAGCCGCGACAGTTCTTCACTGTTGGCAGCGCCAAAGCGATTGATGGTGGCGATGCTCTCCTGAACGGCGGCCTCGACGGCAGTGGTCTGGTGAACCAGCCGCCAGACCACGGTCGTCAGCATGAACGCGAATGCGGCCACCGCGACACTCGCGGCCGGCAAATAACGTGTCTGGCGAACGGTACGTCGGACGTCGTCCTCCACCAGCGAGATGCGATCGTAGAGTTCCATGAGATCCCCCCTGCAGCTCGAACATGACGTGACATCACCACCACGCCAGTGAATGTCTTCGGCGCATGGCACGAGCAGCTTTGGGGCTGCTCCGAGTGGCGGCGCAAGCGGTCCCATCGGCGCCGCCAGCATGCCTCGCTCGGATGGCACCACGGCGGCCCGTGACGGTCATGCCGACTGGGCAGCCTCGGAGGTCTTGCCCGCCTGCAGGATCAAGCCGCCTGCCTGGACGGCAGCGGGATCGCCCCGACGGGCGACTCGCCGCCGAGTCGGGTGCATGCCAGTTCCTCAAGCACCCGCATCGCGACCCCGAGCGCCGCAGCGCCCGCCGTGGCAGACACGAGAGGCATGCGACGGGAACGCACGGCAGCAAGAAAATCGTCGTGTTCACAGCCGATGGCATTGGCATCGGGGACTGGGAGCGTCTCACGTGGCAGGATCTCGCTGAAAAACCGCTCCTTGAGGGCCGTCCGATCGGCCGGAGGCACGGCCGTTGCGACGAAGGCACCGCTCCTGACCATGGGAGATGGCCCCACGACCTCGACCGTCTTGGCGTTGAAGTCGGCTGCGACGATCCCGTGGGTGCCCCACAGCGATACGCGGCGGCTCAGCGCGGGGTGAATCCGCGATGCGGACAGATCGGCAACGAGGCCAGACGAAAAGACGAGCCGGGCCCGCACCGCATCCTCGTGACCACCTGTGGCGACGAGGCCATGCGCCTCGACACGCGTGAGCTGTCCTGGATTGAGCGACAGCACGAGATCGATGTCGTGGATCATGAGGTCGAGCACGACGCCCACGTCGAGCGACCGAAACGTAAAGGGCGCCAGCCGCGCTGACTCGACGGTCAGGATTCGTCCGCACTTCTCGACGGCCATTCGCCACGCGGGATTGAACCGCTCCACATGCCCCACGGCGACAACACGACCGTGACGCTCGGCCGCGGCGACGATCTGCCCTGCCTCATGGAGATCGGTCGCGATCGGCTTTTCGATCAGGAGATCAATCCCCTTGGAAAGCAATGGCAGCGATACCTGCGCATGCAGGCAGGTGGGCGCCGCGACCACGACGGCATCGGCCAGACCGACAAGCTCGATGGGCTCCGCGAGAGCCGCGCAGCCATGAGCCTCGGCGACCCGCTGTCGTGACTCGAAAACGGGATCCACAACGGCCACGAGTTCGGCATCGGCACGCGAAGCGAGCAGCCGCGCATGAATCGTTCCGAGATGCCCGCAACCGACCACAGCCACCTTCATTCGCGTCACGCCGCCCTCCTTTGTTCACGGGCGCGTCCGTGTCGCCCTTCTTTTTGCATGGCCAAAAACTCGAGCAACTGTTCAACGTCTGAAAGCAGCATCGACTGGGATCGCAGAATTTCCCGAGCTGCCTCCAGCCCTACCTTCGCCCGGTAGAGCAGCCTGTGTGCCTCGGTCACAGCCGTAATCGATTCGTGAGAGAAGCCTCCCCGCCTGAGCGCCACCACGTTGATGCACCGCGGCCGTGCCGGAAGGCCCTCGCAGAGCATGAATGGCGGCACGTCATGCAGCACGCGGGAAAGCCCAGCGACGAACGACCAGCCGCCGATCGTGGCCCAGTGGTGCACGGCGACCGCGCCGGAGAGCGACGCTCGCGAATGCACGCGAACGTGCCCACCCAGCAGCGTGCCGTTGGCCAGCATGCAGTGATCGCCAATGCGGCAGTCGTGCGCCACATGACTGCACGCCATCAGGAAGTTGTCATGGCCTATGGAGGTCAGGCCGTCTTCCTTTTCCGTG
>Ga0114967_10002278_pt1 | contig 16068 bp, 13 predicted proteins | sample M_130628_MF_Meta_FD_92639 | JGI IMG/M metagenome (GOLD analysis project Ga0114967, IMG submission 92639) | Freshwater microbial communities from Lake Montjoie, Canada to study carbon cycling - M_130628_MF_MetaG | ecosystem: Environmental > Aquatic > Freshwater > Lake | place: Lake Montjoie... | reverse complement strand
GCAAGCATCACGCGTTCCAGCAAACGTGCGGTGCGCGCAGCGCGATCCGTCCCGGTACCGAGCGCAGCCAGCAGGAGATGCCCGCACGCCACCACGCCCACCAACGCACCCGCCACCGCGGCGGCCGCGATGGTGCCCGCGGCGCCACGCATGCTGGTGGCCGCGAACCGATCGAGCGCACCGCGCGTCACCAGCGCCACCCCGAGCGTCGCAAGCGGGGCCGCCAGCGTGCAGCACAGCACGAACCACGCCGTGCGCCCGCCCGCGCGCCGCATGGGCGCCGGACCTTCCTCGCGCGGCGCCACCGGCCAGAGCGCAAACGCCAGCGCGCCAGCGCAGGCCAGGAGAATCGCCGGCCACGCAGCGCGCACCACCGTGCCCGCCGGCGTGCCCTGCACATCGAGCGTGCGCAGCTCGAAGCCGAACGTCGAGACCTGCGCCAGGTCGAAGGCGATGGTGGATCCGCCGATCACCACCAGCAGCGCACCGAACGCCAGCGCCAGCGCGCCACGGTCCGCACGCCACGCGCGGCGCAGGCGGTCAACGCGCCCTTCGCCATCCACGGCGCCGATCTCGCGCTCCAACGCATCGGCATCCACGCGCCGCGCGGCCACGAACCACGCCGCGAGCGGCCATGCCCACGAGGCAAGCCCCACGAGAAGCAGCGCGCTGCGGAGCGCTTCGGAATGCCCATGCACCGCGCACCAGTCTCCGAGCAACGAACCCGGACCCGCCGCCTGCCACCACGTCCAGAACACCGCATACGGAGGCAGCGCCGCCGCCACCACGCTGCCCGCCAGCATCACGTTGCCACCGCGTGCCGCGCGGATCGCGCGGCCCACGGGCCAGCCGATCACGGTCGAAGCCACTGCGCCCACGCACGCCCAGACTGCCGTCGTGACCAACGTGCGGGCACCGTCGAAGGTCGGCGGGAGCTCGCCACCAACCGTCAGGAGCCGCGCCCCCGCCGCCAGTGGCCATGCCACCGCCAGCAGGAACAGCGCAACCGCCGCCATGGCGATCAGCTGCGCCATCGAGCCGGCGCGCACCTACTTCTGCTCCCCGGCAGCCTTGTCCTCGGAAGCGTCGTCCACCGCCGGCATGTCGACCGTCGGCTTGACCACCGCAGGCGTGCTGCCCACCTCCTTGACCGACGCAAGGAACGCATTGACGGCCTCGTCCGCCGCCGCCGCCATCTGGCGTGCATCCACCATCAACGGATCCGGAATCTCCAGGTCGCCCGCCTGCCTCGCAGTGACGAGCGGTGCATGGTGCGCCGGCATCCTCGCCAGTTCGCGTTCGGTCTCCGGCGCAAGCATGAACTCCACGAAGCGCCGCGCCGCATCCGGATGCGGGCAACCCGCCACCACCGCCACGGTGTTCGGGATGGCAAGCGTGCCGCCTCCTACCGTTCCGGGATCGCTTGCATGCCGCGGGAAGACCATCGCCAGCTTCAGCCCGCGCGCCTGCGCCGCAAACACGTCGTCCGTGTCCGTGAGGCCGATGTCCGCCTCGCCGCGCGCCACGGCGTCGATCACGCCGGCGTTTCCGGAAGGCAGGATCCGCGGCATGTTCTCCGCAAGGCCCTCGGCAAAGGCCTCGTAGTAGCCGGGCATGGCGTGCGTGTCCCAATACGCCTTCATCGCGCCAAGATGGCTTCGCGTGGTGCCGAACCGCGGATCGGCCATGGCGATCTTCCCACGCCAGCGCGGCGCGATCAGCTGCGTCCATGTCTCCGGCGGAAGTGCCACGCGATCGGGCGCGTAGACGATGACGCGCGCGCGGCCGGCGAACGCAAACCAACGCCCTTCACGATCCCGCCACTGCGTCGGCCACGCATCGGCCACGGAGGCTGCGGCTGAAGCCGAAGCGGAAGCACCCGCCTCGCGAAACGGCTCCGTCACCTGCCCTGCGGCGAGCGCCACGTTCGCGGCCTGCTCGTTCGACCAGAACACGTCCGCGCGCGGGCGGCCGCGTTCGGCGCGAAGCGTGTTGGCCAGCCCGGTGGTCTTGGTTGCCTCGGTGTCGAACTTGGCATCGACATGGATCCCCGTCTCGCGCTCGAAGCGATCGAAGACCGGCTGCGCCACGTCCTGGTCGGCGCTGGCGTACACGGTGACGGAGGGCTTCCCGCACCCCGCCGCCACCAGCAGCATTGCGCCCATGAACACCGTGCGCAGCGCGTCAACCACCATTGCCGCCTCCGGCGCCGGGCGTGGCGGGCGGCGCGGCCTGCGCCGGCGCGGCACCACCCGCGGGCTTCGCCGGCTGCACGCCACGCTCGTCGAACTTCTTGCGGAGGTCGCCGAAATACTGCTTGTGCACGTCACGCAGGTGCGCGGGCACGGGATCGTCCTCGGATCCCTTCTCGTAGCCGGCAGCGATGGTGCCGGCCACCTGCTCCAGTCCCACGCGGCTCTCCCCCGTGGGCGATTGCCCGGCCACCAGCTGGCGCGCGATCACGTCGCCGTCCTGCTTCGGCCCCTTCTGCTTCTGGAACTTGGTGCCGAAGGCCGTCTCGCGGATCTTGCGGTCGCCGCCCGAAGCACCTTCCTCGCGGCCGTTGCCGGAGCCCTGCTTGTTGCCTGCGCCGCCTGACTTGCCCTTCTCCGACTCGGAGCTCGCGCGCAGCGCGCTGTCGGCGTCGGACTCGCTCATCGAGTCGCCGCCGCCCTGGCACTTGCCTCCGGCGTCGTCCGCCGCCTTCGCCATCTGGCGATCGGTCTCGGCCTTGTCGAGCATCTGCGACATCGCATCGCCTTCCTTGCCGCTCTCGCCCTGCTTGCCTTGATTGCCCTGATTGCCCGGCTGCTGGCCCTGCTCACCTTGCTGGCCCTTCTGCGCCTGCTCACCCGGCCGGTCCTTCGACGGCTGCCCTTGCTTCCCCTGCGCCCCGGGGTTCTTGCACTGCTCGGCCATCTGGTCCATCTTCTGGCTCATCTGCCCGAGCTGCTGCTGCGCGTCCTTGATCGACTGCGCCATCTTCTGGATCGCCTGCTTCTGCGAATCGTTGAGATCCTTCGACTGCGCAATCGCCTGCTGCAGCGCCGCCGGGTTGTTGGCAAGGGCCGGGTCCATGCCGGCACTCTTGAGTGCCTCCGCCAGCTTGGACGGATCCTTCGCCAGCGACTCCAGCTGCTTCGACGTGTCCTCGAGCGACTTCGCCAGCTTCTCGCGGTCCTCCTTGGAGAGGTCGCTTGCCGCAGCCGCCTTCTGCAACTCGGCCACGGCCTTCTTGGCGGCCTCGAAATCACCTTGCTTGAGCGCCTCCGCCAGGTCGCGGGCCGCGTTCTGGTCCTTGGGAAGTTCGAGCTTCGCCAGCGCGTCCCGCAGCTCGCGGGAGGCCTTCGATTCCTTGCTGTCGGACACCTCCGCCAGGCGCTGCTCCATCTCCGCCATGCGGCGCAGGCTCTCGCGCGCGGCGTCTTCCGGCGATCGCACCGGGCCACGCGCGCCCTCGTCGAGCGTCCGGCGCGCCATTTCCAGTTCCGCGTCAAGCTTGGCGGCAAGTTCCGGCGAGCGCTCCACCTGCTTCACCAGTTCCTCGAGGCGCTTCTCCTCCGGGGTCTGCTTCCGCTCGGCGGCACGGGCCACGTCGTCCTTCGCCGGCGGCGTTGCCGTTTCGCGCTGCGGCACCGTCATCCACGCAGCGATGGCCAGTCCAAGAAGCGCAGGCGCGATCCACCATCGACCGGTCACCTGCACCGGGAACGCCTCGCGGGTCCGGCCGGCGAGCACCGGGTCGCCGGCAAACGCCACTGCATCGGCGATCGCCGCGCGCGCAAAGGGATCGGATGCCGCGCCCTCGTCGGCGGCAAGCGCCAGCGCCGTGGACAGGCGTTCGCCCGAGCGGATCCGCGCATCGAGTTCGAGCGCGACGTCCGACTCGCCGCGCATGCGGGAACGCACGCGGAGCCAGCCGGCCAATGCAGCCACGGCAAGCAGCATGAAGGCCGCGCCAAGGAACCATGCCGCGCTGCGGCTCGGCACCCCCAACGCGGCGCTCAATCCGAACAGCCGGCGCTCAAGCACCACCAAGAGCAGGACGGCGCATGCCACCACCGCCGCAGCCATGGAAGCGGACAGCCACTCCTGCAGGAACAACCTGCGGCGCGCCATCCCGACCAGCGATCGAATCCGTTCCATGCGTGGGTCCTCGCTGCCGCAAGTCTATTCGCGCCAACGCAGCAGGCGTCCCTGAAACCGGGTATCGGAATCCGCCTATCATCCGCCCACCATGCGCCTGACGCAGACCGCCGCCATCGTTGCCTCGCTCGCCTTCGTTGCCCTGCCGGTGGCCACCGCCGGCGCGCAGACCCCGCCTGAGCAGTCGATCAACGACCTGCGGCAGGAGGTCGACCGCCTGCGCCAGGAGCAGGCAAGGAAGGACGCGGACCTCGCGGCTGCCCTCCAGCGCATCAAGGATCTCGAAGCGCAGCTCGCCGCGGCAAAGGCTGCCGCCCCCACGACCAATGGACAGTCGGGCGCAAACACCCCGGCCGCGCCGGTGCCGGCGCCAGTCCCCGCCGACCCGACCCTTGGTCCCGGCGGACTCCTCTCATCGCTCCAGGCCGACTACCTCGCGGCATTCCCCACGCTGCCCGATGTCAAGGATCAGCAGGCGCTCACCCTGCACCTGCGGGCCCTCGACAGCTGGTGCGCGAAGGCCAACCGCGACGGCACCAAGCAGTACTCGTGGACCGGCCAGGTCGATCCGACGACGCTCTCGATCGGCGGCAAGGCCGCGTCCTTCGTCATTGTCTTCACCAACGGCAAGCGCGAGTACCGCACGCCCGTCACCGTCGACCTGAGCGTCGTCGGCTCCCGCGTGCGAACGCGCGAGGGGATCGTTCCCGGTGACCTGGTGTTCAATGGCATCGTGCGACCCAAGCTCTCGGTGAACGGGCGCCGGCCGCAGCCTTCGGCCTTCGAGAATCCGCCGATGGTGGCCCCGTACCTCGAGTTCTTCTACGACTTCGAGGTCAAGAGCATGGCACCCGTCACGCCCGCGAAGTGACCGCGGGCCGCGCCGCTCCGGTGCGCCCCGCCAATCAATGAACCCTGACGACCACGTCTGCCTCTGCTTCCGTGTCAGCCAGCGCAAGCTGGTGAACTTCATGGAGCGGGAAAAGCCGCGCGTGGCCAGCCAACTGTCCGAATGCCTCGGCGCCGGAACGGGCTGCCAGTGGTGCGTGCCCTTCCTGCGGAGGCTCCATGCGCAGTGGCAGCGCGGCGAGACGCCGGAACTGCCCGTGGCCCCCGCCGAATACGCCGCGCGCCGCGCCCAGTACCGCGCCACGGGAACCCGGCCTGACATTGAAGTTGAGACTGAGTCGCAATATCATCCCGGCGAGGCAAGCCCCACCCCCATGCCGGCCGACAGCGCCAATCCCGTCCGCATCCCGCTCACCCAGCTCCGCCGGGGTCAGCGCGCGATCGTTGACTGCTCGGAACTCCTCGACCTTCCCGAGGGCGACCGCTGCCTGCTCCACGCCATGGGCATGCACCACGAGTGCGAGGTCCGCGTCTGCCGCTCCGGCACGCCGTGCATCGTCCAGATCGACAGCACCCGCCTCGGCATCTCCGGCGAGGTGGCGAAGAAGATCCTGGTGACCCCGATCGAAGACACGCCGGGCGCGAAGGCGTGAGCACGCACGGCACCGGCCGCGGCGTGCATCGCGGCGCACGGCCACCGATGCCGCGCATCGCCGTCCTTGGCAACCCGAACACCGGCAAGACCACGCTCTTCAACCGCCTCTGCGGCGTGCGCGCGCGCACGGCCAACTTCCCGGGATCCACCGTCGAGGGCCGCATCGGCACCCACCGCTCTGCGGATGGTCGCGCGGAACTCGAGCTCGTCGACCTACCCGGCTCGTACTCGCTGACCCTCGACATCCCCGAGGCACGCGTATGCCGCGATTGCCTCGAAGGTGCCATCGACGGAGTGAAGCCCGATGCGATGCTCGTGGTGGTCGACGCCACCAACCTGCGCCGCAACCTGCAGTTCGCCGCACAGTGCCTCCTGCACCGGCTGCCGGCAGTGGTGGCGCTCAACATGTGGGACGTGGCGCGACAGCGTTCGTCCTGCGTCGACCCGGCGGAACTGGCGCGTCGACTCGGCTGCCCCGTGGTGCCGGTGTCCGGCCGCACCGGCGAGGGCGTGCCCGCCGTGGACGTGGCGCTCGACACCCTCTCCAGCCTGCCCTTCGACAGCGACGCGCTGGTGGCGCGGCTCCAGAAGCTGCCGCCGGCCGATGCGTCGCCGGCCGCCCTCGCCGCGTGGGCGGAAGGCGTCGTCCAGGCCTCCTCCACGCGCGCGCCGAGCATCGACGAGGGCCGCGAGGCCATGGTCGACCGGATCGACGAGGCGCTCACGCACCCGCTCCTGGGAATCGGCGCGTTCATGGTGATCATGGCGGCACTCTTCGCCTCCATCTTCATGGTGGCCGCCGTCCCGATGGGCCTGATCGACCTCCTCTTCGGCTCCGTCGCCACGGCAGTTCGCGCGGTGCTCCCTGACGGGATCCTCGCCGACCTCCTGGCGGACGGCGTCCTCCGCGGGATCGGCGGCGTGCTGGTCTTCCTGCCGCAGATCTGCCTGCTCTTCTTCCTGGTGTCGCTCCTGGAGGATTCCGGATACCTCGCGCGCGCGGCGTTCGCCGTCGACCGTGTCATGCGGCGGTTCGGCCTGAGCGGGCTCTCCTTCGTGCCGCTCCTCTCGAGCCACGCGTGCGCGCTGCCCGGCATCATGAGCACGCGACTCATCCGCGACGACCGCGAGCGCCTCGCCACCATCCTGGTGGCCCCGTTCATGAGCTGCAGCGCGCGCCTTCCGGTCTACGTGCTCCTCATCGGCATTCTCTCGGTGGGCAAGCCGGCGTGGTTCGCGGGAGTCGCGTTCGCCGCCTGCTACGCGCTCGGCGCAGGCGCGGGACTCCTCACCGCGCTGCTCGCGCGCCGCACCATCCTGCGCGGACCGGCACGAGCGCTCGTCCTGGAGCTTCCGCCCTACCGCATCCCCAGCCTGCGCAACGCCGCGCTCGTCACCTGGGACCGTGCCAACGTCTTCCTCCGCAACGCGGGCACCACCATCCTGGCCATCTCGGTGGTCATGTGGTGGCTGAGCGCGTTCCCGCGCACCGGGGGCGACGCGCGCCTCCAGCAGGCCGAGAGTTTCGCCGGCAGGATCGGCGAGGCCATCCAACCGGTGTTCGCGCCGCTGGGCTTCGACAGCCAGCTCACGGTGGGCGTCATGACCAGCTTCATGGCGCGCGAGGTCTTCGTCAGCACCATGGGCGTGCTGGCGGGCGCAGGCCATGATGCAGACGTCGCGGACCAGCGCGTCCTGGAGCAGGTTGCCACCATGACGCGCACCGACGGCACGCCGGTCTTCACCACCGCCACGTGCGCGGCGGCGCTCGTCTTCTTCGTCCTGGCCATGCAGTGCCTGCCCACGCTTGCCGTCACCCGACGCGAGACCGGCAGCTGGAAGTGGCCCGCGATCCAGTTCGGTTGGATGACGTTCGTGGCCTACGTGGCCGCGCTCGCCGTGCATGCAGCGGTCGGCATGGCCGCAGGAGGCCCCTGATGCCGTGGAATGACTGGCAGTTCTGGATCGCCACGCTCGGAGCACTGGTCGCCGTGGGCTTCATGCTGCGGCCGCTTCTCTCCCGGCGACAGGAGCAGTGCGGCGGATGTGGACCAGCACCCGGCGCGCGGAGCCGCCGCACGGCGCTGACGATCGGCAGCACGGAACGCGAACGCGGGGCGTAAGACGGCTTCAGCGTGCGCGGCGGCATGGCGCTTGAGACGTTCCCGTGGCGCGCCGAGACTGGCCCCCGTCGCCTTGCGGGGCGGGCGGCATGGCGCCGCCACTGCCCCTCCGGCGAGGGGGCCAGGCACCTCATGGGCCAGTGGCGTCGGTTCGGCAATGGCCTCACCGCCGCGCTTGATTTTCATGTGTTGCGTGCATTCGCGATGGAGTTCACGCTACGCGCGCATTCATCGTGACGGTCACGCTTGCGAGCACCCGCAGCGAGCACGGGACCCCTGGCCCGAGGCGTCGACAAGCGCGAAGTCCGGCAGCATGAGAATCGAATGCTCCCGGGTGCCAACCGGACGAGCGGTTGTCGTCGAGGCCGAGCGCAGCCGGGTGGAGCGAGGCCGTCCGCGGGACAGGGGTCCCGTGCGCAGCGGAGGGTGCGGTGGAACTTCGAAATGCCCGCAGCGATGAGTGCGATGGAATGCCAATCGTCCGGCCCAGCCCGCGTACTGGCCCCGTCGCCTTGCGGGGCGGGCGGCATGGCGCCGCCACTGCCCCTCCGGCGAGGGGGCCAGGCACCGTGCGCGCCAATGGCGTCGGTTCGGCAATGGCCTCACCGCCGCACGTGGGGGCGCGTGTGGCGTTCGCTCACTTGCGCATCAGCGCGCGCAGCAATGCCAGGTCCGCAGGCGTGGTCACCTTGATGTTGCGCGGGTCGCCGTCCACCACGATCACCTCGGCACCCAACCGTTCGACGAGCATCGCGTCGTCGGTGGCGCCGCCGAGGTCGGGTTGCGCGTAGGCGCGGCGCAGCAGGTCCGCGCGGAAGACCTGCGGCGTCTGCACGGCCACCAGGTGCTCGCGCGGCACCGTGCCGGTCACGCGTCGGCCCATGATCTTGGTGGAATCCGAGAGCTCTCCCAGGATGAGGTCCGCCACGGCGTCCTCCTCCTCGGCCTGCACGGTTTCCGCGGAAACGCGCTTCAGCGTGGACGTGACCGGGTCGCCGGGGATGACCGCGTCATGGACGCGCGCGGCGTCGAACACGCGGGCGATGAGCTCCTCGCTCGCCGCCGGGCGTGCGCCGTCGTGCACCGCCACGTGCGTGCACTCCGCAGGGATGGCCTCCAGCGCATTGCGCACGGTCTCCCAGCGCTCGATCGTGCCGCCCGCCACGATCTTCGCGCCATGGAACCCCAGCTGCGTGCCGAAGCGCGCGCGGAACTCGTCGATCTCCGCGGGCGGCGCCGCCACCACGATGGCGCCCACGTCCTCGCGCCGCGTGAAGAGCTCCACCGAGCGCAGGATCATCGGCCGTCCGCCAAGGTCCTGCGCCAGCTTGTCGCCGAGGCCGAAGCGGCTGCTTCGCCCGGCTGCGGGAATGATCACGCCAACCTTGAAATCGCTCATTGCTTGGTGTCCTGTACGGGTTGCCTCGGCAACGCGGCGGTCCAATGTGCCGGCTCGCCGAAGGACGGCCGCTGCAGCGCCATCAGGGTCATGGCGGTGCCGAAGTTGCGGGTGCGCGGGAAGACGCGGTCGTCCCAGGTGCCGTCGGCATCGCGAACGGAGAAGAGCAGCTGCTCCAGCTTGCGGCGGTACTCGCCGCGTTCGGACTGCGGGAGGATCTCCACCGCATCGCACGCGTGATAGAAGCCGAAGAAGAAGTAGTAGGGGGCAACCGAATACGGCCCGACATGCGTGCCCGGCTTCTTGCGCCGCACCTCCAGCTGCACCCAGTGCTCCAGGAACGCATCCAGGGCGCGCCTCACGCGTGCGACGTCCGATTGCCCGGCGCGGAAGAGCACGCTCTCGGCGCAGACCATCCTGCCGATGGCGCCCGGGATGCTCCGCGCGGGCTCGCGAGACTGCTTGAGGGCGCTGTAGGCGAAGTTCCCGTCCGCGGTACGACAGCGGCGCAGGGCTTCCAGCCCGCGGGTCACCACCGCGTCGTCCACCGCCTCGCCCTGGGCACGCGCCTCGAAGAGCACCTGGAGGCACGGGGGAGTCATGAAGGGCGAGGCCGCCGACGGGGTCTCGATCCCCGGCTGCCGCGCGTAGTTCCATCCGCCCACCTCCGGGATCTCGGTCCGCTGCATGGCGTCCAGGTACCACCGCAGTGCGGCATCGACCTCGGCTTCCATGCCCGCGGGCACCACCTTGGCCGCGCGCAGCACCAGCAAGAGACGTGCGCCGTAGCAGTAGCCCCAGCCTCGAACGTCATACCCGCCGTCGTACTGCGGATCCATGAGCGGTTCACGGATCCCGGCACAGACGAAGGCGCACCCACGCTTCACGGCATCCTGGCGCGCCGCATCCGAACCGTAACCGGGCGTGCGCACCAGGCACTCCGCCACGATCGAGGTGCCGCCGATGCGGTACCCCACGGGAATCTCGCCGTTCACGCGGTAGACGCCTTCGTAGGGCCACTGCGCCTTGGTCTCGCCCTCTTGCGCGGAGAGGAGGAACGTGATGCCGGTCCGCACCGCCGCGTCCACGTCCGCCGCCGACGGCGGCGCCGGCGGACCCATGAATGTCGACGGCGCTTCCCCGCCCGCACCCAGCATGAATGCCGCGATCGCCACACCCAGGCAGGCCGCGGCCATCGACCGCGCGGCGGTCATTCCGGCTCCCCGCCGGCAGGTGCGTCGTTTGCCACGGCCGCGGGCGTATACAGGTGAACGTACATGTCGCCGAACGCGCGGACCTCCGGCCCGACGAACCCGACGATCGCGCGCTCGCCCTCGGCAAGTTCGTACGGCAGGCGCAGGACCAGCCAGCCGCGCTCGGCCATCGACCCGCGGAGACGCGCGCACTGCTCGAGGATCTTGCGCTTGCCGCTCGATTGCTCGGCGATCGGGTACGGCGGGTCCATGAAGACCACGTCGATGGGCTCGGGCAGCGAAGCCATCACCGCGGCCGAGAGCGCATCGCCCTGCACCGGCCGGGAGCGGTCGCCCACGCCCAGCGCCTCGATGTTCCGCTTGAGGCACTCGAACACCGTGCGGTCGCGCTCGAAGAAGATGGCCATGCGCGCGCCGCGGCTCAGGGACTCGAGACCCATGGTGCCCACGCCGGCGAAGAGGTCGAGCACCACTGCGTCGTCGAACCATCCGCGCAGGATGTTGAAGATGCTCTCCTTGACGCGCCCGGTCATGGGGCGCGTGGTGTCCGCACCGGCGGGGGTTTCCAGGATCCGCGAGCGATGCTCGCCGCCCATGATGGTGACGCGTGAATGCACGCCGCGAGGATACGCCCTGCTACATTTCCACGCCCGTGCCGCAGCCGTTCCACCAGCTCCCCTCCAGCCTGCTTGCCATCTCGCGCTTCGTGCGCCTGGCTGGCAGCACCGTGCCCGCGCTCCTGGTGCATCCGCACCTTGACCGCGCCACGGGCACGGCCAACCGTCCGGCGCCGGTCCTCGTCTGGATGCATGGACGCACCGTGAACAAGGAACTCGATGCCGGTCGCTACCTGCGGCTTGCGCGCGCGGGGATCGCTTCCTGCGCGCTGGACCTCCCGGGCCACGGCGAGCGCCTCGACGCCGCACTCCAGGAACCATCGCGCACGCTCGAGGTGGTTGGGCAGATGGCCAACGAGCTCGACGCCGTGGTCGCCGACCTCGACGCCTCCGGCGAGCACGCGGGCTGCCGCCGCGCGATCGGCGGCATGAGCGCCGGCGGCATGGCCACGCTCGTGCGCCTCACGCGCCCGCACCGGTTCGACGCGGCGCTCCTCGAGTGCACCATCGGCAGCTGGCGCTGGCAGCGCAACCGGGCCATGTTCGACCCCGTCCGCGTCGCTGCCATGGATCCCTTCGAGCACCTGGCGCACTGGCAGCCCATCCCGCTCCTGGCCCTGCACAACCAGGGAGACGAGTGGATCCCGGTGGACGGCCAGCGCGAGTTCATCGACGCCGTCCGCGCGCGCACGCCGGACCCCGCATGGGTCCAGTTCCACGTCTACGGCCCCACCGGTGCACCCAACGAACATTCCGGCTTCGGACGCATGGCTTCCGACGCCAAGGACCGCGCCACGGCCTTCCTGACGGAGCACCTGAAGCCCCATTCAGAAAGGGCGTGAAGGCAAATCCCCGGGTGCGGCGCATGCAATCCGCGCCGAATGCCGTATCTTGCGAAGTGACCATGCGAACCGCCAACCGCCCTTCCCAGACGCTCGCCCTGCGCGGCTTCACGATCGTCGAACTCCTTGTGACGATCGGCGTGATCGCCCTCCTCATGGGCCTGCTCATCTCCGGACTCCGCGGCGCCATCGGCAGCGCGCGCAAGACGCGCGAGCTCAACGGGCTCCGCGGCGTCTACGCCGCGTGGTACCAGTACGCCAACACCTACGACGAGAACATCCTCCCGGGCTTCCTCGACACTGCCACGCAGACCAGCTGGAAGGTGAACTACACGAATGCCTCGGGCAAGTCCCTGACCCCTGCGCTCGCACAGACCTATCCGTGGCGCCTCGCACGCTTCCTGGACAACCCCTACGGAACCATGCTCGGCTACCTGGAGACGGACGCCACCGATGCCAACGACGAGATCTGCGGCGAGTGGGACGGCGGCCCCTCGCATCCGACCTGGATGGCGGACGCATTCGGCGTGCCCGGCAGCGCAATGTCGCTGCAGCCGGCCTTCGGCTACAACGCGAACTACTTCGGTGGCTGGTACCAGAACGGCGTCCCGTCGTTCGCCGACGCTGCGTGGACGACGGCAACCGGCGGGAGCGTCACCGGCCGACTCGTCTGCACGCGGCTCTCGAACATCAGCCGCACCTCGGAAGTGGTGGTGTTCGCCTCGAGCACGCTGCGCGATCCCGGCAATTACCGAAACTCGACCCGCCCCGAGGACCGCATCCCCGGATGCGCGTGGATCACCCCGCCCCAGCTGGGAAATACCGCGGTGTGGGAGCCCTACATCGGCTCGATGCAGGGAATCGACGTGACCGGCTCGGCCCCGTTCACCTTCATGCATCAGGCAGGAATGACCGACACCGGCGTCCTCCAGGTCAACGTGCAGCAAGGGGTTCCGGTCCGCCGGCACAACGGCTTGGTGGCCACCGTGCGCGCCGACGGCGCCACGGACAGCAACAACATCGGTGCGCTGATGAACATGGAGCGCTGGATCGATTCGGCGGATCGACCGGACTTCACCCACCGGGACAACTGAGACGCCCGCACGCACCCCACGGAGCGCCATCACCCGGGCATGGCAACCCTCGTGATGCATCGCGCACGATGCATCACCCACGCTGCATCGATCAGGGGTTGAAGGCGATGCTCGCGATCGTCACGTCGTCATCCCACGGCAGGTCGCCGGCGTGCGAGGCCAGGAGTTCGTGCAGTCGCCGCACGTCGTCGTCGGCCCCACGGCTTCCCTGAAGCGCCCGCAGGATGGCCGAAGGCTCCTCGTGGTACCGCGCACAGAGCCGGTCGCCCGAACGCGCCCGCTGCTCCGCCACGCCGTCGCTGAAGAGGACGATGCGGTCGCCGACCTCGAGCCGGAAGTCGTCGGCGCGGTACTGCTCACCGGTGAACGTACCGATCATCGTCCCCCCGGAGGGAAACTTCATCTGCTCGGCATGACCATCGGCACGCACGATCGCGGCATAGGAGTGTGCGGCATCGACGGCACGGCACCGGCCGTCGGGATGCACCTCCACCGCCACCGCCGTCGTGAACGCCGCCACCGCCACCTCGAGCGAGGGCCGGCTGGCGAAGAAGTCGCTCGCCGCGGATACCGCGTCCTCGATCGACAGCCCCATGCGCACCGAAGTGTCCAGGTGCGTGACCGCGGCGGCCATCACGAGCGCCGCACCGGCTCCCTTGCCCGCCACGTCGCCGAGCATGGCCGCGATCCGGCCGTCCGGCGACTCGACCACCGAGAAGAAGTCCCCGCTGACGCGCGTGTCGGCAGCCCGGCTGAAGCGGGCCCACGAGACATGGCCGCGACGGCCACGCTCCTCGGGCATCAGCCGCTGCTGGATCTGTCGCGCCTGCTCCAGGTCGGTCACCAGCCGGCGCTGCTCGGCCGCGCCCAGTGCCGCGGACGCCAGCTGCGCCACCAGGTTCGCGAACGGTATCGCCGCCACACCGGGCTGCCCACCCGCACGGCAATCCGCGTAGACGAAGAGCCTCGGCGGTGCCTTGTCCGGGTTCATGGGCGCACAGAGCGCGGCGCTCGCACCGATCATGCTCTCCGCCGCACGGAACCGCAGGTCGTCCTCGACCTGCAGCATGGCGCGTGCCTCACGTGCAGCGGACAGCAGGGTGCGGCTGAACGGGCCGCCCGTGGCGCCCGCCTCCGCCAGCGTCCTCCACTGGACGCCGGATTCCGACGGCACGCACTCAAGCACCGCGGCCCGGTCGAAGTCGCGCGAATCCATCAGGATCTCGGTCACCGCGCGCGCCAGCGACTCGTCGTCGTCGGCAGCATGGATCCGCGCCGACGCGAAGATCAGCGACGAAAGCCGGAGCTCGGCGAGCCGCTCGAGCGTGGAACGCGGCACGGGCACCGCGCGCGCCTGGCCGTTGTCGTCGAACATCGTGGCAAGCGCCACATGACCGCCGAGGTCACCCTTCCCGAGATCCACGCGCATCATGAACGGGCCGATGCTGATGATCGATCCATGCACAAGCGGCACCCAGGTCTCGGCCTCCACGGGCCGCTGGTCCAGCAACGTTCCCCCCTTGCCCAGGTTCCGCAGCCGCCACTCGCCGCCGTGGGCGCGAAGCTCGGCGTGGCGTCGGGAAACCCCCGCATCCATGAGCGGCACGTCCGGCGGCGCATCCGAGGCCGAAGGCCTGCCGATCGCGAAGACACGGCCCGGATCGGAGCCGTCGAGCTCGATCGCCGCGCGCCCGCCTCCGGGAAAGTCCAGCTTCAGCCCGTGTGGCATTCCGCCTCCATCAACCGGGGACTCCCACCTCTCGGGGCGGCTGCTCCACCTGTCGCGTGGTGTCGGTGACCGGCTTCTCGCGCGGGCTCTGGCCGCGCGGGGGAGGTGCCGAACCGAGCGTCAGCTGCGCCACCGCGATCATCGTCTCGATACGCCCGAGCGTGTTCTCGCGCTGCGCGCCGTAGCCCATGAACGGGAAGAGCGAGATCAGCGCCACCACCAGGCCGCTGGCGGTCGCCACCAGTGCCTCGGAGATGCCGCCGGACACCGCACGGGGATCCACCATCGCCTGCCCACCCGAGAGCAGGTCGAAGCTGGTGATGATGCCGGTGACCGTTCCCAGGATGCCGAGCATCGGGGCGGCCGTGATGATGGTGGAGAGCGAAGCCATGAAGCGGTCCATGTGGATGCGCTCGGCTTCCACGGCGCCCACCGCCACCGCGTCGCTGGCCCCGTCATGCAGGAGCGAGATGGCCACGCGCGAATACACGGTGTCCGAGGTCTCGCAGAGCGCCTCCACGTGGGCGCGATCGCCGCGGCGGAACGCCTCCATGAGCTTCACGAAGCCACGCTTGGAGGCCGGGCCGTTCTGGCGGATCCAGTAGAGCCCGCGCTCGAAGGAGAGCGTCACGGAGACCAGGCTCAGGACCAGGAGCGGCCACATGACCAGGCCGCCCTTGTGGAGGATGGAGAAGAAATGCTCAAACATGGTGGGGGCCTCGCAGTCGGGGGAAGCGGCAATCATACGGGTTTCGATACACTCGCCGGAATGACCGCCCTCGGCACGCATGCCACCGACGCCCAGCTCCTCCAGGAGGTGGAATCCGCCCTGCAGCACGCCCTTGCCGAGCATCCGCTCGCCCCGCGCCTGCGCGAGGCCATGCAGTACGCCACGCTCGGCGGCGGCAAGCGCGTTCGCCCGGTCCTCACCCTGCGCGCCTGCGAGGCCGTGGGAGGCCAGCGCGCTGACGCCGTGCCCGCGGCGATCGCGCTCGAGATGATCCACTGCTTCAGCCTGGTGCATGACGACCTGCCGGCCCTCGACAACGACGACCTGCGCCGCGGCCGCCCCACCACCCACAAGGCGCACGGCGAGGCGCTTGCCATCCTGGCCGGTGACGCGCTGACCTCGGTGGCCGTGGAAGTGGCGCTCGAGTCCCGCCTGCGCCCGGCGGAGATCGCGCGCGAGCTCGCCTCCGCCACCACCGCCATGATCAGTGGCCAGGTCTACGACACGCTCGGCGGATTCCCCGGCACCCCGGACGCGGGCGCCAAGCTGCGCCTGATCCACGACCACAAGACCGGCGCACTGATCCGCTGCGCCTGCCGGATGGGCGCCCTGTGCGGCACGCCCAACGAGGCGCGCCTCCAGGCACTCTCCACCTACGGCGAGGCGATGG
>Ga0114967_10002277_pt1 | contig 16070 bp, 15 predicted proteins | sample M_130628_MF_Meta_FD_92639 | JGI IMG/M metagenome (GOLD analysis project Ga0114967, IMG submission 92639) | Freshwater microbial communities from Lake Montjoie, Canada to study carbon cycling - M_130628_MF_MetaG | ecosystem: Environmental > Aquatic > Freshwater > Lake | place: Lake Montjoie... | reverse complement strand
TCTTCACAGAGAACAGCGCTACTGCCGGAGGCGCAATCTTTGCCGAGACTGGCACGGTCGCCCGCTCACGCTTCACGCGGAACGCGGCAGTTGAGCATGGTGGAGCGATCTGGTTCTGGGCCCCGAACAGTAACGATCTTCAGCAGCTGCGCAGCAACAACTTCACGCGGAATACTGCGGCTGCAGGCGGCGCGATCGCGCTCGGACCGTGTGTCGCACCGACACGAAGCCAGGTTCGCCGTGTTGAGCAGTCGAACAGCTTCTCGGGGAACCGCGCTACGGGGCTGGAGCTTACCAAGGACATTGAGCGCAGGACGGGCGACTGCCGCTGATCGAGGCGTAGCACGCGGTGCGAGTACCGTTCTATTCCACGTTGCTGACTCAGAGAAGGCGCATGCGTTACACATGCAAGAAAGCGCTGAAGGCAACGAAGAACAATCAAAGTCGGTGATACTGGAGTTGTGATCACCCTTCGCGGCATCTTGATTTGGGCATCAACGAATCGGTGGTTGCGCGAGCGTGCCGTGCGCACACGGTTCGTGCGGAGGTCGGTGCGCGCGTTCATGCCTGGCGAGCAGATCGGGGATGCCATTGAGGCCGCTGTCACGCTGAAGGCAGCAGGTATCTCTGCAATCTTTACGAAGCTCGGCGAGAACATCACGCAGTCGGCAGAGGCTGCAGGCGTCTACGCGCAGTACATCGATATGCTCGCGCGCAGCACGGCGGCGGGTCTGAATGCCGATATCTCGGTGAAGCCATCACAGCTTGGCTACGACCAGCACTCGGAGGCGTGTTTCGCGTATTGCGCCGATCTCCTCCATGCCTGTGAGGCACGCGGCGTGCGCTTCTGGATCGACATGGAGGGCTCTTCTTCTACGCAGGGCACGATCGACCTGTTCGTACGGCTGCGTCGCGAGTCGGCGATGGTGGGGATTGCGATCCAGGCCTACCTGCTCCGCACCGACGCCGACATCGAGCAACTCGCCTCGCTCGGATCCGCCGTACGCATGGTCAAGGGTGCCTACCTTGAGCCGGAGGGTGTTGCGTTCGCCGACAGGTCGCAGGTGGATGAGCAGTATTTCGTGAGCTGCGTTCGTCTCCTCCAACCCGATGCTGCGCGACCAGGCGCACTGCTCCACATCGGCACGCACGACATGAAACTGCAGGAGAGGCTGCTCGACTACGTCCGTGAGAACGGAATCCCACCGTCGCGCTACGAATTCGCGATGCTCTACGGGATCAATATGCCCCGCCAGCGAGCCCTCGTGCAACGGGGTGAACGGGTTCGCTGTCTTGTCGCATACGGCGAGCACTGGTTCCCCTGGTATATGCGGCGGCTCGCCGAACGTCCGGCGAACCTCTGGTTCGTGGTGCGGAATCTGGTGAGACGCTAGGTCTACGCGATCTGCCCCGCCTCGCTCGGCGGGAGGGTGAGGCCGAGGCGCTTGAGGATCGTGCGGCTGGCGATGTAGCCGGAGAGCATGACGAGCGGGATGCCGCCACCCGGCTGTGAGCCGCCACCAGCGAAGAATGCGTTGGCGATGTCGGGTGATGCATTGGCGGGGCGGAAGTAGGCGCTCTGGAAGAAGCTCGCAGCGAGGGCGAAGATCGAGCCGTCGTGGCAGTACTGCTCGCGTTCGAACTCGAGTGGCGTCCAGTCGGCCTGCTCTTCGATCTCTTCAGGCTTGAGCCCCGTGCACTCGCAGACGCGGCGGATCGTTGCGGCGCGGTACTCCTCGCGATGCTCCTCCCACCAGCGGCGATCCTTGAGCGGCGGGACCGGCGTCAGCACATAGAGCGCGCTGCGCCCCTCGAGCCGCGCCGTGCTGTCGGTGGCGGCAACGTGCTGGATGTAGAGCGTTGGATCGCCACTTGGCACGGGTGAGCTGATGATTCGGTCGAGCTCGTCGTTCGGGTTCTCGGGGTGCCATACCGTGTGGTGCGCAAGGTTGGGGAAGGTGCGCTTCACACCGAGATGCAAGATGTAGGCGCTTGAGGATGGCGTGATGCCCTTGAAGCGGCGGCGACTGAAGAGTCCGAGGTGCTCTTCGCCGATCAGATCGCGATTGGCGTGGACGATGTCGGCATTAAAGAGGAACGCATCTGCCTCGAGCCGCTCTTCGCCTGGCTGGTTCGGTGCGGCGGGGCCCGCGCCGAGGGTTCGTGGCTGTGCGCTTCGGGGCGCGATGCGGAGTGCGCTGATGCGCTTGTTCGCGATGACGCTCCCAATTGCATCGGTGCCGTAGCGGAACTCCACACCGAGGCGACGGGCGAGACGCTCCATTGCGAGCGGTGCCTCGTGCATCCCACCCTGTGGGTGCCAGGTGCCGAACTGCGCTTCGATGTACGGAATAGAGAGGAAGGCGCCAGGAACGCTCTGCGGCGTGCTGCCGAGGTAGATCGACTTGTAGCGCATCACGTGGCGAATGCGCTCGTCGTGGAAGGTGCTGTTGATGCGGCGGCTGTACGGCGTTGCGGCATCGAGGCGGATGCCGGCGAGCCACGACATCGGGGCAAGCAGGCTGAACGGACTCAGTGTCTGACGGAAGAAGGTGCGGTCGAGTTCGCGCCAGAGCTTCTCACCGCGGCGCATGAAGGCGGGGATCCCGGCTGCGTCGCGCGGGTCGAGTGCGCCGAAGCTTGCGGCGAGCTTGGCGAGGTCGCTCGAGGTCTCCAGCACGCTGCCGTCGGCGAAGAAGGTGCGCGATGCCGGTTCTACCTTGAGCAGGGTGAGATCGTCGCTCCGCTTCGCCCCAGCAGCGCGCCAGAGCTGATCGAAGAGCTCGGGGAGGGTGAAGATCGTCGGTCCGCTATCCCAGCGGTACGGCCCGATCTCGCGGCGCCCCATCTTTCCGCCGGGGCGCGTGCCGCGCTCAACGACGGTGACGGCGACCCCTTCGGCCGCGAGGCGAATGGCGGTCGCGAGGCCGGCAAGCCCGGCGCCAACAACGACAACGCGCTTCGGCGTCGCCGCGCTCATCTGCGTTGTACGAGCGCGCGGCCGACCGAGACGCCGAGGGCGAGTGTCGTGCCGGCAAGCGCGAGGAGGCCTGCTGGCAGTGCTCCATCGCCCGGAAGCGTCAAGAGGACGAGGAGGGTGATGAGGGCGCCAATGGCGATGTTGGCAATGAGGAAGAACCGGTAGAGGCGTCGGCCGGCCTCACCCGCTGCATTGCGGCCGATGATGCAGAGTGCGAGATAGGGGAGCGCGAAGAGCGCAACGCGTCCGCCGTAGGTGAGTGCGTAGAGTGCGCAGCCAACAACGGTGAACCAGAACGCGGCAAAGAGCGCGGTTCCGCGACGGCCGAGGAGGACAGCGATGGTGCGCACCCCAGCCGCCGCGTCCTCATCACGATCGGTGATGGTGGTGAGCGCGTGTGCGCCGATCCCCCAGGCGGCGAAGACGAGCACTGGCGCATCGATGATGTTCGTGCTGCCAGCTGCATGGAGTCCGACCTGGAGCGGGATGGCGTAGAGCACATTGGTGAGCGAGTCGAGGATCGGTCGCCCCTTGAGGCGCGTTGGCGGCGCGTTGTATGCCGCCGAGAGAAGCAGGAGGGCGGTCAGTGAGAGCAGTGCGAGCGGCGGAAGCGCAACCACGGTGAAGATCAAGAAGGGGACGAGGAGGAGGGTGCTCGCGATCGCATGGCGCGCGAGCAGCGGCTTCGGCGTGATTGCACCCTCAACCCCACCCTTGCGGGGGTTGAGCGCATCCGTTTCAAAATCGTAGTAGTCGTTGGGTGCGTGGAGGAAATAGTTGTAGGGGAAGAGGAAGAAGGCGAAGAGGACGACGTCACTCAGTTCTACGTGCCCGCGCAGTGCAGCCGCACCCCAGAGGAGCGGCATTGATGTGTTGAGCCAGAGGAGGGGGCGCGAGATCTCCATCGCCTTGAATAGATGACGCACGGTAGCTCCCTCCTTACGCCCCTATCGTAGGGGAGCGGGCTACACTTAGTTTCTATGTCGACACGCCGCACGCCGCACAGCATTCTTGGCGTTGAGCCTGGGGCGAGCCCTGATGAGATTCGTGCGGCGCGCCGTCGTCTCGCCCGCGCCCACCATCCGGACCGCTTTGCAGGCGATCCAGCCGGCGCACGTGGAGCGACGCGTGAGATGGCGCTTATCAACGCTGCCGCCCAGGCGCTCCTCGACGAAGCCTGGGCGACCCAGCCGCCCGCCCCAGCGGCACCGGTAAAGGGCGGACACCGCGCCGAGCGACCGGTCACCGCGCGCGTCACGGTTGATGGCGGGATGCGGACGAACGCACGTACAAGCGCGCCAACCTCGGTGCGCTGGCGCACTCCAGCGCCATCAAACACATCGCACACGCGACCGCCAGAGCCACTCGTCGGATCGCCCGCAGGGCCCGTGCAGCGACGGATCGATCCAGAGCATGTGAACCGCCCACGCCCGAGCCTTGATGCTGCGCGCAACCTGCGCGTGACGTTCGGTCGCTATGCCGGCGGCACGATTGCGCAGATCGCGCGCCTCGACCCGGGCTACCTGGCGTGGTGCGTTGATAACGTGCGTCGCGATGCCGATCTCGTTGCCGCCGCCAACGTCATGCTCGATGAGCTCGTTCGTACGGGGAGTTTCCGTCGCCCGCCTCGTGGCAGCCTCTTCCGCCCATCCCCCAACGCATTCGGCGCTACCCTCGGAGATGATGAAGATGCGTAACCGCCTTGCCCGCACCCTTGCCGCGCTCCTGTTGGTTGCTGGTGCGAGCGTTGCACTCGCTGCCTGCACACCGACGCCACCGCCCGACGGCAGTCTGCCGTGCAATTCGTCGATCGACGTGCAGCGCGCTGCTGGATTTGACGTGTCGCTCGAGGCACAACTCCCCGTTGCAGGATGGAGCGCGGTGCCGACTCAGGTTGACTCGGGTCGTGAGTGCTCAGAGGCACGACTCGGACCACTCTGGGGCGCTGGTGTTCGAGAGCTTCGCTCCGCAGGGGCGATCTTCGACAACCCCGACCGGACCGGCTACACGCTGGTCGTTTATCGCGCCGACGAGTTAACGCTCGATGCGCTTGCCTATGCGTTTGAGCGCGGCGCACGCGGAGGGCGCAAGACGCAAGACATTCGAACGAGCGATGAGACCGTGAACGGCTGGCCGGCATTCCGGATGACACTGATTAATGGCGATCACCGCCAGGTCATCGTCCTCTTTGCGGTTCCTTCAGAGGCGCCACTCGTTCGCGGCGTGCTGACGTCGGACCTTCCCGACACAGAGGTCAGCGCCGTAGTGCAGGAGTACAGCGACGCAATCAAGTAGCGCGCGTTGCGCCGACTAGGCCGAGGTGGCTGGGAGCTCCTTCAGGCCGAATCGCGTTTCAAGTTGTTCGGCAGTTTGGAAACCAACCGCACCAACCGGCTGCGCCCCGGCGCCCTTGAAGAAGGCGATGGTCGGGATCGACATGATGTTGAACGATCGCTGGAGTACCGGGTTCTCGTCGACGTTCACCTTGACGATATCGACGCGCCCGTCGTACTGGGCGGCAAGCTTCTCGAGCTCTGGTGCCACGAGTTTGCAGGGGCCACACCAGGGGGCCCAGAAGTCAACGATCACCGGGCGTGGCGCATTGGCTACGTCCTGCTCAAAGGTTGCGTCGCTCGTGTGCTTGATCTCCGCCATCTCACCCTCCGCTCTTACGCTTAATCGACAGGTTCATCATAGCGAATGCCGCATGGGGACTCCTCTGCGTGCGGCGATGGTGGTGTAACAACTGGGCGGCTAGGATGGGGGAGTGAAAAAGGAAACGGCACGAGCAGTTCAGGTGCGTGACGCCTCGGCGGCGCACGGCGCCATTGAGGCCGCGGCGATGGAGCTGATCCGCGCCATCGGCGAGGATCCGACCCGCGACGGACTCCGCGAGACACCGGCCCGCGTGGCGCGCTCCTATGCCGAGATGACCGCTGGCTACGAGATGGATCCGTTCGAGATCCTCGGCACCGTGTTTGAAGCGCCTGCCGGTGCACCAGCCGGCGATCTCGTGATTGTCGAAGGGATCCCGTTCCACGCCTTGTGTGAGCACCACCTTCTCCCGTTCTCTGGCGTGGCAACGGTTGCCTATGTGCCAAGCGGACGGATCGTTGGACTCTCAAAGATCCCGCGGCTCGTCGACGCGTTCGCGCGACGCCTGCAGGTGCAGGAGCGACTCACCGCGGAGATTGCCGAGACCCTCGAGGCGGCGCTTGCGCCGCGTGGCGTTGGCGTGATGATCAGTGCCGAACACCTCTGCCTCGCCGCCCGTGGCGCACGCCAGCCTGGCGTGCAGATGACGACCGAGGCGATGCGCGGCTCGCTCCGTACCGATGCAGGGCACCGCGACGCACTCGCGCGCGCGCATGACCGCGGCCTCGCCGCGCGTGGGGTGGAACGTGGCTGAGCGAAGCACGCCGATCCGCGTCCTGATTGCCAAGGTTGGCCTCGATGGCCACGACCGCGGGGCGAAGGTGCTGGCGCGCGGCTTGCGCGACGAAGGATTCGAGGTGATCTACAGCGGCTTGCGGCGCACCATCGACGATGTCGTGAGCGCAGCGATCGAAGAAGATGTCGATGTCGTCGGCTGCTCGATCTTGTCGGGCGCGCACGCAACGCTCTTGCCGAAGCTCGTCGCCGGTCTTCGTGCGGCGGGCGCAGGCAACGTGGTCGTCGTTGCGGGCGGAATCATCCCCGAGGCCGACCGTCCGAGCCTCCACGAGGCCGGGATCAAGGCAATCTTCGGCCCTGGTACGACCATCGGTGAAGTGGCAGCCTTCCTCCGCGCCAATGTCAGCGCAGCCTGACCACACGGCGCGTCGCGCGCTTGCCCAATCGATCAGCGTCGTTGAGCGCGGTGGCGCGCCTGCCGACGCGTTGATCGCTAGCGCGCTCGAGCATCTGCGTCAGGCTCCCCCCGGTGCACAGCCGCTCGTGATTGGCATCACTGGTGCACCAGGTGTTGGCAAGAGCAGCCTTGTGAGCGCGCTGAGCGACCAGGCGCGCACGCAGGAGTTGCGCGTTGCCGTCCTCGCCGTCGACCCAAGTTCTGCTGCTACTGGCGGTGCACTCCTTGGTGATCGCGTGCGCATCGATGAGCGACCCGATGATGCAGGACGCTTTGTGCGATCACTCGCGACGCGCGGCAGTGGCCGCGCACTCGCGCGTGCTGCGGCTGCCGCATCGCTCCTTCTCGAAGCTGCAGGATTCTCCCTCGTCTTTGTTGAAACGGTCGGCGCCGGGCAGGCCGATCTCGGCATCGCGCGCCTTGCCGACCTTGTCGTTCTTGTTGAAGGGCCAGAGGGTGGCGATGAGGTGCAGGCGATGAAGGCTGGCCTCCTTGAAGCCGCCGACCTTGTCGTCGTGAACAAGGGCGATCGGCCGGGGGCGGATGCAGCAGCAGATCGCTTGCGCTCGGGCCTCGCACTCGGCGCTACGCCAGTTCCCGTACTTGTGACATCGGCGCTTGATGCACGTGGCGTGCCGGAGCTGCTCCAGCAGATCATCGCGATGGGCGCATCGCGCACCGCCGATGGTCGCATTCGTCGCATTGCGGCGCATCTTGTTGCACGTGCGGAGGGGAGGCTCGCGGAGCGGATCGCCACCGCCGACGGTGATGGAACCCTGACCACGCTCGCGCGGTCGGTGAGCGAGGGCGAGACGCCACTAACGGGGGCGGCAGAGACGCTTCTTGGCGGCGGGAGGAGCGCATGAGTGCGATTCGCGCAGGGTGGCAACGCGCAGCTGCGGCAGCACTTGGGCTGGTGATCGCAGCCGCCTTCGGCGTGGGCGGACCAGGGCTCAGTGCTGATGCGGCGATCCCTGCGCAACTGCGAATCGGTGCGGCGCCCGCAGGCGCACCCGTGGTCGACCTTGTCGTGTTGGGAGATAGCTACGCATCGGCTGCAATGCCATTCGATCGCGGCACCTTGAACGCGCTCGGCGCACCAAGCGTCTGCGCGCGTGGCCCGGCGTGGCCGCGCCTCCTGGCACCTACAGCATTCAACATCACGCTCACGCATGTCTCGTGTAGCGGCGCAACCGTGCCCGACCTCGTCGACCGCCGGATGCGTGTCGGCGAGCCGGTGCAGGTGCAAGCGCTGAGCGCCGCAACGAACCTGGTGATGCTCGGGATCGGCGGGAACGATGCAGGGTTCTCCGAAGTATTCTCTGCATGCAGGCAGAGTGACCCCGCGCTCTGCACCGATGCCGCCCAACGCCTCGCGCCGCGCTCTGCGGCGCTTGCGGGGACGCTCGTCCGCCTCTACGAGAGCGTGCTCGAACGGGCGCCGAACGCCCTCGTGGTCGTCGTGCTCTACGCGGATTCGCTCCCAAACCCTGGCGCGCCCGGCCTCGACGCGTGCCCCGCCCTTCGCTCGAGCGATGATGCCCTCTCCGACGGAGACCTCACCATCCTTGCCGAGTGGGGGGGCGCCATTACGGCGCGGGTCGAGGAGGCGGTCGCGACCGTTGCGAGCCCTCGCCTGCGCATCGCCGACCTTCGTGACGCGTTCGCCGGGCATCGCCTCTGCGACCCGGAGCCGTACCAGTGGGGACGCGATGGGGAGATCCCCTTCCATCCGAACGCGGCGGGTCATGCCGCCCTGGCCGAGGCACTTTCGCACTATCTCGATGGCCTGGTGACAGATGGGGCGTTGCCACTCCCCTAGGGCGTAGCCCAACTCGGCACACGCCTGAGCACGCTGCGCCATCCACCGCTATCCTTCCTCGCGTGGGCCGGTAGCTCAATGGCAGAGCAAGTGCCTCTTAAGCACTAGGTTGTGGGTTCGAATCCCACCCGGCTCACCAGAAATAGTGTCCTTTGGCAGCGATCCTGAGAGGTCGCAGAGCGGTCCCGTGAGGCCGAGAGGAGACAGGGAATGGATCAGGTTGCGCGCAAGAGCCTCGCACCGTATCGCCGCTCCCTCATTCCACTTCCCGAAGCAGCTGCCGTTGTTGACGCGCGCATTGGCGATCACGGCCCCGCACTCCTCACTCTTGAAGACGGCAGTGTCTTCCCTGGCGTCTCATGGGGCGCACCAGTTGCTGCCGGTGGCGATCTCGTTGTGAACACGAGCCAGAGCGGCTACCAAGAGATCTGCACCGACCCAAGTTACGCGGGGCAGGTTGTCCTCATGACCTATCCGCTCATCGGAAACTACGGGCGGCTCCGTGCAGACGATCAAAGTGCGCAACCGTGGCTCCGTGGCCTTGTCGTTGCACATGCAACAGCGGCGATTGCTGAAGATGGTGCGCAACTCGCCGCGCTACTTCGCACCCATGGGATTCCCGCAATTGCTGGCGTCGAGACGCGAAGCCTTGCGCGGCGCCTCCGCGAAACAGGCGCACAGCGTGCGCGCATCTCTGCGCCATGGGATGCCGACTACGATGTTGCACTGGCAGCGACGCGTGCACTCGCCCGCTGGGAGGACGAAGACTTTGTTGGACTCGTCTCACCAGCGAGGGTGGAGCAGATTGGCGGACCAGACGAACCATGCATCGCCGTCGTCGACTTCGGCCTCAAGTCGAACATCGTACGCGCGCTGCGGGCACGGGGATTCAGCGTGCGCATTCATCCGCATACGGCAACGGCTGCGGAGCTGCTGCAGGGGGGCGTGCAGGGAGTTGTCCTCTCACCAGGTCCTGGCGATCCGGCGCGCCTCGACGGGCCTGTCGCCCTCGCGCGATCCATCATTGATGCTCGCCTCCCGCTCCTCGGGATCTGCCTCGGCCACCAGATCATCGGGCGCGCCGCCGGCGCAACGACACGACGCCTCGCCTTCGGGCATCACGGAGCAAACCATCCTGTTCGCGACCTTGCAACTGGGCGCGTCTATGTGACGGCGCAGAATCACGAGGTCGAGGTTGTCGCGAGCACCCTGCCCGCTGCATCGGGCTTCGTCGTGAGCCAGGTGAACCTCAACGACGCGTCGGTCGAGGGGCTGCGTCACACCGACCTGCCGATCGAAACGGTGCAGTACCACCCCGAGGGATCGCCCGGTCCACTCGACGCGACCCCCGTCTTCGATCGGTTCGTCACGGCGATCAAGGCGGCACGATGACGCCGCCAGGTGCACCGAAGAGCGTCTTGATCATTGGCTCAGGGCCAGTCGTTATTGGCCAAGCTGCAGAGTTTGACTACGCCGGCACGCAAGCCTGTCGCGCACTTCGCGCCGAAGGGATCCGTACGATTCTCGTGAACTCGAATCCCGCAACGATCATGACCGACCCATCGGTGGCCGACGCTGTCTACCTCGAGCCGCTGACCGTTGAGGTGATCGAGCGGATCATCGAGCGCGAGCGACCCGAGGGACTCCTCGCGGGGCTCGGTGGGCAAACGGCACTCAATCTCGCCGTCGCCCTCTCCGATGCTGGCGTCTTCGATCGTCACCCAATTCGCCTGCTCGGCACGCCACTTGCCGCCATCCGCATGGCCGAAGATCGCGAGCTCTTCCGCGCAATGTGTGATCGCATCGGTCAACCGGTTGCACCGAGCGCGATCATTGAAGGTGCCGACCAGCGTGTGCGTGATGCGGCGGCAGATGCAGCACTCGCACAGATCGGTCTCCCCGCGATTGTGCGCCCCGCATTCACGCTTGGCGGCACGGGCGGCGGGATCGTAGTGACCGAAGAGGAGTACCGCGAGCGTGTGCGCAGTGGCCTTCGCGCAAGCCCGATCGGACAGGTGATGGTTGAACGCTGCCTCGTCGGCTGGCAGGAGATCGAGTACGAGGTGATGCGCGACGCAGAGGACACCTGCATCGCGGTCTGCTCCATGGAGAACGTCGACCCGCTCGGCGTGCACACCGGCGATAGCATCGTCGTCGCCCCCGTACAAACACTCCCTGACCCGGTCCACCAGCGACTTCGCACCGCCTCGCTCGACATCATTCGCGCGCTGGGCGTTGAGGGCGGATGTAATGTGCAGCTCGCCCTCTCGCCCGACTATTCGGAGTACGTCGTGATCGAGGTGAACCCGCGGGTGAGTCGCAGTTCGGCGCTGGCGAGCAAGGCGACCGGCTACCCGATCGCTCGAGTCGCGGCGCAGATCGCCATCGGGCGCACGCTCCGCGAGATCCCGAACGCGATCACCGGGACGACGGTCGCTGCATTTGAGCCGGCGCTCGACTACATCGTGGTCAAGCTCCCGCGCTTCCCGTTCGACAAGTTTCCTGGTGCCGACCGCCTCCTCGGCAGCCAGATGAAGGCGACCGGCGAGGTGATGGCGATCGACCGCAGCTTTGGTGCCGCGCTGAACAAGGCGCTCCGGTCGATGGAGCAGTCGGGGAGTGGGCCAACAGCAGAGGAGCCGAGTTGGGCTGGCGAGATTCAGCAGATCATCGCGAACAACTTCACCGGCCTCGCCACGTTCTTGCGCGCGTCGGACTCGCGCCTCTGGCGCCTCCTCGCGGTGATGCGACGCGGGGTGAGTGCCGACCAGGTTCACCAGGCGACGGGCATCACGCGCTGGTTCCTCGCGGAGTTCGAGCGACTCATCGCCGTTGAGCGCCGCGTGCGCGAGGCAGGGCGCACGCTTATTGGGCCAGACCCCGCAGCGATCTCACTCTTGGCGACCGCGAAACGTTCGGCATTTGGCGATGCCGACCTTGCAGCCATCGCGGGGATAGAGGAGCAGCGCATCACAGCACGCCGGTCGCAGCTCGGGTTGACGCCCGGGTACGCGATGGTCGACACCTGCGCCGCGGAGTTTGCGGCTGCCACGCCGTACTTCTACTCCACCTTTGCTGCGGCTGGTTCGCCACCAGAGGCGCCGCCCGTAGCGCGTCCTGCTGCGCTCGTGATCGGCTCGGGCCCGGTGCGCATTGGCCAGGGGATTGAGTTTGACTATTGCGCCGTGCGTGCCGCTGAGCGACTGCGCGAGCGTGGCTGGTCGGCCGTGATGGTGAACAGCAACCCTGAAACCGTGTCGACCGACTTCGATGCGTCAACGCGCCTCTACTTTGAGCCACTCGATGCAGAGTCGATCATGGAGATCATTCGCGCGGAATCCCCAGAGGGTGAATCGACACTCCCAGCCTTTGTGCAGTTTGGCGGGCAGACACCCTTAAACCTTGCTGCGCACCTCGCCGCAGCCGGTGTTCCGCTCCTTGGCGCATCACTCGAGGCGATCGACGAGACAGAGGATCGCGTGCGCTTCTCGGCACTCCTCGATCGGCTCGGCATCCTGCAGCCAGAGGGTGGGCTCGCACGCGATCGGAGCGATGCACATGCGCTCGTTGAGCGAATCGGCTACCCGGTGATCGTGCGCCCTTCGTATGTGATCGGCGGACTCGCCATCGATTTTGCCTATACGAGCGACGATCTCGAGCGATAGCTTGCGCGTATCGGCACCATCGCACCAGACCGACCCCTGCGCATCGACCGGTTCATCGAGGGGATCGAGATCGACATCGATGCGATCTCCGACGGGGAGACCGTCGTCATCCCTGGCCTCCTGGAACACGTGGAGCTGGCGGGGGTGCACTCAGGCGATTCGATTGCGGTCTATCCACCGCAGCGACTGACGCCAGAGCGTCAGGCCGAGGTCGCTGAGATCTTCATGCGCCTTGTCCGCGAGATCGGCGTCCGAGGCCTGGTCAACGCGCAGTTCATCGTGCGCGAGGAGGGCGTCTACCTGATTGAAGTGAATCCGCGTGCGAGCCGCACCGTGCCATTCATGAGCAAGGTCACCGGGATCCCGATGGTCTCGCTCGCGGTAGATATCGCACTTGGCGACACGCTTGCCGCGCACGGCTATGTGAACGGGGTCGCATCGCTTCCCATCGGCGTTGCCGTGAAGGCTCCGGCCTTTAGCACGGCGAAGTTGCGCGGCGTCGATCCAACGCTCGGCCCCTTCATGCAATCGACGGGCGAGGTCATCGGCATCGGGGCGAACGCCGAAGAGGCGCTCGGCAAGGCGCTGATCGCCGCGAGCCTCTTGCCGCCACCGCCACGCGACGACCGGCGCACGGTCCTGCTGAGCATCGCCGACCGCGACAAGCATCTCCTTGGCCGGCTGGTGCAGCCACTCCTCACCGCTGGCTACGCGCTCGCAGCAACGCCCGGTACGCAGCGTGCGCTCTCCGCCATCGGCATCGATGCCGCCCCCGTGCAGCCACTCGGCGCACGCGCCTCCGACGGCGCACCAGAGATCGCCACCCTCATTCGCTCGGGCGAGGTTGCCCTTGTGGTCAACACGCCGTCGCCCCAGAGTGGCGTGATGCGTGACGCACTCGAGATTCGCTTGGCCGCAGTAGAGGAGGGCGTCCTCTGCCTTACAACGATGGAGACCGCGATTGCCGCAGCAGAAGCGCTGAGCGTGCGCAAAAGCCTGGCAGGGATCGCAATCGGGCCAATCGGCGTGCGTGGCCTGCGCGATACTCAAGGGAGGGCGTGAACCGCTAGCATACGTACATGCAACTGAGCTACGCACCTGGCGCCTGCAACATTGGTCCAGCAGAGATTGCTCGACGTCGCCGCGCTGCGGTGATCGGTGCGATTGGCACCGTTGCGCTCTGCGCCGTGCTCATAGCAAGTGGCACTGCGCCTGGAGACCTCGGACGACTCCTCGTCGGGCTTCCGCTCACCGGCGCAGCAATCGGCTGGATTCAGGCGCAACGGCGCTTCTGCCTCGCGTATGGCTTTGCGGGCACCTTCAACCTCGGCGCAATTGGCGAGATGCATCGTGTTGCTGACGCCGCGGCACTGGCCGCCGACCGCCGTGCAGCGCTGGCAATCGCCGCGCAAGGGGTTGCGATCGGTCTCGCCGGCGCGCTCCTCTTCCTCGTTCTGCCGATTCATTTCGCGTAAGGCGCAATGGCAACGCGCCAGCTCCTCGCGCCGCTGCCGATCCATGAGAAGCGCCTTGCAAATGGGCTGCGCATCATCACCGTTGTCGATCGCACCGCCCCCGTTGCCGCGGTCAACATCTGGTATCACGTCGGCTCAAAGGATGAGCGACCAGGGAGGACCGGGTTCGCCCACCTCTTTGAGCACCTCATGTTCCAGGGGTCCGAGAACGTCAGCAAGGCGGAGCACCTCTCGCTTGTTGAGTCGATCGGCGGCAATGCCAACGCAACCACCTGGCTCGACCGTACGAACTACTTCGCTACGGTGCCCGCAGAGTGGGTGGACCTGATCCTCTGGATGGAGGCAGACCGCCTCGCCACGCTCCTGAGCGGGCTCGATCAGGTCAACCTCGACAACCAGCGCGATGTGGTGAAGAACGAGAAGCGGTCGAGTTATGACAACCAGCCATACGGCACCGCATACCTAGAGATCTTTGCGCTCGCGTATCCCGTTGGGCATCCGTATCACCATCCAACGATCGGCTCCATGGAAGACCTCGATGCCGCGAGCCTTGAAGATGTGCGGAACTTCTTCTCAACCTGGTACGCCCCGAATAATGCTGTCCTCACCATCGTCGGCGATATCGACGAGGCGGAGATCTACGCGAGCGTCGAAAAATATTTTGGCGGGATCCCTGCAAGCCCCACACTCCCTGCGCACCCAGACCTGACGCTCGCACAGCCGCTTAGCGGTGAGGTACGCAAGACGGTCATGGACAAGGTTCCCGATCCACGACTCCACCTCGCCTTCCGTGCACCTGTGCTCGCCGATCCCGATCTCGAGGCTGTGGGCATCGCGACGCAGATCCTCGCCTCTGGGCGGGGGAGCAGGCTCTACCGACGCCTGGTTCGCGATGAGCAGCTCGCACAAGATGTCGAGCTCTCGCTCCTCCCGTTCGTTGGGGGTGCCTCGCTCATCGTTGGCGGTGCAACCCTGCGCCCAGGGGCGGACCAAGATCGTCTCGAGCGCACCTTCATTGAGGAGCTCGAGCGACTCGCCAGCGAGGGTCCAACAGTGGTTGAGATGCAGCGGGTCGCCGCACTCGTTGAGTCGTCAGAACTTGCGGAGCGCACCGACCTCGAAGAGATTGCCGATGGCATCGGCATGTACGCAACGCTCTTGAATGATCCAGAGCGCATTAACCGCGATCTCGAGCTGGCACTCGCCGTCACGGCCGAGCAGGTGCAACGCGCAGCAGCACTCTTCGCCGCAGAGAACCGCGTGGTGCTCTGGTACCTACCGGCGGAGGGCGCATGAGCGCGAGCCGCCCGGGTCCAGGCACGCCGCGCGCCTATCACTTCCCCCGCGCATTCGAACATCGCACAGCGAACGGCATTCGCATCATTGCGGTACCCATGCCACAGCGACCGCTCGCTGCGGTGCAACTCCTTCTCCCTGGTGGTGCATCGAGTGAGAGCGCGGCAAACTCTGGGAGCACCGCCATGCTCGCTCGACTGCTGACAGAAGGCGGAGCGCAGCACAACGCTGAAGAACTCGTTGAAGCGACCGAGCTGCTCGGCGCCTCACTCGCCGCAGAGGCTGGTTGGGAGGGCGTGGTCATTGGCGCATCGGTCCCAGCGACACGCATTGCTGGCGTCCTGGAACTGATCGCCGAGATTGCCCTTGGGCCATCGGTTCCTGAACGAGAGGTTGAGCGCGGGAAGGCGCTGCGCCTCGCCTCCATTGAACAGGCGCAGGCGAGTCCTCGCGCACGTGCAAGCGAGGCGCTCATCGCATCGATCTATCGCGACGATGCTGCATACGGGCGCCCGATTGCCGGCACGCGCGAGAGCGTTGCAGCGATCACGCGCGAGCGGCTCATGCAGCGGCACCACGAACTCCTACAAGCTGCCCAACCGATCCTGGTCCTCGCGGGCGAGTTTGATCCGACGGAGATCTTCGCGTGCGTTGCTGCGAGCGCACTTGCGGCGCTACCGGGCGGCGGTGCTGGCGTGGCACGCGCGAACGCAGACATGCCCGCCGCCCCAGGGGCGCCAGGTGGCCCTGCGCTCCTCATCCTCGATCGACCTGGCTCCGTGCAGTCGGAGCTGCGCGTTGGTCGCCTCGGTCGCTCGCGGCTCGATCCGCAGTTCCATGCTGCACTCGTGCACGCCGAGATCGTTGGCGGGCTGTTCGGCTCGCGCCTCAACCGCGTGCTGCGAGAAGAGAAGGGCTACACCTACGGTGCGGCGGCCGGCTTCGATTTCCGTCGCGGGCGCGGCCCATTCACGATGCGCAC